>QWCN01006059.1_pt1 | contig 11416 bp, 9 predicted proteins | sample 1972711 | NCBI WGS metagenome assembly QWCN01 (sample SAMN09866707, study PRJNA288562) | Human gut metagenome isolate term1_stool, whole genome shotgun sequencing... | isolation source: gut | host: Homo sapiens | place: USA: California | reverse complement strand
AAAGCGCAGATTTTTTAGAAGGCAGCTTGCAAGTATTTAGGCTTGCAAGCTGCCTTTTGCTGCAACCTCAGAGCCGATTCTGCTGACGCAGAACCTCCGAGAACGAGATTTGTCCGTTTGTCCGCAACACCTCCTGATAGCTCATACCGCGCATTTTCTGGTATGTTGCCGCGTCAATATCCGTATCTGATGCAATGATATGATTGCAAATATTCTGCTCGACCGCCTGCTTGAGCAGCAGCTTGCCGATGCGATCCCCGAACATACTGAGGATGGCTTCGAGCGTTTCTCCGAGGATTTTCGGCAGGAAGTCTCCGGCGTATTCGCTTTGCAGATAGCCACAATAAAACATGATTGCCTTTGCAATGAACTCATTTTGTGTGCTGCAGGCGTCGCTTTTGTAGTGCTCCTGTACCCGCTGCCATACGGCATCTTCCATCCAAACTGTATGACGGCTTCGTTCTTCTGTTTTCATGTCCAAAACCTCCTGAAATCGTAATAGCGTCAAAATTATCCTTGATTTTACTGGCGTTTCGCGGCTTTCGGGCAATAACAGCGTCATTCCATTTTTAACAGCCGCAAAAAAGCGCCATTTTCATCCCCCGAAACTGCCCGCACTGCGGGCAGATGTGGACGGCCGGACGCAGAAAAGCGTCAGGCCTTTCTCCTGCTTCGCCGCTTGCGGCTTCTCCCTCTGCCGAAAGCCGCCTGCAGGCATCCTTCTTCTGCGTTTGCCATTTCCGCAACGCTCCCGCACACCGGCGCAACGTCCGGTCTTCGGGCTTCCGGCTGGTACACGCTCGGCTGCGCCGCGAAAGCCGCACAAACCGCCGCCACGGGCGTGACGGCGTGGGAGTGGTGTTTTTGCTGTGCATTCAACCCATGTTTTCAATGAAATCGGCATATTTCCTCCTTGCGGCATTCTCGTCCAGCTTCTGCATTTGCTGGTCATAGTTCTGCTGGAGTGCCGCCTGAATCGGTCGGATGGTGAACAGCAGATTGCCGTTGCGCTTGCAGCCATCCTTCGTTGTAATTTGTGTCGGCTCTGTGACGAGCAGCCCACGTTCTTCGAGTGCGCGGATATGCTTACGAATCGTGTTCGGACTCAGCCCGACCGCTTCACCGATTTTCCGGTAGCTCGGCCAGCATTGGAACGTCTGCCTGTCCTCGCAGAACAACAGATAGGCGTAGATAGCAATTTCTGCTGTGCTCAAGCCCAGCGAGAAAATTTCTTTCGGCCGCGGGAAGTACGCCAGTAGGAATTTATCTCACTGACTTAACATGCCGCAGAGCCGCATAACTCACGCTGCTTTATTGTAACCGTCAAATCTAGCCCCGGCTTGAAAGGTGCTCTCTAATATGAAACAATACTCTCGTATAGTAGCGGATAGTATATGCGACTAGCATATAGTCGTAGAAATCTGGCAGATCCGACATATGGGGGTATTTTTCATGGGCAGCGAATTGCAGACAATGAACGGTCAGAATAAACTGGCACTTTGGGCAGAGCGTGTATCGGCCTGCCGGAGCAGTGATCTAAGCGTAAGGGACTGGTGTACGGAAAATGATATCTGCGAGCAGACCTATTACCGGTGGCAGAGAAAGCTGTACGGGATCGTCAAAGCGCAGCAGGAACAGTCTCGTTTTGCTGAGATAACCCCTGCCCGTGTATGTTCCGGTAAAGCAGCAGTTACTGTCCGAATCGCAGGGACAGAGGTAGATATTCACAGCGGAGCAGATGAGGAAACCGTCGGTATGGTGCTGCGGTTGCTGAAATCATGCTGAACGATTTTAACGGAGCTGACAGGGTGTTTTTAGCCACTGGTTTTACCGATTTACGCAGAGGAATTGACGGGCTGGCATCTATTGTACAGCAACAGTTTGAACTGGACCCCTTTACCAATACCCTGTTTCTTTTCTGTGGCAGACGTCGGGACCGGATCAAGGCACTGTACTGGGAAGGCGATGGATTTGTGCTGCTTTACAAGCGGCTTGAGTCCGGTTCTTTCCAATGGCCACGGTCTGAAACAGAGGCCAAAGCCCTGACACCTCAGCAATACCGTTGGCTCATGGAGGGGTTAAGCATTGACCAGCCCAAGGCACATAAGGCCGTAAATACTTTGGAAATGGTTTGAGAAATGATAAGTTTTTCTGTACTTTCAGGTAGAAATATGGTATAATATCCCCATGAAAAGTACAGAAAGAATCGATGCAAGTAACCAGGAAATGGTCACCATTTCCCATGCGGAATATGAGGCAATGCAGGCAAAGCTGACGATGCAAAACCAGCAGTTGGATGAGCAGAATAAGCAGTTGGATGAGCAGAGCAAGCAGTTGGAGGCCAAGAGTGCCGAGTTGGCACAGGCTCTTTTGCAGAACCAGTGGCTGACTGAGCAGCTGCTGGTAAAAAAGAGAAAGCTGTTTGGCTCCTCCTCGGAAGTCCTTGACCAGATGGTCATGGAGCAGTTTGCTCACCTGTTTAACGAGGCAGAATGTTGGGATGCGGCCGCTCAAAAACCTGCTGTCAAGACTGAAAAGAAGCCCCGCAAGCGCCGTAATTCAGGCAGTGTTCAGGACATTATTCCCGAGGGAACTCCTGTAGAGGTACAGCAAAGCCGATTATCCTGTATGATTACCAGCCGAACCGAAAGGCCGAGAATGCTGAGACATTCCTGAACGGCTTTACAGGCTGGCTCCATGCAGATGGCTACCAGGGGTACCACCGGCTGCCATCACAGATCCAAGTGGTGGGATGCCTTGCTCATGCCCGGCGCAAATTTGACGAAGCTTTGACGGTTGTTCCCAAAGAGCAGCAGGCTGCTTCCAAGTCGGCAGAGGCGCTGAGCTATTTTGCAAAGCTGGCCCGGTTAGAAGAAAGCTTTGCAGAACTGACAGCAGAAGAACGGTACACCAAGCGTCTGGAACAGGAAAAACCTGTTTTAGAGGCTCTATTGGTATGGGCAAATGCCTTGAAAAGCAAAACTGCCCCCAAATCCGCCTTGGGAAAGGTCATTCAGTACCTTCTGGTCCAGTGGCCATATCTGGAGCGTTACCTGGAAGACGGCAGACTGGAACAAACCAACAACCGGGCAGAGCGGAGTATTAAGCCCTTTGTCATGGGACGGAAAAACTGGCTGTTTTCTAATACACCCGGCGGGGCTAAAAGCAGTGCCGTGATTTACAGTCTGGTGGAAACCGCCAGAGAATCCGGACTGGATCCCTACCGGTATCTGCTGTGGATATTTAAGACAGCCCCAGCTCTGGCAGTACAGGATAAAGCCTGGGCGGAAAAGCTGGTTCCCGCTGCAGCGCCGATCTACTGCTATGTGCCGGGAAGGAAAGAGAATGCAATATGAAACTGAAACCCCATGGCTATTTTCTGGTCAACTTCGTGACCAGCTTCGTAGAAGGAGAAATGAGCCGTCATGAATTCGATATGGACTATTCCGGATATGTGATTGAGCATTTCTCAGGCTTCCGAAAAGAGCACCCCAGGCTTGCCAGTCGTTTTGCCGATACCATTGATTTTGCCTATGATTTGGGCGAACACAAGTCGGATGATGCCCTGCGGGCTTCCATGGCCGATGCCTTGGACGACTTCTTTGGAAATCGCCAGGACTGCGATATTTTCTAAATTCAGCAATGCCACCGGATCCCGGTGGCATTTTTTGACGACTATTTTATGTCCGTTTGACGATTACGATCATACGAGCTGGAAACGGGCAAGCTGTTTTTGTTTGGGTGACTCGCTTTAATATAGTTTTTCTGCGCCAACCAAATACCGTGCGATTCTTATAATATCAACCGCATTCACTATTCCGTCTCCCGTAACATCCGCATAAATCAGATCATCGTCACTTAGAGATTCCAGTTGGACAATATATCGGGCAATCTTCACCGCATCCGCCGCCGTTACTTCGCCGTCATTATTTACGTCACCCAGAATTCTCGATCCGCCAATCTTACTGCTACATACAATGTCTGTCGGAGTCTGGTTTAAACCGAGCGTATTTTCAGGCGAGTAACTCAGCTTGATCGTATACATACCGGATGGTGCATGATCATTGACCTTCAGCTTGATTGAGAGTATCTGCCCATCCATCTTCACAGCCTCTGTGCTATACCAGAAAACCAGCCAGCCTTTTGCTGTGGCAGGTACTATAACCAGGTTTCCCTTATTATTTCCGCCATTCATTGTGCAGGCGTATCCGATTTCTTCTTCAAACACCGGTTCGAATACATTATCATCTACTTCAATAAAGAACAGATAGCTGAATAAACCCGGATTTTCTGTAATGGCAATGTTCATGTCAATGGTCTGTCCGGGTTCCGCAAAAAAGGTACATTGATCGATTTCCACCTTTTCATCAGCATCGGAATAAGCCACTGGCTCATAGTAGAAGAAATTGAACGTTACGACATCGCTTGCATTTTGATTTTCTTTCACAGCCTTGGCTTTGATCGTTGTCGTTTCTGTCAGGTTCAATGGCTCTTTATACTCTTGTGCATTCAGTCCCAGGATCGGTTCTGAACCGTCTGTTGTATAAAGAATTGTTGCGCCGTCTTCCGCTGTTAATGTAAGGACTTCGGACACACCTGCCGAATTGCTCCCAATATTTGAAACTGGCTGCGCGGTACTGACGGAATATCGGTAGAGCGGATAGATGTCCATGTCACAGGTCACGGCCCACCATGCGTATTCTGTGCTCCAGCCGAGAAACTCCGGTGCAGCCGTAGTTCCATTCCATGCCGAAGCCGCAGGCAGCTCCGCTGCCTCGCCATATCTGACAATTTGCGAAGAAACAACACTGGGCACTGCATCCATGCTATAGAATCGCACCGTAAATGTCTCTGGTTCAAAAACAGCGGAAATTACCGCATTCCCACGAACCACTATGTTGCTGTTTTCCGCCGAAACCAGATTCCCGTCAGAATCTGCCCATCCTTTGAAAATCCGACCTTCCGCTTCCGGTATTAAGGATTGTGCGATTTCATTCAAATCCGTTCCATATGTCAACGCGTATGGATTTGCTGTTCCGTTGACCCAATCAACAAACACGACGGCATAAGTTTCCGGAATATAACGTGCTGTAATAACCATATCAGAGTGAACGTTTGTTCCAGTATCGCTCCATCCAACGAAGCGATATCCCTCAATCCCCGGTGCATCTGGTACCGCAGCGTTTCTGCCTTCCTCAACATACTGCGTTTCTCCAATCTGTACATTCTCGTACAGGAACTTTACCTCGTACACTGGACGAGGGGCCTGAATAATCTCAATATTATTCAGCAATCCCGTCGCGCCCTGAATGCCAAAGCTGACTACATAATCTCCGGTTGTCATACTGATTTCCTCGCGGGTCTTAAAGGAAACATCGTATGTATTGCCGCTGCTAATGAGCGTTTGGCCCAAATACTCCAATTGGCTCTCGTTAGGATCTGTGTTTTTTCCCTTGTAAACCATCACCGTTGCGTATTTTCCCTGCAAATCGATTGACGGATCAACAGGGAGCGTTCCTCTATACTGATATAGCACACCGCTTGTGTCTTCCGCACCCTGTAAGCCTTCAATCTTTGGGATATTCTTATTGCGATAACGATAGAGTGTCCGTGTCTCTACCTGTCGGTCGTCGTTCGAACTGACTGCAACGTCAGACCATTGCGAATAATCACCCCATCGCCAGAAATAATGTGTCGTCGAGGCAGATCTGGTTTGATAATACCACTCCGTGTGCGTTGCAGCTGGATACAGTGTAGTGGATTCCAGCCACCATATATTCCCGTGTTTTCCTGCTACCGTTGCCTTGTAACCAACATATCCGTCATATGTACCACAGTATGGGAATTCGGATGTGCTTGACGTAGATTCATAGTTCTTCCAATAAAGATTTCCGTAGGAATTATAGAGCTGTCCACCAGAGTAGCCATACCAGTGGTAATACGTATAAACCGTATACGCCTCACGGTCTGTCACGGTTCTTGTGTCTGTGATTCGCAGTGTATCAGATGCTGTCGGCTGTGTCCTGGTCCAGCCTGCATTTATCCATTCTCCATAGTTTGTTACACTATTATATCTCGTCCAGCCAGATAGTGATTCGTTCGAGCTCGTTGTGTACTGCTTATCCCGATATCTGTATTGCAGCATTGTTTCAATCGCACGATTCTCCTGTTCGGCAGGCCTTTCCGTCGACCATTCTGAAGCCGGGCCGTACACATATTCCGAAATAACGGAAATAGGCGCTTTTGCCGCGATAGAGTAAGCCGCTCCGGTTTTTCCGTCGTTATACTCCAAAACCAATGCTTCTGCAGCAGTTGCGATCACCGTCTCCTGTCCTTCTCCACGATCATAGTTGATCGTAAAGGAAAACTGTTGATTCTTTGCATCACGATCCAATACGACTGTCCGCGCCTCGGTTGCTACGAGTTTGTTCTCCGAAGTTTTCAGACATACTCGCAGCAGACCTACTGTGATTTTATCAGGTGTATTATTCAGAGCAACATCGATTGTATAGATACTGTTGTCATATTCCGCTCGAGTAATCTCTGCTGCAACTGGGAGTTCCGCATCCATCCAGCCAATAATCGCCGTGAGCGACATATTGGAATCTACCTTTGTATAATCGCAGGCGCTGTCTGGTGATTCCGTGCTATACGACCAGCCAAGGAACGCATATCCATTGTCATATTGCAGTCGATCCTCTGGCGAGTTTGCCGCGCTCATATACGGAACAGACTCCGTAGAAAGGAGCGTTCCATTCTGGTCGTAAAATTTTACGGAATATGTAATAATTCGATACTGCGCCGTAACCGTCATGTCCTCCCGAACGTTTTCGAACGACCGATCCCAGCCAACAAAATAATAGCCCCTCCGGCTCGGCTCATGGGCCGCGGTTGCCGCAGAACCATATTCAACTTGCTGGCTGGAAAGCAGCGAACCATCATGATCCACAAACGTCACGGTAAGCGGCGCTTTGGACGTTACAGAAACCGGCGCACTGACCTCGCTTTCACCGAACAGTTGATTTTTTGCCTGAACCCTGAATGTGTACACGCCTGATTGTTCACAAATGTAGGTATAATTCTCACTTTCCGTAAACAGCGTAATTGCTTCCTCATCATCCTTTTCAACAATCAGATCATACCCCAGCGCGCCCTCTGCTGCACTCCAGCGGATCAGGACAGCGGTATTCTGGGGAATAATCGTATTGTTTGACGGTGTGCTGATCGTTGGCGTATCCAGTACGCTGATTTCAATGTCCTGTGTAACGGTTTCGCTTTTTATACACCCCGGTTGGATCGCGTAAGCCAGAATCATACTGTTTTCTGTCGCGACAATTGGTACAGAGTACTGTTTGTATTCTCCTCCGAGCGAATAGTAGATCGTTTCATTTGATGATGCTGTCAGGAAAACATGAATGCCGTCCACCATTTTCTGCATTCGGACACTGGGCGCAGTTGTCCTCCCAATACTGATCCTCTGCACTTTTTCTGCGGACCATATTCCATCCTTCTGTGCGATCAATCTTAATTCCGTGCTGCTTTCAAGATGAAGGACTGTTCCTGCTGTGCATCTGAATCCATAGTTTTTAGGATCATTGCCATCCTGCGTATAGAATATTTCCGCACCGGATGTTTCGCAGCTAAGCAAAACGTCCTTTCCGCCCAGAACGTCCCGAATCTCCATTTTAGGCGCTTTGACCGTCTCTTTCACGGTAAAGGTTACAGATTTGGATGTACTTCCACCACCTTCGTCAAACGCCGATACCGTGATTGTATGCGTTCCCGCGTCCAGCCCAGTAAACCACGCGCTGGAACTGATTTCTGTCAGCGACAGATACGTCATTCCGGGGGTTCTGCTGTATATCGTCCGTCCATCCATGCTGATAGACAGCGAGTTGATCACATAGTTGGAGCCAATAACGCCCGTCAGAGCATTTTCCTGTCCAGCATCCATCGTCTGGCTCCGGATATTGCAGTTGATAGAAAGTGTTGACGCAGGCGGGACATTGCACTGCGCACAGTCTGCCAACTTCTCAGTCGACCAATCCGAGAACTTCTGACCGCACACCACGCACGTCCAGTAACGATAGTGCGGATGCATCCTTTCGGGCCAGAGATAATTCCCTTTTACATGCTCAGCGCATGGCGTGCGGCCATTTGTCGTAAAGTAGAACATGTCGCTGAAGTAGGTCTCACCTTTGATTATAACATAAAACTGATAAGAGTAGGTGGTTCCCGGCTGAAGCACAAGGCCCAGATCTTTGTTTGCTTCATACCAAGCTGTGATGCAATTGTTGTACACACCGGGTGTCTCCGGCACGCTCTTATGGGCCGTCCCGTTTGTGTCATACACGGTCACGCCCACCTTACTGACATCCCAGATCGTTGCACCGCTTGTAACCGATATGGTTCTGGAGAGCGTTGCGTCCGTTGTTCCAATGACCTGTTTTCCAGAACTCGAAAAAGCAAGCGTTACCGGTGGTGCCGATACCTTTGTCAGTCTTGGAGCATAGACATACCTTCCGCTATACTGGCCATCCGCGATACGATACCACATATTTCTGGAATTGTGCGCATTATAACCGCCGTATTGCACACGCACAACATCATTTTTGTGTAAATATCCAACAATATTCCCCGCTTCATCTGCCGGCGTAGATCGGACAACTACACCGTTAGAATAATACTCTGAACGGATTTTATAATAGCCAGAGACCCTATCTGTTTCGTCTTGTTAAAAGAAATAACATTCTCGTTTGTTTGATTTGGTGGGCCATAGAGAGCTTTCCGAACAAATCCCGCTACTTGGTTTTTTTCTACCCAATAATCGCCACCAGCATATATAGGATTAGCAGTTGTACTTTTTCTCATTATATAGCCGCTGCCACAATACCATCCCATATTTTCCCTTGCTGCACATTTGGTAATATCCGTCCCAACAAATGATTGACTGTAAGCGTCATATTGAAAAACTGGAACACCATTTTGATATGGAACTGATATACAAGAATCTATGATATGCACATACTGGTTATCTGCTGAAATATCTACTGCTAAATAATAGTGTCCATATCTACTTATAAATGCAACTCCACCGTTATCAATAATTGTTGATATATCACGTTCATAATCATCACATTTTAAATCTGTATACTTTCCCAACAAGTAGTTTATTGCACCAGACAAATTATTGTTGGTCGTAATATAGCCAGAGTCAATATACAGACTCTTGATTATGGAGGACTGGCTTTCTGTATCTCTATCAATGATTCCTAGCCATTGCAGTGCATGACCCAAAGTGAACCATCCACATCCGCTGGTGTTCAGCCAATCCTTTCCGTTCTGGTCATATCCACCATATGCATCTGCGTCCCACTGACTGTAAATTTGGATACGGTCGCTCGCACGAAGCGCATAATCATGAATAGCAGAAACCTTACCCGGAATTAACGCAACAAGAACCGCCATGCAAAGCAGCGCAAAAATAACACGCTTTTTCATTCATATCCTCCATTTCTTTCGCTCAGATCCATTTAAGTTTTCAAATCACTTATAACTAACGTCGTATACACCGGAATATATGTTTCTCCGCTGATGAAAAACGCTTTACATACTTTTGTATTTCTACGGGCATCAATTCTCAACTTTGCCCTTCCAAGTTCCTCGTCTCCGCAAATCTCCATTACCTGCACATCCAGCATTTTTCCATTCTCGTCATAGAGTGCGCCGATCAACAGTATGGGACGTGCCGGCTGTATCTGTCCTTCTCCCGGTTCAAAGCAGAACTCCTGTGCTGCTTCATCGTAATAAGCCTTCGGCGCAGACAGCTTCAGCTGACGAAGCGTGATGCTGCCCGCCGTCAGCTCCGCACGAACAAATTGTCCGTTTTCATCTACGGTGTTATTTTCAGAGACACGCAAGCCGATCTGATATTCCTCCGGCGGCGCATCTGCGGAAATCACCACCGGAACCTGAAACAACATGCCGGTTTGTATGGAGTTCTTCTCTTGATACCATAAGACCTGATAACCCGCTGTTCCATTCTTTGAGCAAAACAACGAGCCATTCGAAAACGCCGTCCCCGCACAAATCGCAGCAGTATCGATCTGAAACACGGCAGGATTGCAATCCAGATAGAGCAAAAACGCCGCCATCCCCGGATTTGCCAGCAGATCGACGCTTATCCTCCCAGAATGCCCCGGCACCAGCTCCGCATCCCCGCTGTAAGAGAAAATTGCCGCGTCAGTCACATGGATTTCCCCATCGATTGCCTCAAACTCTTGCTGCTGCCCGGAAGCATTTGCAGTGTTTTTGGACGAGTACGTAATTCTGATCGGATATTCGCCGTTGGCTGCGGCAGAACTGATATGCAGATCCAGATGGAACAGTGTTCCGTCTCCTGTCTCATCCTCCGCCGACAACCAAATGATTTTCCAGCCTCTCGAACCGCTTGCATTGCAGATCAGCGTTCCGGATGGTGCGGCTGTGCCATGCTCGATCTCATAATTGCCGCTTTCATCAGAATCAACGCTGAACACGGTTGTATCGCATTCAATGCTGATCAGATAGCTGGCAATTCCGGGGTTGTTCTCAATTTCCACGGAAAAATCAACGGTACCGCCCGGTTTAGCGTATGCAGTTGTTCCGCGCAGTGCTGCGCTGTCTACCGCAGATACCGACAAACATAATCCTATGCAGCAAATGCAAAGGATTACAAGCCAAAAGCATTTTCTCACAAAGTCACTTCCCTTGAAAATCATTTTTTAGGAAAAATACTGCATTTCCAAATATTCTGTAATTCGATATTACCATAATGAAGCAATGATTTCAATGCAATATCCCAAAATTTGAACATTTTCCTTAAACATTAATTTTATTGTCATAACAATACGACACTAGGATTTCAATATCATTTGTCTTTTAAATATTGTTCTGCATTAACGCGCTCTATGACTGTTTGCAGTTAAAAATCCATCTTCTGCTTCGCCGCTTGCGGCTTCTCCCTCTGCCGAAATTCGCCCGCAGGCGTTCTTTTTCTGCGCTTGCCACTTTCTCCAACGCTCCTGCACGATGGCGCAACGTCCGGCTTTGGGGCTTCCGGTGGGTACGCGCTCGTCTGGGTTGCGAAAGCCGCACAAACCGCCGACACGGGTGCGACGGGCTGTGACTTGTGTTTTAGCTGTGCGTTCAACCTGTATTTTCAATAAAATCGGCATACTTCCTCTTTGCCACGTCCTCATCCAGCTTCTGCATCTGCCTGTCGTAGTCCTGTTGGAGTGCAGCTTGAATCGGTCAGATGGTGAAGCGCAGATTCCCGTTGCGTTTGCAGCCATCCTTCGTCGTAACCATCGTCGGTTCTGTGACGAGCAGACCGCGTTCTTCGAGCGACCGGATGTGTTTGCAAATCGTGTTCGGA
>QWCN01006053.1_pt1 | contig 11429 bp, 9 predicted proteins | sample 1972711 | NCBI WGS metagenome assembly QWCN01 (sample SAMN09866707, study PRJNA288562) | Human gut metagenome isolate term1_stool, whole genome shotgun sequencing... | isolation source: gut | host: Homo sapiens | place: USA: California | reverse complement strand
GGCGGCCTGCCCCCAGGCCGCCGCGGACGTTTGCGGTAATGAGAAGCCCTGCGGATTGTTGTAGGGGGCGGCGTCCCCGACGCCCCCGGAGGGGTCAAGGCCCCTCCCTACGATGCAAAAGATAAAGGGGATACAATGGCAAGGCTGCGGGCCGGGCATGCCCGGCCCCTACGGATTACTGTGAACGGGTCGCGCACGAAAGGGGCGCGCGGGTGGCTGCCTCTCCCGTTCAGCCCCACAAAAACAAAAAAACGAGACGGCCACTGCCCCGTCTCGTTTTTTCTTAAAAAGAAGGAGAAAAACAGAACGTCTCGCCGGCGCCTGAATGCGAACGGAACCACCCCTCTACAAGTGATACCCTCCCTACGGATTCGGCAGGGCGCTCTGGTATTCTTCCTCTTTAGCTGTCGCTCGGAAGCTCTCGCTTTCGATGTACTTATAGTACACTATTTTTGTCGAATTTGCAAGATGCGTACTTGTACAACATGCTACATTTACCCCATCTTGTTTTGTATAGTTTGCACAATCGTTCACGGATAATTCATACAAATAGCGCCCGGAGCGTTCAAAGCCCCGGGCGCAAGAAATATGCTGTTTTCAGATCGGAAAAGCGGGATTTCTCCGCTTATTCCACAGGAACGATCCAGCCCTTGGTGTCGGGCAGCTTGCCCCACTGGATGCCGGTCAGCGTGTCATACAGCTTCTGGGTCAGCTCGCCGATGTGGCCGCCGCTGATGTGGGCAACCTTGCCCTCCCAATCCAGCTCCTTGACAGGGGAGACAACGGCAGCCGTGCCGGTGCCAAAGACTTCCTCCAGCTTGCCCTCGTCGGCAGCCTTCATGATGTCGGCAATGGCAACACGCTCCTCATGCACCTTGTAGCCCCAGTCCTTCAGCAGCTCGATGATGGAGCGGCGGGTGACGCCGGGCAGAACGGTGCCCACGCAGGGGGCCGTGTAGATCTCGCCGTCGATCTTGAACATGATGTTCATGGAGCCGACTTCCTCGACGTACTTCTTCTCAACGCCGTCCAGCCACAGCACCTGGGAGAAGCCGCGCTCCTCGGCCAGCTCGCCGGCCTTGATGGACGCGGCGTAGTTGCCGCCGCACTTCGTAAAGCCGGTCAGGCCCGGGGCGGCGCGGATGTACTCATCCTCAACATAGATGCGGACGGGGTCGAGGCCCTCGGCGTAGTAGGCACCGGAGGGCGCGCAGATGATGGCAAAGCGGTAATGCTTGGCGGCGTGAACGCCCAGGCCCACATCGGTAGCGATGCAGAACGGGCGGATGTACAGGGACGCGCCGTCGGAGTGGGGCACCCAGTCGCGGTCCACATCGACCAGCGCCTTGACAGCCTGCACAAAGTCCTCCGGCGGGATGGGGGGCATGCCGAGACGGTCCGCGGAATCGTTGAAACGGTTCGCGTTGCAGTCGGGGCGGAACAGCTGGATCTTGCCGTCCGCGGTGCGGTAGGCCTTCATGCCCTCAAAAATTTCCTGTGCGTAGTGGAACACGGTGGTAGCCGGGTCCATCTCCCACGGGCCATAGGGGACGATGCGGGCGTCATGCCAGCCCTCGCCCGCGGTATAGTCCATCAGGAACATGTGGTCGCTGAACTGCTTGCCGAAGCCGAGCTTCGACTCGTCCTGCGGCTTTTCCTTCGGATGGGTCGTTTTGGTGATTTTAATGTCCAACATAATTTCACACTCTCCCTTTTATATTCAAGCGCACCGCCGCACAGCAGTGCGGGTGATGGTTAGGTTTATTATAGCGCTGTCGCGCGGCGAGTGCAAGCCCTTATTTACAAAATGTGTATTTTGTGTTGCAAAAAGCGCAATTCGCGTTTTCCCCGGCTTTCCACAGTTTTCAACAGCGCCGCTGTGGAAAATGTGGAAAATAAACGTTTTTTCTACGTAGATTTTCCCGGTTTTCCGCTTTTGAACGGGTCCGGGCGGCAGAGTTTTCCACGCTTTCCACGGAGTTTTCAACATTTCCACGGTGGATAACCGTTATACGCCGTGGATAACTCGGGGTGAATATACGGAATGTGAACGGGGTGTGAACAGAAAAAGCGGCCTGCCCGCCTGCCCCGCGCCCAATCAAAAAAGCGTGCCGCTCTCTTTCCCACAAGAGAGCGGCACGCAGTCCAAACTCAATTTTCTTTTCGGTGCACCACAAACATCACCATGCTGAACACCAGCATGAACGCTGCCAGCCCTGCCGCAATCAGCAAAATCAGCTGAAAGACCTTCACGTTAAAATTTGTCTGCAAATTCTCCCGCGCGGCGGAGACCACATCCGAGCCGGAGGAAACCGTCGATTGGGCGTTATTGGCCATCTCCTCGGCGGCGGTCAGTGCGGCCTGGGCGGCGTCGGTGTCGCCCAACGCCTCCAGCGCGTCGGCCAGTGCCTGCCCGCCCATGGCAACCAGACGGTCATTCGTCTCGCTCTTGATCTTCTCGTGATTGACCGCGTTGGCCAGGTACTCGGCAAACAGGTCTGTTGCGCCGCGCACGGCGGGGGCGTAGTCGTCCTTGATCTGCCAGCCCTTGACGGTCCACATACCGTTCATGTAGAACAGCAGCTGCATACCGGAATCCTCCAGCAGAGCGCTGTACACGGCGTCCGCAAAGGCCGTACTCGAGGTATCCACCGTGCCGAAGCTCAGCGAGATGAACTCCTTGACGCGGTCATACTCGGTCAGATTCGCGTAGTAGCTGCGCAGCGCCTCGGCCAGGTCGGTGTCCTTTGTCACCTTGGAGCCGACGACGACGGAGTCGAGGTCCGCCCGCAGGTCCCCGTTGCTGAAGCGGCTCAGCGTGCCGTCATCGTCCATATTAAAGGAAGCGCGCATCGCCTCGGCGTAGCCCGCGGCATCGCCAGCCTGGCCGTAATACTGCCTGGCCAGCTCCTCACAGTCGCCGCCCCAGCTGCCCGTGATGGGTATGCCGTTGTAGACAAGGTTCATCGACGCCAGCAGGTGCCCAAAGTCGATGCTCTCTCCGTTGGGCAGGACGACGGTGTTCATATTCTGCAGCGACGCCAGCTCGGGGTCTCTGCTGTTGACGCTGCTCTCAAACCCGGCGTCGCGCACACCGGCGGTCAGCTGCCAGATCGTGGTGCTGTACTCCCCCGTGCGGGTGTAGGCCAGCGTCAGCTCGATCGGGTCGGGCGTGTTGGCCTGACTGGCCGAGTACTCCCGCGCCAGCGCCTGCAGGCGGGACAGGCGGTCCAGCACCGTGTCGTAGTCCTCCGCATGGGCAGGCAGTGCCGCCGCGCAGAACAGCCCCAGCAGCACAAACAGCATCGCCAGCAGGCGGGGCATACGGTTCGCTATAGAATTCGTAGTCAAGCACCTCCGGTAAAACATGACAAAAGCCGGGGCAAGGCTGCACCTGCGCCCCGGGTCTGACTTTTTAACCAATTTGTAATCTTTAGTATACCACATCCGCCCCGGGTTTGTCACCTGTTTTTTTGTATGTATTCTGTGCGTCTTGACTTTTTGCCCCACATAGGCTTTAATAGAGGCATTACGGAGGTAATTCTATGCACAAACAAACGCATAAACGCGCTTTTTATATCCTTGCAGGCTGCATTGCCGCGCTGGCGCTCTGCGTGGCGGCATCGCTTTTTCTGCTGACGCCCGCACCGAAAGCGCAGGACGTCACCATACCCGGCACGCGCGGGGACATTTACGCCACGGTACAGCTGCCCGGCAAGCTGGCCCGCGGGGAGGAGCTGCCGCTCGTCGTGCTCTGCCACGGCTTTACCGGCAGCCGCAGCGGCGACGGCCACTTTGCGCCGCTGGCCGCCGATCTGGCCGCCCAGGGCATTGCGACGGTGCGGCTGGATTTTCCCGGCTGCGGCAACAGCACCGAGCCGTTCACGGCCTACACGCTGTCCAACATGACCGACGACGTCGAGAGCGCCATCACCTACATGCAGCAGACCTACGGCACGGGCCGCACAGCGCTGGTGGGTCACAGCATGGGCGGACGGCTGGCCAGCCTCTACCCGCAGCGCAGGGGCGGCATCACGGCGCTGGCGCTGTGGAGCCCCGCCAACGGCGCGGGCCTGCGCGGCATGGAGTTTTTGAACATCGACGACTTTTCCGCCGTGGAAGCGCTGGCCGCTGAGGCCGAGGCGAGCGGCAACATCAGCACCTGGGGCGTCGATGTCAGCGGAACGCTGTTCACCGAAATGCGCGATTCCGACCCGAACGCCGCCCTGCGGGAGAGCGCCCTGCCGACGCTTTTGACCTACACCGGCCATGAGGGCATTTTGAGCGACACGACCCAGGCCGAGACGATAGCCGCCGTTGAGAGCCTGCCCGACGGCAGGGCCGTGCTGGAGCCGTTTGCCGAGGGGAACCACAACTATCTATCCGAGGACGCCGCCACCGCCGCCGCGCTGGACAAAGCCCTGCGGGAGACGACAGTGGCGTTTTTGGTGGAGTATTTGAAATAACACCCGGGCCGCACAAACATGCTCCCTATACAGCTTTCCGTATTTTATTCACGGTTTGCTGTATAGGGAGCATGTCATTTTCGTCCCCGGATACGGGGACTTTTTGTAGTTTTCAATCGCGTTGCTGCTTAAAATAATACACTGCACCGACAAGGCCGGCGTCGTTCTGGAGGGCTGCGGCCCTGACCTCAAGGCCCTCGGCGAAGGCGGGCATGATGCTTTTGCGCACCTGCGCGGCCAGCGGGTCGATCAGAAGCGCCTGCTGCGCGCTGACGCCGCCGCCGATCAGGATCAGCTGCGGGTTGAAGATGTGTACAAGGCCCGCAAGGCCCTGGGCGATCTCGTTGATCCAGCCGTTGAGCACAGCCAGCGTGCGGGCGTCGCCTGCGGCGGCAGCCTCAAAAATCGCACGCCCGTCGGGCGCGTCCAGCCCCATCTTTTGTGCGCTGCGGACCAGCGCCGTTGTGGCGGCATAGCGCTCATAGCAGCCGATGGCCCCGCAGGTGCAGGCCACGCCGTCCAGCGCGTGCAGACGGAAATGCCCCAGCTCGCCGCCAAGGCCGCGCGCACCCTCCAGCAGACGTCCGCCGGTCAGGATGCCGCCGCCGACGCCGGTGCCCAGCGTCACACCGATGACATCGGTACAGCCCTTAGCCGCACCGGCCCAGACCTCGCCCAGCAGCATACAGTTGGCGTCGTTGGCGACGGTGACGGGCAGGCCGAAGGCACGCTCCAGCGTACCTTTAATGTCCACGCCGATCCACCCCGGGAAATTGCCGCAGGTCCCCGCGACCACGCCGCGGCGGCTGTCGATCTGGCCCGTGGCGGACACAGCGATGCCTTCGAGTCTCGGCGCGTCCGCGGTCAGAAATTCGTGGATGGCCGCCTGCACGGTATCCAGGATCGGCGTTTTGTAGCCGTCAAAGCTGACGCTGCGCTCGGCGCGGCGCAGCACCCTGCCGTTCTCATCGACGAGCCCCAGCTTGACCGCCGTGCCGCCGATGTCAACGCCCAGATAGGTTTTACTCATAGCGCACCTGCTTATTTGTGGTTGTTGATGGCCGCAGTGTAGCGGGCCGTGATCTCCGCCGGGCGGGTGATGGCACCGCCGACGACGAGGGCAAACGCACCGGCGTAGAGCGCCTGCACGGCCTGCTCCGGCGTGTGGATGTGGCCTTCGGCGATGACCTTGGCCGGGCACTCCCGCGCCAGCTGGGCGATGAAGCCGAAGTCGACGTCGTCGATGCCCTTCGTCTCCGGCGTGTAGCCGCGCATCGTCGTGCCGACGAAGTCTGCGCCCGCCTTGGCGCAGGCAAGCGCGTTCTCAATGTTGTCGCAGTCGGCCATAACGAGCTGGTCGGGGTACTTCTCCTTGATGGCGCGGATGAACTCGGCGCTCGTCTGCCCGTTGGGGCGCAGGGCGCCGGTGCCCTGCACGGCCAGAATGTCCACGCTGCAGGCGACGAGCTCGTCAACCTCCTGCATCGTGACGGTGATGTACATCGGCGTGCCGTGGTAATCCTTTTTGATGATGCCGATGACCGGCAGGTCCACGACCTGCTTGATCTGGGTGATGTCGCGCACCGTATTGGCGCGGATGCCGACAGCGCCGGACTGTGCCGCCGCCTTGGCCATCAGCGGCATGACGCCGCCCTCTTTTGTATACAGCGGCTCATGCTCCAGCGCCTGGCAGGAGACGATAAGGCCGCCCTTGATCTGGTTGAAGATTTGTTCGTGGGTCATGGGAAAGGCTCCTTTCTATACGCAAAAAGGCTTCCCCCTCGGGGGAAGCTGTCACCGAAGGTGACTGATGAGGGCGGAGCTTACGGCGGCAACCCGTTTACGGGCAACCATCGATAGCTTACCCCTCATCCGGCCCTGCGGGGCCACCTTCCCCCAAGGGGGAAGGCTTGGGGAATGCAAATTATTTCATCAAAATCTTGACCACGGCTTTTCTTACGTGGTCGCAGCCTTCGCTTTTGCAGCTGGGCTTGTGCAGCTCACCGGGGAAGAACACGGCAAAGCGTCCCCCACCCAGCGTCATGCCGCAGTGCTCGGGGCCGGTCCGCAGACCGAAGTCGTTTTCCTCGTCAAACTCGCCCTGCTCCGTGCCCTCGGACGCCCAGCCCAGATGCTCGCTGCCGGTCAAGTCGATCTGCAGGTCGGCATAGCGGCGGTGGTACTCGAACGCAGCGCCGTCGGCATCGCGCAGGTCGGCGTCCATCACGTTGACAAAGACGTTCTCGCCGTCAATGATGGTCTTGCCGTTTTCCAGCGCGTCCAGCGTGTGGCTGTTCAGCCAGTCGATGGCCTTATCCAGATTCGGGTGCAGACCCTTGTAGCAGGCAATGTAATCAAACGAATCTACGATCATTTCACACCTCTTACAGGGCCGCGACGGCGTCCTCGATCATCTTCTGTGCCTCGGCCACGATGGGCTCATCCTCGGGGATCAGGCCCGGCAGCGGGGCGCGCACGCCGCCCAGCTCCAGACCGTACATGCGGCGCAGGATCTCCTTCATGACCGCGTACAGGTTGCCGTGGGCCTCGCACATCTTGTAGATGATGCGGTCCGCCTTGTACTGGATCTCGCGGGCAGCGGGGATGTCGCCCTTCTCGATCAGCTCATTCATCTTGAGGAACAGCTCGGGCATGACGGCGTAGGTGCCGCCGATGCCGCCGTCCGCGCCCATGACACGGCCGGAGACGAACTGCTCATCGGGGCCGTTGAACACGGCGAAGCCGTCCGCACCGCGCGCCTGAATACCGGCATCCTTGAACATCTGGATGTCCTGGGTGGGCATCGAGGAGTTCTTGACCGCGATGACGTTGGGGTTCTTGAGCATCTCATTCAGCAGGGGCATCGTCAGGGCGGTACCGGCCAGCTGCGGGATGTTGTAGATGATGAACTCGGTGTTGGGCGCGGCGGCGCTCATGGCGTTCCAGTAGTCCGCGATGGCGTAGTTGGGCAGGTGGAAGTAGATCGGCGGGATGGACGCGATGGCGTCAACGCCGCACTTTTCAGCATGGGCGGCCAGCTCGACGGAGTCCGCCGTGTTGTTGCAGGCGACGTGGGCAATAACGGTGATCTTGCCCTTGGCCTCGCTCATGACGGCCTCCAGCACGGCCTTGCGCTCATCCGGGTGCTGGTAGATGCACTCGCCGGAGGAGCCGCCGACGTAAACGCCCTTGACGCCCTTGGCGATCAGGTGGCGGGTCAGTGCCTTGACGCCCTCGGTGGAGATGGAGCCGTCCGATGCATAGCAGGCGTAGAAGGCGGGGATGATGCCGCGGTATTTGTTGATGTCTTTCATATACAAACACTCCCTGTTCGTAAAACTGTATGTAAAGGCTTCCCCCGAGGGGGAAGCTGTCACCGAAGGTGACTGATGAGGGCGGAGCCTGCTGACACGGCCCGTTTGCGGGCAATCCCCGGCAGGCTGCCCCTCATCCGTCTGTGGTCGTGGCCACAGACACCTTCCCCCAAGGGGGAAGGCTTTTCTGCACGGGTAGGCTTCGGGCAATGGCAAGGCTCTCTCCCCCAGTCGCTGCGGCGACAGCCCCCTCGCAGAGGGGGCCGGGGGCCTTGCCTCCCTCTGCGAGACAGACTCCCCCGATACGGGGGAGGTGGCGCTTGCGCCAGAAGGGGAGCAGTGGCCGAAGGCCGGAGGGAGAGAACTCCACGTCGCCGCCCGTTCCCGGGTTTAGCCCTTGACAGCGCCCATCGTGATGCCCTTCGTGAAGTACTTCTGGAAGGCCAGGAACACGATGATGATAGGCACGGCTGCCAGCGCGGCACCGGCCATGATCAGGCCGTAGTCGGTGGAGTTCTCGGCCTGCAGCTTGGCGATGCCAAGAGAGATCGTCAGCTTGCTGGTGCTGGACAGCATGATCAACTGCATGAAGTAATCGTTCCACGAGTTGATGAAGGTGAAGATAGCCAGTGCGCCGATGCCCGGCTTGATCATGGGCAGCGCAATGCGGACAAAGGTCTTGGCCTCGCTCGCGCCGTCGATGCGGGCGGCCTCCAGCATCTCGCCGGGGATGCCCTCACTGAACTGCTTCATCAGGAATACGCCGAACGGCCAGCCGACGATGGGGAAGATGACCGCCCAGATCGTGTTGTAGAGCTGCAGGCTGCTCATCTCGCGCAGCAGGGGGATCAGGATGACCTGCTTCGGCAGCGCCATGGCGCAGACGATCAGGGTAAAGAGGATGCTGCGGCCCACAAAGCGCTTTTTGGCCAGCGCATAGCCTGCCATAGCGGAGGTGATGCAGGTCAGGATCATCGAGGCAACGGCCATAAAGACCGTGTTGATGAGCCAGCGCACAGCGGCGGGCACCTGGGGACCGGCCCACCAGATGATGTCCTTGCCGTCCGCGCTGAAGTGGCTGCTGAACGGCACCGCGAACTCCCACAGCGGGGACTTCTGGCGGCTGAACAGCTTGTCATAGTTCGTCATGACCCACTCGCTCGGCCACCATTCAGGGGTGGTGGAGTTGATGGAGATCTGCGTCTTAAAGGAGCCCGTCAGGATCCAGTACAGCGGGAACGCGAACGCGATGGCCAGCAGGATGATGACGATGGTGCTGAACACCATGTAGGGGGAAACCTTCTTTTTTTTCTTTTTGGTATCCATAGTCATTTCCCTCCTTCTTAATCAGACCGCGTGACCTTGAACTGCACAGCGGACAGAACGGCGATCATGATGGCGAGGATAACGCCCATCGCGTTGCCGTAGCCGTAGCGGTACAGCTTGAAGGCTGTGTAGTAGATGTAGTACATGATGGTATCGGTGGAGTGGTTCGGGCCGCCGGACGTCAGCAGCTGGATCAGCGCGAAGCACTGGAAGGAGTTGATCGTCGTGATGACCAGGATGTACAGCGTGGTGGGCATGATCTGCGGCCACTTGATCTTCCAGAAGGCCTGCAGCTTCGTGGCACCGTCCACCTCGGCGGCCTCGACCAGGGACTGGTCCACGTTGCCGAGCGCGGAGACATACAGCACGATGGGCTGGCCGACAGAGGTCGTGAGCAGGATCAGGATGATGCAGGCCAGCGCGTAGCGGGTATCGCCCAGCCAGTTGATGTTCTGGTCAAGGAGGCCCATCGACTTGCCCAGATAGTTGAAGATGCCGTAGTAGTTGTTGAACATCCACTTCCACACGACGGTAACAGCGACAGAGCCGGTGACGACGGGCAGATAGAAGATGACGCGGAACAGCGAGGTCGCCCACGGCGGCATGTTGACGATGGCGGACGCCACCCACAGCGAGAAGATGCAGGTGATGGGCACCGACACGACAACGATAATCAGCGTGTTGCGCAGTGCGCCCAGAAAGACGCTGTCGTGGAACAGCTCCACATAGTTCTGCAGGCCGATGAACACATCGGCGCGGTTCATACTGGAGTCAAAGAAGCTGGTGAAGATGCACATCACCATGGGATAGATGACAAAGCCGATAAAGAAGATGAGGCTGGGCAGCAGGAACAGGTAACCGGCGATGGTCTCCTGCCGGACAAGCGCGCGGCTCATCTTCGGCTCGCTCTGCTTTTTGGCAACTGCGGTATGTGCCAAGAGGATCGCTCCCTTCTGTTTTAAAGTCACGGGTTCATTCGATAAAAGTGGCGTCCCACCGCTGCGTTTCAGGTCAGAGGTCGGACGCCGTGGGGTTTAGTTACAAACCGGAGGTTTTTTCAGGAGGTTCAGGATGCGCTGGCCGCTGCGTTGGCGGTGTTGCAGAACTCGGTAACGGCGGTGGTCACGTCAGTGCCCTGGCCAACCTGCTGCAGCATGTTCCACCAAGCGGTACGAGCCTCGGCCCAGCCGGGAGTGACCTGATAGTAGTCGCCCAGGTAAGGCATGAGCTTCTGGTACTCGTTCATGACCTCGTCGTCCTTGTACAGGTCGGACAGAGAGTTCTTGACGGAGAAGTAAGTAGAGGTCTTGACGGCCTTTGCGGTCTCGTCAGAGTTGGCCATGAAGTTGATGAAGGTCTTGGAGGCAGCGATCTTGTTCTCGTCGCCGTTGTCAAACACGCCGAAGCCCCAGATGCCGCCGCACAGTGCGGGGTCGCCGGACTCAGTCGGGAACGCCATGAACAGGATGTCGTCGCCGCTGTTGGTCGTGCCGGCTGCGCTGTTGTCAGCGTTGGTCTGCTGGGCAATGTTCCAGCAGAAGGCCATCTGCAGGGTGCCGTTGCGGAAGAGGGTGATCTCCTCGCCGCCGTTGATGGAGGCGTCAAAGTTGATGCCTTTCTGGTTGTGCAGGGTCTCGATTGCCTTGACGTTCTCGGCAGAATCAGCGGTGTACTTGGTGTGGGCTGCATCGGTGAAGGTGCCGCCGTACATGTTGTTGATGATGGCGCGGGTGCCCTGGTCGCCGCCCTGGCCGCTGCAGTAGATCGCGCCGACGTCGGTCTTGCCGGAGTCGTAGACGGCCTGCACAGCCTTCAGGAAGTTGTCGGTGGTCCAGGTGTGGTTCTCGGCATCGACATACTGCATAGCACCGGCAGCCTCAAACACGGTCTTGTTGATGGCCATGCAGTGCGCGGTCATGCAGAGCGGGAACTCGTAGTAAGCGCCGGAGGAATCCTTGCAGGCGGCCTCAACGCTGGCGCTGATGTCGGCCTTCTGGTCGTCGGTCCACAGGTCGCTCAGATCGGCCATCAGGCCCTTGGCGCCCCAGTTGGCAACCAGACGCTCGGGTCCTTCCATGACGATGTCAGGTGCGCTGCCGCCCTCGATAGCGGTGTTGACCTGGTCGTCGCCGTTGGTGTAGTCGAGGTACTCGACGGTGACGTGGATGTCAGGATACTGGGCGTTGAAGTCTGCCAGCAGCGCATCAACGGACTCGGAATCGCCCCACTTGCCGATGGGGTAGGTCCACAGCGTAATGTCAGCAGCCTGACCGGCATCGGCGGTGGACTCCGCGGGAGCGGCCTCGCTGGAGGCGGTAGAGGT
>QWCN01006049.1_pt1 | contig 11435 bp, 6 predicted proteins | sample 1972711 | NCBI WGS metagenome assembly QWCN01 (sample SAMN09866707, study PRJNA288562) | Human gut metagenome isolate term1_stool, whole genome shotgun sequencing... | isolation source: gut | host: Homo sapiens | place: USA: California | reverse complement strand
GGAGGGCGTCGGCGTGAAGAAGCCGGACGGCTCCGTGATCTACACCAAGGCGCGCAAGGGCGTTCTGCTGGCCACCGGCGGCTACGAGGGCGATATGGACATGTACCGCCAGTTCAACGGCGGCGACCGCATCTACAACGCGGGCTCCCCGTACGTCACGGGCGACGGCGTGAAGATGGAAATGGCGCTGGGCGCTCAGCTCTGGCATATGGACGGCCAGACCATGTCCTGCGGCTACTTCCACGGCATCAAGGTTCCGGATTTTGAGACGACGTTCGTTCGTCAGTTCTATATGGCGCACGGCGCGTGGATGGAAGTCGCCGCCGACGGCACCCGTTATTACAACGAGGCGAAGTCCTATCAGCGCCAGCACATGAAGTACTACGAGCACGGCAAGTACGTCGATGTGCCGATCGCCCGTCAGCAGCCGGTTCATATGATTATGGACGACAACTGCTTCAAGGCGCAGCCGCTGGTCAACGCTTGGATCGGCTGGCCGGTGACCTGCCGCAACCCGTATCACTGGTCCGACGACAACTCCGTCGAGCTGGAAAAGGGCTGGATCATCAAGGCGGACACCATCGAGGAGCTGGCCGAGAAGATCGGCAAGGATCCGGCGAAGCTGCGCGCTGAGGTGGATAAGTTCAACGCGATGGTCGATGCTGGTGAAGACACCGATTTCGGCCGCGACATCACCACGATGGCGAAGATCGAGCAGGGCCCGTTCTACGCGGTCGAGGAAGTGCCGTCCATGCCGGCCTGCTCCGGCGGTGCGCGCCGCAACATCAAGGGTCAGGTTCTCAACTGGGACGGCGAGCCGATCGAGGGTCTCTACTCCGCCGGCGAAATCGGCTCCCTGGTCTGCAACCTGTACCAGAACGGCACCTACCTGCATGAGGCGATCTGCTCCGGCCGTGCCGCAGTGGATACCATGCTGGGCGGCCGTGCCGAGCTGACCCCGACCTTCGGCGGCGGCGCTGCTGCTCCGTGGGCTGAGGCCGCGGATGGCGACTACTCCGTCATGGTTCAGGGTCTGCATGATCCGTTTGAGGTCATCTACACCATCAAGGATAAGCAGCTTGTGGGCATCGCCGTGGGCGAGGGCCGCGAGAACATGTTCATGAACGACGAGCAGTTCGCCGCGTTCACCAAGCAGATCATCGAGACGCAGGATATGGGCGTTGACGCCGTTTCCGGCGCGACGGTTGACTGCCAGGCCATCACCGGCGGCATCATGACCGCGTTCTCTCACAAGACCTCCTAATCTTGATTTCCAAAAAATCCGGCGGGAGGCGGGCAGTGACCCGACCGACCTGAGGATGTAATCAGCCGTATCGGCCCGCCGTCTCATCAAAGAGGCGGCGGGCTTTGCTGTTTTCAGCGGCAAAGGCTTATTTCGCGCGACGCGGGAGGTGCGCATGGACGTCAAGCAGATCCAGTATTTTTCTTTGGTGAGCAGCACGGGCAGCTTCAACGCCGCGGCGAAGCAGCTCTATATCTCCGTGCCCGGTCTGGTCAAGGCGATGGACAGGCTGGAAAACGAGCTGGGCGTTCAGCTCTTTGTGCGCAGGCGTTCGGGCGTGACGCTGACCCCGGCGGGGCAGGCGCTGGCGCGCTATGCGCCGCGCTACATCCGCAAATACGAGATGATTGTCAGCAATGTCCGCAAGGCGGCGGCACAGCGGGAGATGCGCGCGGAGGTCTGCATGACGTGGGGCATGCTGAGCTTCTTCCCGCGCAACTTTCTCTCACGGTTCGTGCTCTCCAACCCGGATATGTCGCTGAGCACGCACAATTATTCCTTGCAGGAGCTGGAAGAGGCGCTCAACGAGTATCGCGAGACGATCGGGCTGTATTTCGGGCGGATTGACGATCCGGAGCTGGAGATTCTCTTTCATCGGGAAGCGCCGCTGCGCGTGCTGATGTCCTCGACGCACGCGCTGTGCGAAAAGGCGGCGCTGCGCATGGAGGATCTCAGGGGCTGCAAGGTTATTTTGGTCAACAGCGACCCCGAGGTGATGCGCCAGCTCCAAAACCGGCTGGAAAGCGTGGGCTGTCCGCCGCAGATCATGCTCGACGGCGCGGAATGGGAACAGGCGGTCGAGCTGATCCAGAGCGCGGGCTATATCTCGTTCTGCCTGCCGCCGGGAAACCTCAGCAACGCGCGGCTCCAGACGCGGGAAATCGAGGATCTGGGGCTGACGCTGGATTTCAACATGGCCGTCATGCGGGGCGTGGCCATGACGGACGCGGAGCGTCGGTTTGTGGAATACGTGGTGCAGATGATGACCGCCAACCATGGCGGAGACGAGGCGAAAAAGCGCTGAGCGCGACCGCGCGCGAGGCATGAACGACGGGAGAAGCGGGATGGAGAAGGAAATCAGCCGGGCGCTGCGCCCGTTTCAAAAAAAGCTGGCCGCGGAAGCCGCGCTGCGCGCGGTGTGCGTCAGCGGCTTATTTGCGCTGCCGGTTTGGCTGGCGCTCGCGCTGGCACGGCGCTGCTTCGGCGGCGCGGTCGGAAGGCCGGAGGCGCTGATGCTGCCGGTATGGGCGCTGCTGGCGGCGGCGCTGTACGCGCTGCGCTATCGCCCGACGCAGAAGCGGCTGGCCGCGCGGCTGGACGCGCTCTGCGGGATGGATCGCGTGGCGACCGCGATGGAATTTTCCGGCGATTCCGGCGTGCTCTGCCGCCTTCAGCGGGAAGACACGGCGGACAGGCTGAAAAAAACGGACGTGCGCGCGCTGCCGATGCGCTGGCCGAAGAAGGCGCTGGTTGCGTGCTGCGTGCTGGCGGCGATGCTTGCGGCGGTTCCGCTGCTGCCGGAGGCGGCGGTGGAGCGCGTGCGGGCGCTCGTCGCGGCGGCGGCGCCGGAGGCGCAGCAGGAGAGCGAGGAAATCGCCGCGCTGCGCGAAATGATGCAGACGCTGCGCGCCGACGTGGCGGAAAGCGACATCGACGCGGCGGAGCGTGACAAGCTGGTGGCGCGGCTGGACGAGCTGCTGACGCGGCTGGACGAAGGCTATGCGGATATCGCGGCGGTGCAGGAGATTCGCGACGCGATGACCGGCATGGAGCAGACGGTGCAGGAGCTGACCCCGCGCGACACCTACACGGCGGCGATGATCGAATACGAAAGCCTGCAAAAGCTGGGTGAGGCGATTTACGACCAGAACATGGACACGGTCGTTATGATTCTGGACAGCATGGGCCGCCGACTGCATGAAAAGACCGGCATGGAGCAGGTGGACGCGCTGATGAACCTCGTCTACGACGTCAACGGTTCGCTGGCCAAGCCCCTGCGGGACAACAGCCAGGAGCAGCTTCGGCAGGCGATGATGATGTTCGCGGGCGGACTGGAAAGCGCTGCAGAGATGGTCTACAACGGGCGGGATAACACGCAGATGATCGACACGGCGCTGGAAACGGTGGAAACGTACATCCGGGATTATCTGGGTGTGCCCGAGGAGGGCGAGCGCTACGATCCCTTTGCCCATATGGATTACGGGAAGGGGAGCAAGCCGTCCGGCGCGCCGTCAGCCGAGGCGGCGAACGTCGAAAAGCCCAAGAGCCGGATGGAGACGGAATACGTCTACGACCCGCCGGAGGCGCTCAAGGCCAGCGGCTATCAGCCCGGCGCGCTGAATGAGCGCGGCGAGCGGCAGCGGCTTTCGGCCGACACGCGCGAGCGGCCGACGGGCACGGTGCCCTACGGCGAGGTATACGGCCGGTATTACGCGGCGTATCTGTCGATGATCGAGGATGAAACGTTCCCGCAGGCGCTTCGGGAAGCGGCGCAGGCCTATATGAACGGATTATAACGGATGCAGGAGGAATAACAGGATGGTCAACGAAGCGGATGTGCGGCTGTTTGCCGACAAGTGCAAAGCGATTTTTGAGCAGGTGGGGCGCGATATCATCGGTCAGGAGGATATCGTGGAGCTGACGGTGATCGCGATGATCGCGGGCGGCAACGTGCTGCTGGAGGGCGTGCCGGGAATCGGCAAAACACGTCTGATCCGTTCGCTGGGTCGCGTGTTTTCCCTGCCCTTCTCCCGGATTCAGTTCACGCCGGATCTCATGCCCGCCGACATCACCGGCACCAACGTGCTGGAGAAGGACGAGAAGGGCAACGCGGTATACACGTTCCGCCCCGGCCCGATTTTCAGCCACATCGTGCTGGCGGACGAAATCAACCGCGCCACGCCGAAATCCCAGAGCGCGCTGCTGGAAGCCATGCAGGAGCATACGGTGACGGTGGACGGCAAGGACTATCGCATGGAAGAGCCGTTTTTCGTGCTGGCGACGCAGAACCCGATCGAGCAGGAGGGCACCTATGCCCTGCCGGAGGCGCAGGTGGACCGCTTCATGTTCAAGCTGCTGATGCGCTACCCGACGGTGGAGGAGATGAAGCAGATCGTTCTGATGACGCAGAAGACCATGGACGAGGTCGCAGACGGCGTGGTGGACGGCGAAACGCTGCTGCGCATGCGCGAGACCGCCAAGGAAATCCCCGTCACGGACGACATCATCAACTACACGATGCGTCTGGTTTCCTCGACGCAGCCCTCCTCGCCGGAGGCGGGCGAGACCGCCGCGCGGATGATCCGTTTGGGCGCGAGCCCGCGCGCCGCGCAGGCGCTCATCACCTGCGCGAAGGTGCGCGCCATGGTATCCGGCCGCTTCAACGTCAGCCACGAGGACATCGACGCGCTGGCCTGCCCGGTGCTGCGCCACCGCGTGAAGCTCAGCTATGAGGCGATGGCCGAGCGCGTCACGCCGGACGAGGTCATCGCCAGGCTCGTGGACGACATGAAGAAAAAGCGCAGATAACGGCGCATTGCGGGAGGGAGAAGCATGCGGATACTGGACGGCGCGTTTCTTGACGCGCTGGAGACGCTGGACATCAATGTGCAGCAGATGAAGAGCGGCCATTACAGCGGCGCGCGCCGCTCCCGCGCCTATGGCTCCTCGCCGGAGTTTGCCGATTATCGCGAGTATGTGCCGGGCGACGACCTGCGGCGGATTGATTGGAACGCGGCCGCGCGGTTTGACAAATACCTGATTAAGCGGTTCATCGATGAAAAGCAGGGGCGCAACTGCGTCTATCTGGATACGTCCGCCTCCATGGGCTTTGAACCGGAGAAGGGCTTCGCGGCGCTGCGGATGGTCGCCGCGCTGGGCTATCTGTCGGTGTGCAACATGGACAGCGTGTCCTTCCGGCTGTTGTCCGGCACGCGCTGCACAGAGCTGTGCCCCCGAATCAGCGGGCGGGAATCGTTTCTGCGCGCGGGCGAGAAGCTCGACGCGCTGCAATTCGCGGGGGAGACCGACCTGTATGCGTGCATCCGAAACGATCCGAATCCCGGTGCGGACGACGGCGTGACGTTTATTCTCTCCGATCTGCTGACGGACAGCGACTGGCGGGCGGCGGTCGATCTGCTGCTGAGCCGCCGCCGCGAGGTGATGCTGATTCAGGTGCTCTCGCCGGCGGAGCTTGATCCCCAACTGAGCGGGAGGCACACCTTCTGCGACGCGGAGGAGACGGGCACGCGCGCGTCCCGCCTGACGATGGACGTTGACCGCGACACGCTCCGGGCATACCGGGAGACGGTGCGCCAGTTTCTGGCGGAAACCCGCCGCTTCTGCGCGTCGCGCGCGGTGCCCTATATGCTGATGCGCAGCGACGAGCGCGCGGAGGAAGCACTCAGGACGAAGGGCTGCATGGAGGAACTGATCCGATGAGTTTTGTATATCCTGCGGGGCTGTGGGCGCTGCTGGCGCTGGGCGTGTTCGCCGCGGTGTGCCTGATTCGGCATCGCTCGGAGGTGACGCCCGTATCCAGCACGTACCTCTGGCGGCTGTCCGAACAGCGGCGCAAGAAAAAGGGCTATTGGCGCACGCTCAAGCGGTCGCTGTTTTTCGCGCTGCAATTTTTGGCGCTGGCGCTTTCGGCGCTGCTGATCGCGCAGCCGATCATGCCCATGCCCGGCTCGGGCGTGAACGTGGCGGTGATTCTCGACGCTTCGGCGAGCATGCAGATGACGGACGGGAGCGGACAGACGCGCTTTGCCCGCGCGGTGGCGGCGGCGGAGCGCGACATGGACAGGCTGCCATGGGGCGCGAGCGTGACGGTGGTGCTGGCCGGGGACGAGGCGCGCGTTGCGGCGGATCACGTCAGCGGCGGCGCGGAGCTTCGCGCGGCGCTGGAGGGCGTTTCATGCGGCTGGGGCGCGGGCGACGTGGCGGGCGCGGCGGCGCTGTGCCAGCAGATGCTCGACGAGGGCAGCATTTCGGACGTGCGGCTGTACACGGACGCGCCGTATGCGCAGGCGGAGGGGCTGGAGGTCATCTCCCTGCGCGGCGGGGACGAATGGAACGTGAGCCTCGGCGCGCTGGAGACCAGCGGCTCCATTTACGGCACGGCGTTTGAAACCACGGTGCAGAGCTTTGGCCGAAGCGCGGATGTGAGCTTTGAATTGATCGTTGACGGCAAGGCGCGCGGCGCGGAGGAAATCGAACTGCGCGTGAACGGGCAGAAGCAGACCGCGCAGACCGTATACTGCCCGGAGGGCGAGGCGCAAAGCGTATCCCTGCTGCTGCGGCAGGTATATGATTTTACGGATGTGAGCGTGCGTGTCTGCGCGGAGGATGGCATGGCGCAGGATAACGCGGTGCAGCTCAGCCGTCAGGCGGCCTGCCCGGCGCGCGTGCTGCTGGTGGGCGAAAACCCGTATTTCTGGCAGAAGGCGCTGGAGGCCTTCCCGAGGGTGGAGCTGACGACGGCGGAAGACTGGCGCGGCGCGACGCTCGAGGCATACGACGTCTATGCCTTTGACGGCTGCCTGCCGGAGAAGCTGCCGCAGGACGGCGCGGTTTGGCTGCTCAACCCGCCGCGTTCGCCGCGCGAGGTCGGCGTGGTGCTGGGCGAGCGGCTGATGGGCGCTTATGTGAAGGGCGCGCGGACGGATACAGAGCTGGGCGAACGGCTGACGCGCGGCCTCGTGCTGCGGGATGCGGCCGTCGCGCGGTTCAGGGAGATGACGGCGCAGGGCGGGCTGGAAAATGTTCTGCTGTGCGGCGAAATGCCCGTGATGGCCGCGGGAACCAACGCGAGCGGCTGTTTGCAGGCTGTGCTGCCCTTTGACATTCAGGAGAGCAATCTGCCGCTGCTGCCGGATTTCGTCGTGTTGGTCAACAACATGCTGGAGGCGAGCGCGCCGACGCTTTTGGACGCGGAGACGGTGGATTGCGGAACGCGGGTCTATCCGCAGCCGCATCCGCTGTGCAGCAGGCTGTTTTTGCAGACGCCGGATATGCGGCTGGAAGCGCTCGACCCCGCACGGGCGGCAGACGGCGTTCGCGTGGACAGCCCCGGCAGCTATACGCTCATGCAGGAGGTGCGCGGGCAGCAGCAGGTGGTGCGTTTTGCGGCGCAGGTGCCGCAGGCGGAGAGGACGACGCAGACGCAGCCGGTCGATCAGCCGCTGACGCTGACGGCGGGCGGACAGGCGGAGAGCGCCCCGGCGCATGCGCGCGTATTCTATCCGGCGCGCCTGATGGCCTTGGCGCTGCTGGTGCTGCTGCTGGCGGAATGGGGGATGTATCACCGTGAAAAGTATTGATCTGTTCTTTGCGCAGCCGTGGCTTCTGCTGCTGGCCGTTCCGGCCGCGGCGTTTGTGCTGCTGGCGCCGCGCCTGCTGCGCCGGGAAAAGGAAAAGAGTCGGACGGATCGCGCGGCGGCGATTCTGCGCGCGGCGGCTGTGGCGCTGCTGGCGGTCATCGCCGCGGGGCCGGGGGGAACGCGCTACCTGACCGAGCGGCAGACGGTGGTGCTGCTGGATCAATCGGCGAGCATGGAGCCCGTGCGCGCGCAGGCGGACGCATGGGCGCAGGAAGCGAAGCGGGACGAGAACACGACGGTTTTGCCGTTTGCCGCGCTGGATGAAGCGGGCGCAATCGCTTCGGACGGGACGGATATCGCGGCGGCCATCGACGAGGCGGCTTCGCGCTTTGCGGGGCCGGGCGGCAGAAGGATCATCCTGATTTCGGACGGCGTGCAGACGCAGGGCGACGCGCTGACTGCGGCAGAGACCGCGGCACAGGCGGGCGTTCGGCTCGACGCGGTGCAGATGAAGCCCGAATTTCCCGCGCCGCAGGCGGAGCTGGCGGCGTTTGAGCTGCCCGCCGAGGCGATGGAAGGGCGGCACATGGAGGCGGCGGTGACGGTGCTGGCGGACACGCAGGGCGAGGCCGCACTGCGCATCTGGGACGGCGAAACGCTGCTGCATGAACAGCGCGTGGCGCTGACGGCGGGCAGGCAGACGTTTGCCTGCGCCATCGAGGCCGGGGCGGTCGGCGCGCACACACTGCGCGCGGAGGTGGCGCTGCCGGGCGACACGATTGCGGAAAACGACAGCCTGACGGCGACGATGAACGTCAGCCGAGGGGAAAAGGTTCTGCTGGTGGACGGAACGGGCGCGCAGGCGCAGCAGCTTGAGCAGCTTCTCCGCGCGGAAGGCGTTCAGGTGGCCGTGACCGACCCGAAGAATGTGCCCGAAAGCGTCGATGCGCTGTGCGAATACGGCCTGACGGTGCTGATGAATGTGCATGCGGGCGACCTGCCGGAAGGCTGGGACGACGTGCTGCGGCAGGCGGTGGAAGACCACGGGCGGAGCGTGCTGACGACGGGCGGCGAAAACACGTACCTCTACGGCGGCATGAAGGATTCCGGCTACGAGGCGCTGCTTCCGATTCGGATGAGCGTGGAGGAAAAGGAGAGCGTCGATCCGGTGGGGCTGATGCTGGTCATCGACACGACGGATTCCATGACGCGCGAATCCATCGGTGTGCCGATCGACATGGCGAGGCGCGGCGCGATCAAGTGCGTGGACGCGCTCAACGGCAACGACTACGCGGGCGTCATCACGTTTTCAGACGACGCGCAGATGCTTGTGGAAATGACGGCGATGGGGGACAAGAAGCCGGTGCTGGACGCGATCAACAGCATCGAAACCGCTGACCCCAACAAGCTGACGCGATTTACCGGGGCGCTGCGTCTGGCCTGCGACACGCTCAAGGCGTTTGACGGCACAAAGCGCAAGCACGTGATGTTCATCACCGACGGCAGCCCGGCGGACGCGCAGGCGGGCTTTGAGCAGATTGCCAAGGAGATGCGCGCAAACGGCATCACGCTCTCCACGATCGTCGTGGGGCGGCTGGTCAACGTGGTCAACATGCTGGAAAATCTCGCGTATATCGGCGGCGGCCGCTGCTATCTGGTGGAAAGCGGCCGGGACCTGTCGGATATCATGTCGGTGGATTCGGTGCTCTCGCAGGTGGAATACACGGTCAAAGCGCCGTTTAAGCCCGAGCGCGGCGCGTATGACGCGGCCTTTGCCGATGAAGAGGAGATCGTGCAGCTCTTTGGCTATGTCCGCGCGACGGCAAAGGGCGACGCGGATGTGATCCTCAAAACGCCGGAGGGGCGGCCCATCTACGCGGTGCGCAATGCCGGAGCGGGCAAAGCGGCGAGCTGGATGAGCGACCTGAGCGGCGAATGGTCGCGCACGTGGTACGCCAGCGAGCAGGGAAAGCGCATGATTCAGAAGATGATTCACGGCCTGCTGCCGCAGACGCTCTCGGCGGTTGACGAATCGAAGACGCAGACGCGCCCGAGCGAGTACGATCTGCTGGACAGGCCGGACGGCGGCGCGCTGCTGATGGAGATGTGCGCGCGAACGGGCGGCACGGTCTTCTCCTCGTGGGCGGATGCGCAGGCGGTGGAACTGCCGCCGGTGGCGCAGCCGATTGACCCGACGCTGCCGCTGTCCATGCTGGCGATGGCCTGCCTGCTGGCAGATATTCTGCTGCGCAGAACAAAGGCCATGCGGCGATAAAAGAATGGGGAAATAAAGAAAAAGCCGATGCTGCTCCCGCGTGGAGCGGCGTCGGCTTTTTGCGGAGCGTTGTTTTTTCCTGTCTTATCGCAGCCCGGTCTGTTCGGCGTCGGAAAGTTTAGACAACACCATCACCGTCTCAACGGATTCGTCAGAGTCCCAATCCAAACTGGTCAGTGTTTGCCCCTCGTAGAAAACAGGGAAACGGAATTCGATATGTTTGAGAATCCGTCCATTTTCCTGACGTTCCGGGAAAATTTCTATACGCTCAATAAAACTGTTCATAAAGGCTTTTTTTTCAATATCTGAGAATTTGCCGTAGAGTTTATCGAAATAGAGGAGAAATTGATATACGTTATCAGCAGAAACTTTGTTTTGCTGGATGTTTTCAAGCCGAATTTGTGCGTCGGCGATTTCGAAATCGACGGAGGCAATCTGATCGTAAATCTTGTTTTGACGGGTCTGCAGATCTTGAAGTTTCCGATCGTAATGTGGATCGTCAAAGATGAGCGCATCCATCTGTTCGCTAATCCTATCTTTGGTTCCGGTATATTGCCGGAGCTGCTTGCGAAGCTGTTCGATTTCTTGATCTAAATCGGTTGTATCCAGATGGCTTCCGATTTTTTCGCGCAATCCCTGTTCAAAAGTGGGTGTGTTGACTAACTGGCGAATGATTTCTTCGACAGCAGCATCAATTACGTCCTCGCCCCATTGATGGTGGTAGTCGCAGCGCTTGCCGTCCACATGCAGACGGTGCTTGCAGGCATAATAAAAATAATCTCTATAATACGTTCCGTCCTTTTTCTTCTTACGGTTGACGTTTCCGTACATGCCGCTGCCGCAGACCGGGCATTTCAATAGACTGGATAATACATGCTCGTGTTCGAGACTGTGTGTTTTAGGCTGGCGGATGCTTGTGTTTTCGCGCTGCTTCTGGGCAGCCAGCCAATCTTCTTCAGAAATAATGGCTTCGTGAATCATATAATCGTTTGTTTTAACCGTACGATATTGATTGCGCGTTCCAGGAATTTTTTCGCTGCGCCTGCGACCGTAAGCCAGTTTTCCGCAATAAATAGGGTTGTCAATGACGCCAATTAGGAAAGGCGAGGTAAAGGCTTCCTGTTTGCCGTTGTAGCGACAGGTTTTGAAATAACCATGTGCGTTGAGCCAGTCGGCGATTTTTTTAGAACCCATGGTGGTATGAATGTACTTATCGAAGATGATGCGCACGACTTCGGCTTCTTCTCCATTGATGAACAGTTGGCCTTCTTCGAGCTTATAGCCATACGGAGCAAAGCCGCCATTCCATTTTCCTTCACGAGCCTTTTGTCTGCGGCCTTCCATCGTCTGAACGAGGATGTTTTCGCGCTCAATCTCGGCGACGGCGGAAAGGACGGAAATCATCAGCTTGCCGCTGTCCTTGGAGGAGTCGATGCCATCCTCCACGCAGATGAGGTTGACGCCGAAGTCCTGCATCCGTTGCAGGGAGGTCAGCACGTCCGCGGCGTTGCGGCCGAAGCGGGAGAGCTTGAACACC
>QWCN01006048.1_pt1 | contig 11436 bp, 8 predicted proteins | sample 1972711 | NCBI WGS metagenome assembly QWCN01 (sample SAMN09866707, study PRJNA288562) | Human gut metagenome isolate term1_stool, whole genome shotgun sequencing... | isolation source: gut | host: Homo sapiens | place: USA: California | reverse complement strand
TACAAATCCAAACATCTGTAAATATCCGACCGGCTGCATGGCAAACGCAAACCAGCCGCTGTAACTAAACATGATGATTTTCCATGCCAGCTTCATAACAGACACACCGATTAGCGTGCCTAATGCCGCTTCAATGACCACCACGATCGTTGTGGACATCAGATACAGGCTTGCAATTTCCTTATTGTCATATCCTAAGATCTTCGTCATAGAAATTGCATTTTCATTTTTTTCAATAATGATCTTTGTCAAAAGGTAGATCAGTACGGTTGATAGCAGCACACACAAAATCTGGAAATACTGCATCATAGAGCCCATCGTGTGATCTAACTGGTCACTCATCTTCGTAATATCCCGTTCTGTGATCACCGTAGCAATCTCATCTTTGGAGATATCTTTGATCTCGTGATCACTAAGATAACCGGTAAATTCTTCGTCATCATAATCAAACACTTCACGGAAACGCTCGATCGGCATAAATACAGCAATGCTCTGGCTCCTGTCATATGTGCCTGCGATTTTAAAATGATACTGCTTATTTTCATATTTTTCATCGAGATCAACTGTATCACCAACTGCAAGATCATATTTTTCTGCAAAAGAATCCGAGATATAAACCGTATTTTCCTTAAGCTTATCTAAATCTTTGATCTTTACATATGCACTATCTAATTCTACCCCATATACGGAAATTTCCTCATCAATGGCATCCCCTTTTTTCTGAAGGGAAGTCATGCAGAACTTTTCAGCATCCTTTTCTTTTGTATTGATCACATTCTTATCTTCATCCTGATAGGACTTTAAGACATACTGATATTTTGCAAACATCATCTCTGTCACATGATCCTCGTAATACTGTAACGTTTGCGGCATTCCGACTGCCATTGCCATCATAACCATCACAAATGCGATTCCTGCAAGCAGAATGACATAGTTTGGCAGATTCTGGAAGATGATACGCAGACGGAAACGATTGATAAATTTCCACCTTGGCAGACGCATGGCTTTTTTCCGCTTTGCCTTTTTTAAATCATGGCGTAAAAACTGTAACGGTGTATGCTGCATCATTTTTACGATCACAAGCAGATTGACAGCAAACATCAGACACACTGGAATCACGGTTGTCTTTAAAAATGCCTCTGCATTCCAGATAGTTTCATATGTCGGCAGGCTGTAGCTTGAATAATACATGGAAACGACAACATTTTTAAACACTGTATAGCCTAACAGATTGCCCACGATAGCTGCAACAAAAGTTACGATGACCGGTGTGGAAATATAATGAGCGATCAGTTCGCCCTTTGTATATCCCGATGCTCTTAAAGTTCCGATTGCTGAAGATTCTTTTGTAATTGTATTGCTGATCGTAATGGCAAAGATAAATGCAATGATCACGATCAGAATATCTAAGAGTACTCCTCCCATTGCCTCATCAGAGCTCATATCATCTGTTGCAAACGTGATTGCCGGATTTGCATATGCCGGCACGTAATCTTCAATTTTTCTCTCATATACGACAGCCTGTGTCAACAGTGCTTTTAAGAAATCGTCTGATGCATTTTTTTCTTCACTCTCTGATGCTTTTTCCTCTGCATAACGCCATGCATAGCCATAATGAATGCTTTCATGTAAACGGTCAAAACCTTCCTCTGTCACCATTCCGACATTAAATTTTAATGCATCAAATATCAGATCTGTCGTTTTTTCATGCAAAGTTGCATAATTGACATATGCGATCAGACCGGTGACTTTATAGGTTTCTCCGCCAACTGTGATCGTATCTCCGACAGTAATGCCTGCATTATCTGCGTGCATACGGTCTATTGCGATCTCGTTTTCATTCTCCGGAAGTACACCATCTAAAACACAAGCTAAATTGACATCGTCTGTCTTTGTATATACACGGATCGTTCCGTCAGATCTGCCATCGTTATCATGGTCTTCGCTTTCATTACGGAAGAAATTCTCATAGACATGGACTTTTTCTGCTTTAAAATCAGGATCGTTTAATTCATAGTTTTTTTCCGCTTCGGCATATTCATCATCAATCTTATCGGAAACTTCTTCCCATGCTTTATCATATGCCATGTCATACATTTCATTATGATCGCTGCCAAAGGTTTCTTTTAACTTTTCCTCTAATTCTTTTTCTGCTTTGTCAATATAATACTGTTTGACATCTGCTTTTTTGCCCGTTTCGATTGCTTCTAAAAGGTCTTTATCCGCCTTTTTGTTTAATTCAAAATGACCGTCTTCTCTTTTATACTTTGTGACACTCTCTGTTGCCGCCTGCATCATACTTCCGTTTGCAACATACATTCCTGATACAAACCCGATCGTTAAGATCAAAAAGAGTGCTACCACTAAATATTTTTTCCAGTCACCGAAAAATTCTCTTGAAATACGTTTTTTTAAGGGATTTTTAATCTTTTTATTCTTCATATCACACACCCCTTACCACTCAAGATCAGCCGCCGAAACCTTATTGGTATTGATATGATTATGGCGGACTGCACCGTCACGCAGTTTGATCACATGGTCTGCCATATCTTTGATCGCTTCATTATGTGTTACCATGATCACCGTATTGCCATATTTTTTATTCACATCCTCGATCAGCTTTAAGATCTCTTTAGAAGTCTGATAATCTAATGCTCCGGTCGGCTCATCACAGAGCAAGATATCAGGATTTTTAACGATCGCCCTGCCGATCGACACACGCTGCTGCTGTCCGCCGGAAAGCTGGTTCGGAAGTTTGTAGCGGTGGTCATAAAGCCCTAGTGTATGTAACAGATCGTCAATATCAAGCGGCGTATCGGATAAATAAGCACCGACTTCAATATTTTCTTTGACATTTAGATTTGCGATCAGATTGTACATCTGGAATACATAACCTAAATGCTTTCTTCTGTATTCGGTCAGCTTCTTTTCTCCTAAATCCTCTAACTTATCCCCATTGATGGAAATATAACCGGAATCTGCACCGTCAATTCCACCGATGATATTAAGCAGTGTGGATTTTCCGGAACCGGAAGGGCCAAGCAGTACGCAGAACTCGCCTTTTGCAACGGAAAAATTCATTCCCCGAAGGACTTCCTGCCGTGTTTCCCCACTTCCGAATCCTTTCTGTAAATCAACGATCTCTAAAAATTTCTTTTCATTCTCTGGCATATAAACTCCTCTCCCTTTTACCTTTTCTATGAATTAGCGGTGAAATAAGCCTTTCTTTACATACGGTTCTGTCTGCATGGATACCAACTCATATCCTGTATCAGCGATTGCTTTTTTTAATGCTTCTTCCTCTAGCGGTTCTTCTGTGATGATCTCCGTTTTTCCTTTCTTATGCGAAGACGTCACTTTGTTTACCTGAAACTGTCTGCGGATCGTGTCATTGATATGGGATTCACACATCCCGCAGGACATTCCGTTTATGTCTAATGTCTGTTTTACCATAACTGCCTCCTGTTTTCTCTTATTGAGAGATTATTACATTTTGGTTAGTTTTCGCTAACTATTATAGCATGTTTTTCCATTTTGTCTTGTGGTGCAAATGATAAAGTTTATCAGTTATGTAGATTCGGGTGTCAAAAGGTGGCTCACAGCTTAGTGCCGGTAGATTGCACAAAGCCGAGTCTATTTTGTGACTTTGGGAGAAAATTAGTAAATCTTAGTCTGCCTGTTCCTGTACAGTGTTTTGCTGCCATGGACGGCAGCAAAAGTCTTAATGCCCCATGGACGGGGCATTTAAGACGTACACGTCACTTTATCGCAACCTGATTCAGGCAGACTTAGATTTTCTTATTTTCGTACAACGGAACAAAATAGACTCGCTTTGTGCAATCTGACAATCAAAAAACTGAACTGTGAGCCACCTTTTGACACCCGAATCCTATACACAAAAAAAGGCCTATCTAAGTTCCATCACTTAGATAGGCCCACACAAAAATACTAATTCTCTTTAAAGTCTTCAATCAACTCATACATCGCCTCTGCGGAATTGAAATTTTCCGGAATGATCTCATCACTTGGGATCAGCACACCGTAGACTTCTGCGACCTCCGATATGATTGAGATGATATCTAACGATTCTAACAGCCCGTCATCGACTAATGCCTGCTCCTTTGTAAAATCCACATTAGGTTTGATCTTCTTAAGTAATTTTAAAAATTCTTCCATCTCTTTATGCATCCTTTCTTTCTAATTCTTTGATATATTGTTTGATCTCCTTGCGGAGAAGACTACCTTTAAACGTTTTTGGCAGTTGATCCGTATAATAAATGGCTCTCGGCAGTTTGTAGGCTTCTACCTTTGCCTGAAGATAATCAAGAAACTCTGCTTCATCATACGCCTCTTTTTTTACGACCAGCATGACCGGCACTTCTCCGGTGATCGGATCGGTTTTCGACGTATAGGCACAATCTGCGATCTTCTCATATCCTCTTGCACAATCCTCTATTTCAGCCGGTGAGATCTTGCTCCCGCCATAATTGATGATATCATCTGCCCTGCCGACTAAGATACAGCGGCCTTCTTCATCTAAATATGCCATATCTTTTGTTTTGACAAATCCATCTTCTAAGGTATCTTTTGTCAGTTCCGGTTCTTTATAATATCCTTCCATGACGATCGCCCCGCCCCATGAGAGCAGAGCCGGATGGTCTTTATCTGCTTTTTTAACCGGATTTCCTGCTTCATCCATAAAGCGGATAATGGAATTAACGGTCGGTCTTCCGATACAGCCGGTTTTATCATCTTCACTGTTAAAATCTAAGATACACGAACAGCCTGCTTCCGAAGCCCCATAAAAATTATAAAGCCTAGTCTGCGGCATCAGGTGCAGCAATCTCTGTTTATCCGCCTCCTGAAGCGGTGCGGAACCGATCTGGATATAATCAAGCTGATTGGCATATTCTGCGATCCGGTCACCTGATAACTGAAAGATCATATTTAAAGATGCCGGAGATAATGCCATGGCTGTCGCATGATAAGTATCTAATAATTTCCATAAAACACCGACAAAAACCATGCCATCCATCAGACATACCGTACCGCCACGAACCATATCCGACTGATAACGCCTGAGTCCATAGGCATGATTTAACGGCATCGGAATGATCTCCACATTCTGCTTTCGCATATGCGTTCCTTCGATCACATTTTCTGCGATGGCTACATCATTTTTGTGCCGGATCAGTACACCTTTTGACTGTCCGGTCGTTCCGGTCGTAAATAAAAGCATCGAGCGTTCATCTGCCTGCGGAAGAGGAATGTCTGCTTCTTCTGCATCTTCGATCAGTCCCATCAGTTCTTTTATCTGAAAAGTTCTGATCCCTTCTATATCAATATCTGCGATCACACAATGCGCATCTACCCACTCTGCAATTTCTGTGATACGCTCCGGCTTTGTCCCTTTCTCTACCGGTATCACAAGTGCCCTGATATACTGCAAGGCAGAAAAAATGACCAGATAGTTGATATTCTGTGTGCATTTTAAGAGCACATGATCTCCTTTTTTAATTCCCTGCTTTAGCAGTACAGCTGCCATTTTTTTGATCAGATACCAGTATTCTTGATAGGTCACTTTTTTCCGCAGTTCACAGACCGCTAATGCGTCCGGCTGCTCTTTGGCATATTGGCATATGTAACCTAAAACACTTTCCTGTTTCATTTTTATCTAAACCATCCTTTCTGCATCAGCCACCATGCACTGACACTCATAATACAGATAACGATCAGTGTGAGCCACAAGCCCTTCCGGAACATATAAGAAGGTTTTAACCCATAACCAACCGGCACGCTTCGTATGGAAGTCGGAAGGATATAGGAAAGATTGACTCCGATAGTTGCTATATATACATATGGAAGGGGATCTGATCCGATCCCTTTGATAACAGAGATCACGATCGGAACGGCCACTGCCGCCGTTGCGGTATTCGAAGTCACATCGGATAAGAGGATCGTTACCATGACAATAACTGCGACGGTTAAAAATCCACCCGTCAGACCTAGTTTAGACACCCACTGTCCGATACATGCATCTGCACCTGTCGCTGTAAGCAATGTTCCTGCTGCAAGTCCTCCTGCAAAAATATACATTAACGACCAGCTTACTTTTGTCTGCACATGCTGCCACTTTAAGATCTTTTCTTTTTTCTCATCACGTATCAGAAAAGATATGACTGCTGCAATGATAAATACATAAGCCGGTTTTAAATTTGCTAACCAGCCTGCATACAGATTTCTGGTAAATGCCAGCACTGTTGCAGCTAAAAATATCACAAGGTAAATGCCTTCCACACGGCTGATCTTATGCATCTGTCTCCGCATCTTGATAAAATATTCTTTTGAGCCTTCCAAAGAAACTCCTTTGGGTTTGATGCAGACTAAATAGATGCAGTTTGAGATCAGTAACAGCAGCATGATCGGAGCAAATTTTACCACCCAGTCGATATACATATATTCTTTTCCGGTCAATTCCTGTATATAATTGATCACCACAAGATTCATGGCTCCGCCAAGTGGTGAGGCAAGCCCGCCAACTCCGGCTCCCCATGCGATCGACATAAGTATGAGCGATGCCGGTTCACTTTTTGATACATCAGTAATATTCAGATAACGCAGCATCGAAACGGCGATCGGTGTGATTGCAGCTACAACTACCGCATTGGGTAATACTGCAGATAAGACTGCTGATAATAAAAACCAGAATAAGATCTGCGTCGTCAGCGAAGTACCTGTGATACTTAAAAAGGTACATGCAATCCGTTTATCAAGTCCGACAATCTCCCATGATACCGTAAGGATCGATGCCCCTAACAGCAGAAGGATCGTTTCTGATGCATAATTTGCGATCACCTTTGTCATATCTGTCATGGAAAACAGTGCATTGACAACGATCGGCAGAAAAGCAGTGATCGCATAATCCACTGCTTCTGTGATCCACCAGTAAGCCATCCAAAATATTGTCCCGACTGCAGCTCTTGCGGCAAACGTTGTAAAAATGGTATGTGGCAGAAAACAGATACATAGTAAAAATAATACAACCCCAAAAACTCTGTGAAATAATACTCCATCCAATACCAATCCCTGATTTGTTCTTTTTCCCATACTTATCACTCCTGTTCCTTACAATTTTCTTCCCATTGTGCTAAAAGTTCTGCTTCTTTTTCCTTCCATGCGGCAACGGATGTATCCCAGTCTTTCTTTTGTGTGCTGTTTAATTTATTTTCAAACCGGTAATGTGTACTAAGATATTCAGCTAAATAGTCGGTTACTTTGTTTGCACCTGCGATATTGGTGTGGTAGAGATTATAAAAATCTGTTGATAGATCCAGACCTATTTCTTTCTTTTTTGCATTTAAGTTCAAATATGGATAACCTTTTTTCTCCATATATGCATCTAACTGCAGCTGCAGGGGATAACGATAGTTTGTTGCAATATATGGTGTGGCAATAAATAAGATCTTTGTATTTAATTTTTCTGCTGTCCTTATAATTTCATCTATGATCTGATGATCTTCTTCTAACAGGACCAATGTGCCATCCGGTTCAATCTTCGTTTCTGACTGTTTCTCCACCTTAGAGATCTGCGTAGCTGATTTATAAATATCTCTGCCTGACGTCAATCGTTTTTTCCATTCTTTCCATGTGCCATTCAACAAATTATCATGGTACTTCAATAATGGGATCTGCCATTCGATTTCCGGATTGCCGGCATCTTTTTGTAAAATATCATGTATCATCCTCATCCGGACGAAAGATGGTTTCATTCCTGCAGATATTGTACTAAAAAGGTACTGCTGTTTTTCTTTATCCGTTTGTTCTTTGTATTCACTTGTTCTATATGTAACTAACTGCCTTGTTTCAACTATAAAAAGATCAACCTTCTGGCTTTTCACTGCTTCTTCCATAATATAGGGAACTGTATGTATATCCTGTCCGCTCTGTGCGATCATAAAAGATGTAAACCCGTACTTTTCATATGCCCTTGTCGGTATCCAGTAACGATAGATCGAACTGGATCCGATAGCAGCAACATTCAATGTATCCTTATCTTCCGCATAAAAATAATGCCATTTATCAAAATCCTCATCAAACGGTCTGACTAAAACTCCTAATTCACCAACGATCCACAGCAGCATACAAAAGAACACTGCAATAGCGATCACTCTTTTTAAATCCTGTCTGATCTTCTGTTTCATCCTGCATTCTCCCATCTGCCTTTAAAACTGTTCATAGATAAATGCTGCTCCCGCTCCCTGTCCATAGACACCGAAGCAAAGGATCACAAGGATTCCGGTAAGTACAACTCCCATCTGTAACAGCACATTCTGTTTATCTAACCAGTCACGTATTGTCATTTCTGCCTGCTTTTTCTCCATGATCTCCTGTACCACCGAAACACCGGAAAGGAAAATGACACAGATCAATACCACACACCACTCATTGACTGTAAGCGGAAAACTTTCTACCGTATAAACGGTCTGTGTCCTTTTGAACATGGAACTTATCATATGAAATGAATCACTTAGCCCATTTCCCAAAAAGATCAGCCTTCCTACCACACATAAAAAGAATGTCCGAAGCATCTGAAAGATCTTAAAGAGTATATGCTCTGTCGGGATCTTAAGCCTTGTATTCACTGCCATAAGTGGCTGTTCAAAGATTGTCGACAGACAGATCAAGATGCCATGATAGATTCCCCAGCCAATATAATTCCAGTTTGCCCCATGCCATACTCCAGTCAGCACCCAGACACAGAGTATCGGCATCACAGAGGCTATATTTCTACCCAATTCATTCCCAAACCGTTTTCTTGCTGCCGTATTCCACTTGAGGAATACCTGCGATGTCGACACCGGATAAAATACATTTTCCCTGAAAAATTCTCCAAGCGATATATGCCATCTCCGCCAGAACTCCGGTAATGTTTTTGAAAAATACGGACGCTTAAAATTCTCTTTTAATGTGATCCCCAGACATTCCGATGCTCCCCGTATGATATCCATACATCCTGAAAAATCACAATAGATCTGAATGGAATATAAAATACCTGCGATCAGGAATATGTATCCTTCATAATTTCCTGCCGATCCTATGACTGCTGCGACAAACGCTGACAGCCTGTCAGCGATCACAAGCTTCTTAAAATATCCCCAGACCATCAGATACAGACCTTTTTTTATAACAGAATAGCAAAAAGCATGTTCCACAAACAGTTCTTTTCCGGTACTTTCATATCTGCCGATCGGACCTTGCGTAATGTGCGGAAAATAAAGTACATAGGTAAGATATTTTAAAAAATTCTGCTGTGCATGGATCTTCCCATGATACAGATCCATCAGATAGGAGATCATCATAAATGAATAAAATGAGATTCCAAGCGGTGCAGCCAGTTTCCATACCGGAATGCTTCCATGGTCCATATGCCATAAGAGCATATTGATATTTTCAATCAGAAAACTGCTGCCTTTAAATACGATTAAGATTCCGATCACAGCACATAATGCCACAGTAAGCATCCTCTTACGTTTCTGCTTCATTTCATTTTTGATCTTACGTGCACTTCTTCTGTCAGCACCTTCTAAAAGCTGTTCCTGCTGGTCTAAATTTTTTTGCATAAAAAGAGAACAAATATAAACGATACCTGCCGTTATGGTAACGATCCCTAAATAAAACACACCGGCAGATGCATAGAATATCAGACTTGCTGCAAGTATTACGATCCACTGTAACTTTTGTAAGTTTTTTGGCAGAGCGTAATACACGAAGCAGACAAGTACAAAAAATACTAAAAATCCATAAGATACTACAGACATCTCTTTCTTCCTTTGCATTGTTTTTTTCAAATAGCACAATGCAGAGTATAAGACATGAACTTAAAGACAAGCTAAATTTTTAAAAAAATTTGAAATTTAATGATTCCATCATATACAGAATGCGCTGTGATCCTTCCTTTGTGCAGTTCTGCAATCGTTTTTGCCGCAGAAAGTCCGATCCCATACCCGCCGGTTGCAGAGTTTCTCGACGAATCTGCCCGATAAAAACGCTCAAATAATTCGTCGTGTTTTCCTTTTTTCATACCTGCTGCATGATTTTCGATCTCAAAAACGATATTTTTTCCGGTTTTCTTAAGGCTCACAAAGATCATCGTACCATCATCTGCATATTTGACGGCATTGTCAAGCAGGATTGAGAACATCCGCTCTAACATATCGGCATCTGCCTGTATCATAAGTGCCGGATCGATATCTGCTTTTAACTGCTTGTTATGCTTATCTGCAACTGTTTCAAACTGTTCGCAGACTTCTGTGACCATATCTGACAAAATCACTTTATCGGTTTGTGAGAGTTTTTCAAATTCCTCTAACTTTGCAAGCATGATAAGCTGTTCCGTCAGCTTAGAAAGCCGTTTGATCTGGTTACGGGTACTTCTTGTCCACTCACTTTCTCCGGTTGTTAATTCAATCACATCCGTATTGGCATCAATGATCGTCAGCGGTGTTTTGATCTCATGTCCGGCATTTGTAATAAAAGTTTTCTGTTTCTCATAGCTTTCCTTTACCGGTTTTACCACATAACCCGAAAAGAGCCAGACGGGAAAAATAAGAATTAACAATTCCACTAAAACACTAAATATATTATTTTTTATAAGTGTCTGACATGTCTTAAGCTGTCCTTTTGCATTGACAAACACATAGATTGTATTTTCTCCTCTGTTTACCGCACGATATTTCCGATACTTATAATATCCCTCTGTTTTATGTTCCCGATACAGACCGGACACGATTTTTTCTGCTTTTTTTTCATCTACTGTTCTTGTATTATGTGTATTGGCTGCTACCATTTCCCCTTCTGCATTGATCGTTACTGTGAAGAAACGGACACCATTTAAAATTTCATCAATTTCATCCTTTCCCTCATTATCCCGGTTTTGATATATAGGTTTTTCTGTATCACCCTCTATATCAGTTTTATATACATGAGCTTCTGCATGTTCTATTTCATCTAAATTTTCAATAATGACGGATAAATTTTCTTCGATTTCCTTTTGGACACGCACATGATATGACAGACTTGTCAGTCCCACAATCAGAAATACCACGATAAAAAAGGAACTCATTGCTATAAAGATAAACCGTTTTCGTAATTGTTTAATCATTTTCCCTCTCCAATGCGAAACCGATCCCCTTTGCGGTACGGATCACAGCTTTTGAACCTAATTGTTTTAGAATCCTCCGCAGTCTTGAAATATATGTCCAGACCACGTTATTTTCCACATCACTGTCACAGCCCCAGACTGCTTCAATAAACTGCCCTGCTGAGAGCACACATCTGGGATTTGCAAGCAGCATTTCCATGATCTGGTATTCTTTGTTGGCAAGATATACCCACTCACCTTTACATCCTAACTGAAATGTCGTTGGTGATAATTCT
>QWCN01006040.1_pt1 | contig 11445 bp, 11 predicted proteins | sample 1972711 | NCBI WGS metagenome assembly QWCN01 (sample SAMN09866707, study PRJNA288562) | Human gut metagenome isolate term1_stool, whole genome shotgun sequencing... | isolation source: gut | host: Homo sapiens | place: USA: California | reverse complement strand
GGCTTTTCCTGCAGTCGCTTCCAGCGGGTCCGAATTCAACGGACTCTCTCTTTCCTGCGAATTCGTTTGCACGATGACCTTGCTGCAAAACGAAGGACAAGGGGCCTAGGATGGGCCTCCTGTCCTCTGTTTGGCGATTACGGGTCACTTACTTATTCGTCTTTCTGGTCGGCATCCCGCTCGATCTGCTCGCTGAGCCATTTCAAAAACGGGGTCCGTCCGTTTTTACGGTTTCGGATAGCCAACAGCCGGTTGTAGATATGCGGCAATCTGACATCGAACAATCGCTCGAAAACGGCTGCAATCTCCTGAATGCCGCATCGTCCTCCGTTGATACACCGGCCGACATAAAGACCGTAGACGATCTCGACCAAATCGATCTGTTTGCCCGACCAGTTCAGACGTAAGGCTCTGTTTTCGGTCGGCGAAAGATCCGAATCTTTCGCCTGGGATGCGAACATCAAAACAATCTCCTCTTCGTTTTTCAACAAGCGGATAATATACTCGCTCTCTTTACCGGCCACCTCGTAAACCTTTTTAGCCGACGCAAGTCTGATCCGTATTTGGCGCAAAGTGCGGAACCGCTGAACGGGATTCTTTTCCTTCGCATAATAGTCTTTTGTCAAGCGGTTGAACTCAGCCGTAATTCGTTCGTAATCCTGCATACCGGTCAGGTCCACCATTTTGTTGGAAAAAGCTTGGGTGTTTTTCATAAGATTGGGATTTATGGTTAGACTTACGGGTGAGCGTCATAAGGATTCGTATATCGAATCTACTGAATAATATACTACACATTAAAAAGAAAGCCAATCTTCCGATCGGCCATTTTACGGAACTTTCATATCGTAGCGCATTGCATATTTTAAGCCGACCGTTACGCCCAAACGTACCAAACGGACCCAAGCCTTCTTTGGAGGAACAGATTGCCGGCAGTACACGGACGAAAGAAGCCGAACTGCTGGCTCTGTAAAAAAAACGGAAAAATCGACCGGGAAACCGCCTCGGAACTGATGCCGAAAGATGACGCGGCACAAAAGGGCGCAAGCCTCGAAGAGACGGAAAGCATACTTTCGAGCAGGCCCCTGATCCCGGGAGAAAAACTCAGGCAGGCCAGCGGCAGCGATATAGATCCCGCCTATCGTTCCAGACCCGCGCATGTCCCCGGCCGGGTCCGTAGGGTGCGGCCCGAAGGGCGCAAGCTATAATGACCTGTCGACAAGGAACTTCAGACTCCGACAAACCGGAAATTTTCAGTCTGTTCCGAGTCGAAGCCAAAACCGAACGGCCGGTCCCCGCGCCCCCGGACAACGAAAGCCTTAACGTATGAAAGGGGAAAAGCACAGACTGCACGAGAACCGCTTTTATAAACGAAGTCTGCGTAACCCGGTTTCGATCCGTTTTTATCCGAGGTCGGCTCAATTCATAACGGACAAACGTGCGTATACGAACTTATACGTCTCCTCGCAGGCGTGTTTCCACGCTACCGGCTCATAAATGACCTCCGTCATATACGAGGGCATCAGCGAAACGACACAGTGCTCGCCATTTTCCCATGTCATCATCCCGCGCCGAGAATCGAAACGATAACAGCCGCGAATCGTCGTGAACTCAACCTCGTACTCTTCGGCCGTGCCGTCCGTATGGAAACGGATGCGGACCCGGTAGGAGGCGAGAAAGACCGGATCCTTCCACATTTCCCGGTCCGGGTCGTACCAGCAAGAACGGGCAGCCGCTACAAACCCTCGGTCTGCAAAAAATCAATCTCGTTGCTCCGGCAAAACAAAAATCGGGCTACCGGCGTATTACGATAAAAGAAAGTAGATCGGATTCGCTAAAGCCGAACGTTACTGGAGAAAATCATAAACCCGGACCGAAAGTAAAACGCGGATTCGGCCTGTAACATAAATCAGGGGATAGAGTTTGCAACTCTATCCCCTGATTTATATCTCCTCCCGAGAGAAAGGATTTATATTTTGTGTATCGTTACTTTTTAAACCGAAGATGTTTCAATCCCGATACACCCCCATACGCCATGACGAACGGTGCCGTCAGCGTGATGATACCGGTTAAAACGGCATATTTCCGGCCTTTTTAACGACGCGCCGTTCCCATTCGTCGGTCAGTTCCTTGCGAATCTCGATAGATTGCAGTCGTTGATTGATCCAACTGTCGGAATAGCCCTTACGATGATAATATTCCAACATACGTTCGATACCCTATTCCGGATCGTTCTATCTAATGGAAAGAAGACCGGTTTATTTGTCCATACAAAAAGGGAATTATAATGTTTACAAAATTACTGACCCCGTTTTTCGTCTCGACAGATTCTCTCAGCCATATTCGACTGCAAGTAAGACAATTCCGGACAAATCGTTACCTGATCGGGTGTAAGGTCTTCAGGTAACGATTTGGATACTCTGCTACCTGTTTCAGAGCCTTTTTCGCGCTGGTTTTGACGATACCCCAAAAAAGAAAAAATCCTGCAAGGATTTGATCCTGCAGGATTTGACCTATCGCTGTCGCCTCTTGACTTTCAACGTGGCGGAGAGATAGGGAACAGAACTTTGTACGCAACTTATTAATTATATGCATATTAATAAAATAACAATCTTTTCTGTACATACAAATACAACATCATTAACTTTTTTTATGATTTGTTCCATTAGTATGGAAAAGACCTTGCATCATAAATCCTACAAGTCCAATCACAGAAATCGTTGTTCCCCCTATTAATGTACATAAAACAGATGTATTTACATGAAATTCTTCATTTGGTAATGTATGAAGAGTTATAGCATCGGTAATAAGAATTGCAAAAACAAATACACACCAAATACACATAAACACAAAAACCCTGTCAGCATATTTTTTTCGTAAATCCCGATAATGTTGTATATCTTTTAGTTCTTCTTTAAGAACTTCTGTTTGTTGATTAATGTAGTCCTTTTGTTCTGCAATAAATAATAAATTGTTTGGATTTTGTGGCTGCTGAGCTGTTGAATGCGCATCCGCTGCAATAATTTCATCAATATCGTTTATTTGCGGTTTACTCATGTTTGTGTCTTTGTTGCGTGATCTTTTTAGAATAATATTCTGTAATCAGATCATTTGGTATAACTGCATGTCTTTCACATTTTCCATCCTGCCATATTTGAGCCCAAGGTGTATCTTTTTGATGAATAATATTAGACATTGCCAATCCATCCATATGTTTATAACTATTCCAAACAGCATCAATGATCTTTTTTTCATTATCTGTCAGGTGCCCTGTTGTAATAATTTCATTTTTAGGAATATTATCATAATTCCCAATTAATAGGTCAAGATAATAATCATCAGGATGCTTGATAATTGGGAAATCAATGGTGTTTGCTCCGTATATTTTGAGAGATTGGTAAAGAGATGGAATTACAGTTCCAAATTTCCATGCTTCAATAGGTTCATTAATTAATGGTTTTTTGAAAAAGCCTAAGTTCCATGCATGAGCAAAATACACCAGTTTAATGGCTTTCATTGGGGTCAAGGGGATTCCCTCTCCTTGTGCTTTTTCATAAAAATAATTAAAAACCGCTTTAGACTTATATGTATTATCGCAGTCCATAGATGGATAACTATATATTTTATATACAAACATATAGATTATAAATGACAAAACAAATAATAAAATTAAGATACTAATCATATAATAGTTTTACATCAATTTTTACGCCGCATTCTAATGTATTGACTTTCATTTATTTGCCTCTGTGAATGTTATTTCGTAACTTCGGGATACGATTTTCAGCAACGGAGTTATGAATCACGCGGAGTTATTGCCGTCGAATCGGCGGGATGTTGTTATTTAAACAGGCGTTTGATACGTTGGACGTGTCGAAGACCACCCGCAAGGAATATGCGGTGCGGATACGGCATTTTTTACGGTTTACCGACACTCGCGGACTGAATCGCAACAGTTATTTGGAATACAAGCGTTATTTGCAGGGTTGCGAGACGTTCAGCGTATCGACCAAAAACAAATACCTGATTTCGGCAAAGGTATTCCTCGACGGGTTGTACCGGGTACGACTGATCCCGCAGAAGATCACCGACGGCATAAAAGGATTTTCCCAAAATAGACTACACAAGAAAGACGGCCTGACCGATGACGATATAGGCAAATTACAGTTATACTGTTCCGCACTGGAACCGACAAGGGCTAACCTAAGACTGAGAGCGATTATCGCTCTCTTTTTGTTTCAGGGCCTCCGGCAAATCGAGGTTGTTAGATTGAACGTCGAAGATATTTCGTTCCGGGATAAAGTCGCTTTGATTCGCGGCAAAGGCCGGGACGATAAAGAACCCGTTTACCTCCATCCATCGACAGTCAAAGTCTTACGGGAATATCTTCGATGGTACCGTTTCCGCGAGGGCGCATTATTCCGGAGCGACAGCAACCATTGCCGGGGTGGACGGCTTACGACGAAATCCGTCCGGGAGATTATCAAACGAACGTTCCATACCTTACAGATCGACGGAAGCGCGCACGGCTTCCGTCATTACTTTGTCACGAAGCTGATAAAGTCCTACAAAGGCGAGTTGCTGACCGTATCGAAATACAGCCGCCACCGAAGTATCCAGATGCTCGAAGTGTATAACGACGAAGTGATCCGGCAAGAAGATTTGCCGAGGTATTACAGCGTATTCAAAGATATACGGATTTGAGGAAGCCGCGATACATATATTGCTTGGAGGGGAATTGGAACACCAACCCGCGAAGCAAGCAAAGTATCCGTCCGATTCTCGATATTCTCTACTACTCTGCCGGGCTCAGATACGTCTACCGCAAGTGCAACACGAAGGACGAGTTCTTCGAATACCTCCGGCAATTCACGTTCAAACGGTACAAGAACTACCGGATTCTTTACATTGCTTTTCACGGCCGACCGAACGGCATACAGATCGGACGGGACTTCGTGACGTTATCGGAGATTGCGGACGTTTTGGAGGGCGAATTAGCCGGTTGCGCGGTTCACTTCGGGAGTTGTAGCACCATGCGGACGAAACGCGCGAATATCGACGATTTTATGAACCGCACGAAAGCAGACCTTGTTTCGGGCTATCGGAAACAAGTGGATTTTATTGAGTCTACGGCGTGGGAGATATTGTGGTTCAATCATATACAATCTTCCTTAAAAAGTCTCGTCAAATTTGCAAGAGACTTTAGTTGTGGATTCAAATAGTATGTTCTAAGAATTCAATTTTCGGCCAATACGCTGTATGTCACGTTGAATCTCTCTTTCGATCTTTACGGAAATATTGGTAGTTGAAGGCAAAAGAGGAATTGACTTCTCTGATACCTCTTCCTTTTTTAGATAATCAATAAAGTTTTGCGCTACTAAAACTCGCTGACTTAAATCTCGTTTACCATAATTATCTGCCAGGGGGAAATTTTTCTTAATTTTTTCAAAAGAAATTGAGTCGTAGATAGGTGTATCTTGCAATGTTAATTCTATATATGAAAAGTCATACAAAAGGCTACTGATATAGTGGTGCCCTTTTAAAGATATGCATATACTTTGATTCTTGTTAATACTGTATGTTGGAGCTATTCGGTCAGAAATAACATCATCTGTTTCCACTAATCGATACTTTGACAGTTCTATGATTTCATTCTCTATAGCTTTGTATTGGTACCCTATATCAGAGAAATAATTTATTAATTCTCCTATATTAATATATTTCCCTGCCACACCCTTATTTACAGCAATATGATCAAGGTACATTAAAAGTTTAATCTTAATAAAATGGTTATTATTACCTTGAGCAGGATAGAATAAGTTGTGTATAAGACTTATTTCATGATCGTAATATTTTTTATTTCCAAGTGCAACTGCTTTTACAAACTCCCAATAAGGGATATGATGAACTGAGTCAGGATCAACTCTCTGTCTGACAATATAATTGGATATCTCCGTATGCCCTGATATTAGAAACTGCTTAAATACCTCTAATCCCTCTCTAATGTTAGGATATGTTGTTTCTTGAATAAATTTCAATAGCTGAGAATTTGGTTTTAGTAATGATTTTCTCAATGATTGTAGAAACAATAGAACGGATTCATTATCAATGCTTAATTTTATATTTTGAGTAATTATTCCAGAACTTCTCCCATCAACATCAGATAATTGTTGTAAGGTAAAATCTATACGCTTCTGAATAACTTCTTGATAAGGTGGAGCGGTAATGTGGTAGGCATTACTTTGAAATGCATTAAATGGAGGATAATTTTTCCATTGGTAGTAATACCCCTCTCTCAATGATATGATAACTAATGCCTTTGATCTACGGCATATTGATTGAGAAAGGAGAAAGATTTTTTCTTGTATTGAATCGCTAAATTGGTCGGCATTATCAATTATTATACATAATCTGATTCTCCTTCGGCTAATTAAGTATTCGGAAAGCTTACTGACGTGCACCTCATTATTTTTCAATTTTTCTTCCAAAAAAGCATTTAATTTTGATTGATAAGCGCTTTCATTATGTTCTTTATCAAACTTCCATATACTTTCATCATTTCTTTTAATTTCCACACTGTAAATACTCCTCAAAGCCACATCTCCATGCAGCTTTAAATCAGGATATTTATCATATATTTGATCTAAAATATCTGAGTAAATTTGATCATTTAATGTATCTTGGTTTTGGGAATGATAATTCCTAAAATCAATATAAACATGTGGATGGGCTTTTTTTAAAGAACTAAATTTATCGTCTTGAAATAGATAATTAATGAATGTTGTTTTCCCTGCACCTTTTGATCCAATAATTATTATTGGATCCGGGGAATTCGCTTTAAGTTTTATTTCATCTTTCTCTATCTTATGAGTAATTTGTTCCACTATACTATCCGTATTCCTCGCTTTAATTACGCTCTCGACCTTAGGAGGCAAATCATCAAATAATCGTTCTATTTCAGATTTATTCTTTTTTATTTCACTATTCTCAATAAAACATTCCCTTATAAGTTCCTTGTTCGTCTCTTCGTCAACATCACTCAACTCTCCAAATACCTTATTTATTATGGGTATTAATTCAGCACTTAAAGAATTTCTGTCGATTTCTAAACCTTTTGTGGGAATCGTGGATATAACAGTACGTCCTTTTTCTATTTTAAAATCGTTTACGATAGCCCTAATACCATCACCATTTACATTGGAATATTTTGAAAGAAGATTATAAAATTCCACAAAACGATTTTCTATATCATCAAATCCGTTGAAAACTATGCATTTGTTTTTCTTCCAATCTGTACCATCTGTATTAATGAACTTACCAATAATAAATTGATAACCATTCGTTACAGTAGCGTATTGCCATCCTTTTTCAAATAAATACGATCTTACTTGTTTTACCACATCTTTGTTGGCCTGTTCAATTAATCCCAATAGAGCTGATTTATGCTTTACAGGAACAGCGAACTCGACCATTGTTTTTTTTGCTTCAACAACAAACCCAAAACCAGGAATATTAAAACAGTAATCATAGTAACCCACATCTACGTATCCTTCTCGATCTATTGAGTCTTCCGACCAATCAAGGACTTCTAAAAAGACTTTATCTATAATTTTAGACCTTGTATCCGTTTCTGTTAAAGGATTGTTAACAATCTTTTCAAACTCGGTTTTATATTCTTTAAACAGTTCAAAGCATTCCTTACTATCTTTCATACTATTTGAATGTATTAAATCGATTATTCCTCCAAAGATACTAAAAAACACACGGAAGTTTCAAGCTAAACGTTCGATAACTGTAATTACAGAACATTGGGATTTCAAACAAAAAACGGAGGCCGAAAAGCCTCCGTTCTTTTACTTGTAGTGTATTACTAATTCAGTTGGATCAGTTCTGTGATTTTACGTTCATCGGGAGCGACGGTCGTTTTAACGGCTCCCGTGGAATGGTCGATTTCGATCACGACACTGCGCCCGTCGGAATTGCGAATGCCGTTTATTATATACGCATTATACCCCAATGAAATACCAAGTTGGACATACTGGCCGACGGAGGAATCGTCGTATTGTACTTCCGAATAAGTCAGCGTTTCGAAATCGTACTTTTGAATTATCCGGGTAGTGGTATTTAAATAGAACAGCATGTTATCAATCATGCTTTCTTCTAAAGGATGATCCCCATAAGCCAGTTCTGGAAATTGGATCGGGGTGACAAAACGCATGCTTTTATCCGTATGATCACAAATCAATAATTCGATATCTTCCGGTGAATATCGACCACCATAAGTAAGAATAAAATGATTTTTACAACTAATGGCAGCACTATACCGCCAAGAGCTTACATATCTGTTCTCTGTCCATGTTTTACTATAGGTATATTCATTGCTAAGCGTCACCGGCGGAGTCGTGGGAAAATCGAGATCCCTGATTCCTAATGCAATGGTCGATACATACTCCCCAGATGGATTATGTCGGATATCCCCGGATGGATCACGTATGACAGTGCTACATTCAAATAATTTTACCTGATTACCGTCTTGAAAAAGAGTGTACGAGGAATGTTCATCGCGATCTTCGTAATAACCCGGAAACGCATAGAAGTTGATTTTTTCGAATCCTCCGTTCGGATAAAATACAGTTCCATTAGCTTGGTCAAATGTATTATCCGCTATTCCAAAACCACCAAGTAACACATCGGTTTGATCGGTAAGCATGAATTGAGCCGCACCCATTCCATTCGGGGTGATTTGCCTCAGATAAGTTTGTCCGTCTTTGGCCTCCACTTTACTAATAACCGAAGAATTGCAAACAAACAGATCGCCGTTATGGTCTACTTTAGCGGTGTATTTCGAGTTTGTCGCAGGGAATTTGTCTTCTTCGCTATATGGTATATGAAATACCGCACCGTCTTTTCGCCGGATCAAGAAATTGTAACTGCCGCCATAATGCGGGAGATGGATGCTCTGCCCCTGCTCATCCCGAAAATTACAGTCATGGAATAACATATATTGCCCGCCGTCGTAACTGGAAATCGTTTGCGGTACGACTTTCACATCGCTGCGGGCTTGTTGGCTGTTGCCATTGTTGTCATACGTGAAGTAGAATACGACAGCCGTCATATTCCCGTTCTCGTCCACTTTGAAAACATCCGACGGAGCCCCCGTGGACTTACTAACCGGACTTTCCGAAAGTACCAGATATTTTGCGCCCGTCAGATCGACCCGGCTCCAGCGCAGATTTTGAGTTTGATTACCGGGATCGTCTTTCGAACAGGACGCGAGCCCCATGATACCGATAAGCACGGCTAAAAATAATTTCTTCATATCGTTTGTATTGATCGAGGTTTATTGCAATTGTTCCAATAGAGGTTTCAGGATGCGGTTTATGAAATCTTCCCCGCAACGGGCGATCTTTTCGTCCGTCAGTTGATCGTCGGGTTTAATCTGAAATTCAACGTAACCGTCATTCGTATAAATCTCCCAATCGCCCGCGGATTCGGCTTTGATCTTTTCGATCCATGCGTCGGTCAGGTATTGTGCGGAGTTCATTTCGCCCAATCCGAAATAGACCACATTCTGGGTTTCATCGGCGGTATAGCCGAACTCTACGGAAAAAGATACGCTGTTTTTGGTCGTTTTGCTGAACGGAATACAGTAATACAGTTCCAGCGCGGGCATCAACTCCAGCAAATACCGTTTTTTATATCGCGTCACGTGATCGGTGAAAGCGTAAACCGTTCCGCGTTCCCAACTCTCGTCTAATTGGCAGCGCAGTTTCTTATGTTTGTCGAAAAACTCCGTCAGGTATTCTTCAATACGGTCGTACTGCGGATTCAGGATTTCCGACAGCGTGTCGATGGTCGTCACGATGGTGTCCAGCACGACGGGCATGTTGGCCAGACATTTGGTTTCAAGCGGTGTGATCTTATTCATAGTATTGTAGTTTTAAAATGTTTTTGCGGTAAAATCGTTTCAGGGAGGAAAGCATCCGGCCCTGCTGCGAATCGGGAGTTTCCCAGCCGGGAGACAGGAGCCGGAAAAGCGTTGCCAAATAATTCTCGATAATCGGGTCGGTCGGCGCGGCGATCAGGGAATTGAACACGTGCGGATAGTCGGCATAGCGCCAGCAATCGCCGCAGTAGGCGCTGTTGTCGCGGTGGCTCAACAAGATAAAGAGCGTCCGGTCGTAATCGTCCGGCATCGTCTTTTCGACATACCGGCGGTAATTGTCCAACTGGGTATGCCGCTTGATCGTCGCCACTTCCGAACGGATTTTGTTTTCGATGACGATCTGCCAGCCGTTCCCGCGAATCAGCAGGTCGATCCGTTTGTCATGGAAAGCGTCTTTGCTCCACCTGCGGCAGACGTGCTCCGTTTCGATTTCGTAGCGGTCGCGGGCAATGCCTGTTAGGAATCGTTCGCGGTCGGGAATATCCGGCAGCGACCCGATAAAGCGGGCCAGTCGCGTACGGCCTTCGGGCGTGCATGCCCATGCGTGTTCCAGTAATTTAGAGTGATAGGTTTCGTGACAGGCTTGCCCGATCACGTCCAGTATCCCGACATTGTTCAGATACGGATGTTTTTCTACAAACCCGGCGATGCGGGTTTTGTAGAACTCGTCCCGGTGGGTTTCATAGAGCGGAACCAGTTCGTCGATAAAGGCGTTGAACGCCCGGAGTCGTCGATGACGCCCGGTCTGTTCGGTTTGTTTGCGTTGTTCCCTTAGCCGGATCGTATCGTCGATCCATCGGCTGAATGTTTCGTGTACAGGCATAAAAAACGTGGACTAAACTGTTATTTGCTTCTTAGGTATCGCCAAACACCTTGCACAACAAATAAAGTAAAGCCCACGTCGTGGAACGTGAGCGTTTACGCTTTACTCTTGTTGTGCTTTTAAAATTTGGCGATTTTAAGAAGCAAGAATAAAAGCTAACGCTTTGAATATGTATATAAAACTTTATGATTATCGGCATCGTGGGCTACTTCACCATTCCAACGGTGGCAAGCTGGATAGTGTCGGTTGGCGGCACGTCCGCCTATAACCGCAACGTGGCACGGGCTGGTTCAATCGCCGGGGCTGCGGTCGGTGCGGCAAGCGGGAAAGTAACCGGGAAACTACTCAAATAACCAATATCAAAATTTAGTATATGGAATTTAAGTCATTAACGAACATCGAAACGAGTTTCCGGCAAATCCGGCTCTTTGTACTGGTATTCATCTGCCTGTGCGCACTGGTGACGGGCTTTGCCGTGTGGAACTCGTACAACTTCGCCGAAAAGCAGCGGCAGAAGATATACGTCCTCGACAACGGCAAAAGCCTGATGCTGGCACTCTCGCAGGACATGGCACAGAACAGACCCGTGGAAGCCAAATCGCACGCGCGGCGTTTCCACGAACTTTTCTTCACACTCTCACCCGACAAGGGGGCTATCGAAAGCAACATCAAACGCTCG
>QWCN01006038.1_pt1 | contig 11452 bp, 12 predicted proteins | sample 1972711 | NCBI WGS metagenome assembly QWCN01 (sample SAMN09866707, study PRJNA288562) | Human gut metagenome isolate term1_stool, whole genome shotgun sequencing... | isolation source: gut | host: Homo sapiens | place: USA: California | reverse complement strand
ATATTACCTGAAATATCCGGAAGAATGGTTAAGAGAAGTGCAGCTTTATAATAAAGTGATGGTGCTTTACCGGTGAAAACCAGGAAAGAAAGTGAAGCTTTATTATAAAATGAAGCAGGGAGAACGGGAAGAACTGGGATATCATGCAGAAGCTATGCTGCCGATGTATGAATGTCTGTATGTCAAACAGTTCATCCTTTATCACGATGAGTCAGTCAATTATTATTTCCAGGAGACGGAAGATAATAAGGTGATGACAACAGAGAAAAAGGACTTAAAGCCGATAGAAAACCGTAAGCCGGTTGGAAAGTATCAGAAAATATGATACCATAGATCAGTACGAAAGAGAGGGGACATAAAGCATGAAGAAGATTCTGGGAAAGCTGCTGAACCGGATTGTGATATTCGGTATTCTTCTGGCTGTTCAGCTGGGCTGGTTTCTGCTGACTTTTACAAAGCTGGTTAATTATTCCACGGGACTGTCCCTTGTTTTCCGGATCATAAGTATCCTGGCAGTGCTGTAGATCATTAATACGGAGGATAATCCGGCCTACAAGATCGCGTGGATCATCCTGATTCTGGTATTTCCGCTTCTGGGCGGTCTGTTCTATGTGATGGTCGGTCATAAGCGTCCGTCCAAGGGGATGCGCAGAAGGCTGGATGCAGAGTGCAGCCGGACGGAGAAAGAGCTTGTGCAGGAAGAAGCGGTGCTTGATAAGCTGGGAGAAATGGATGGAAGAGTGCGCGGCTCTGCTTACTATCTGGCGGAGACCGGCGGTTATCCGGTCTGGGATCATACGTTGGCTACTTATTATAAGATAGGAGAAGAGTATTACGCGTCTCTTCTTGCGGAACTGAAAAAAGCGGAACACTTTATTTTCATGGAGTTCTTCATCGTAGGGGAAGGAAAGATGTGGGACAGCATCCTGGAGGTTCTGGAGGAGAAGGCTGCGGCCGGCGTGGACGTGCGCTTTGTCTATGACGATCTGGGCTGTGTATCGCTGCTTCCGTCTGCCTATAGCAGGATTCTGGAGTCGAAGGGCATTAAGAGCTTTGCCTTCAATCCCTTTGTCCCCTTATGGTCCCTGGTGATGAATAACCGGGATCACCGGAAAATTGCGGTGATTGACGGACATACGGCCTTCAGCGGCGGGATCAATCTGGCAGACGAGTATATCAATGAAAAGGAGCGCTTCGGTCACTGGAAGGATACGGGCTTTATGCTGAAGGGCGAGGCAGTCTGGAATTATACGGTCATGTTTCTGCGTATGTGGAACGCCTACCGTCACACAGATGAAAGCTATGAGCCCTTCCGTCCCCATGCGTGGCATCCGGAAGCTTTTGAGGGCGAGGGCTTTATCCAGCCCTACAGCGATTCGCCCCTGGACGACGAACGGCTGGGTGAAAATGTATATCTGAACATACTGAACCAGGCGAAGGATTATGTGTATATCTTTACGCCGTATCTGATTGTGGATCATGAAATGCAGACAGCGCTGTGTCTGGCGGCCAAGCGGGGAGTCGACGTGCGGATTATGACGCCGGGCATTCCGGATAAGAAGACCATCTTCCAGCTGACCCGGTCTTATTACCCGGTGCTTCTGAAGGCAGGCGTGCGGATCTACGAGTACACGCCGGGCTTCCTTCACGCCAAGTCCTTCGTCTGCGACGACGAGGCGGCCGTGGTGGGTACGATTAACATGGATTACCGGAGTCTGTATCTGCATTTTGAATGCGGTACCTTCTTCTATCAGAATCCACTGGTGATGGACGTGAAGCGGGACAGCCTGACGACCATGGAAAAGGGTAGGGAGATTGCCTTAAGCGACACAAGACAGGGCTTCTTTGGAAGTCTGTTCTGCGCGGTGCTCCGGGTATTTTCACCGCTTCTGTAACCGAGAAAGGGGTTTTATTACAAATGAATATCTTATTTTTCCTGAAACCAAAAGCGGAGGTGTCCTACCTCTACGAGGATTTTTCCATGCGTCAGGGCCTGGAGAAGCTGGAGCGCAGCGGTTATACCGCGATTCCGGTCATTAACCGTCAGGGTGAATATATCGGCACTATCACCGAGGGTGATTTCCTGTGGTCCCTGAAAAATAAGTTCGCACTGGATTTAAAGCAGGCCGAGGAGGTCCCGCTTACCATTGTGAAGCGCCGGATGCGCTGCGAGCCCATTTCCATTGATTCCAATATGGAAGACCTGGTGTCCAAGGCCATGAACCAGAATTTCGTGCCGGTTATCGACGACAAGGGCATCTTCATCGGGATTGTGACCCGGAAGGATATCATTGAATTCTGTTATAAGGCATATACGAAGACAGAAAAAACTATTTGAATAGGAAATTAAGAAATGTTGAAAAAGGAATGACGGCAGTTCATTCCTTTTTTTATAGATCTATAACAAGTTTTTATGTAAAAAGCAAAATTTGTTGCACATTTCATATTGATTCTCTGTCTATTTTTTGCTAAAATTGATCCCGATATCGTTTTGTATCAATGGTAGTTTATACAATACACTATCAAATAAATATATGGAGGGCTGGAAATGAGTAATACAGCACAGAGCCCGGCAAGCAGAAGAATTGAAGGTCTGCTGGACGGGAACAGTTTTGTGGAAATCGGCGGACAGGTGACTGCCAGAAGCACTGATTTTAATCTGCAGCAGTCTAAGTGCCCGTCTGACGGAGTAGTTACCGGCTATGGTCTGATTGACGGTAATCTTGTCTATGTGTACAGTCAGGACGCTTCCGTACTGAACGGAACCCTGGGTGAGATGCATGCGAAGAAGATTGTACGTCTGTACGAGCTGGCATGTAAGATGGGAGCGCCGGTCATCGGTCTGATCGACTGCGCAGGTATCCGTCTGCAGGAGGGCGTAGACGCCCTGAACGCATTCGGAGAGGTTTATACCCAGCAGGCGCTGGCGTCCGGCGTAGTTCCGCAGATCACGGCAGTGTTCGGTCACTGCGGCGGCGGGCTGGCCGTCGTACCGGGACTTTCTGATTTTACCTTTATGGAGGAGAAGGACGCGAAGCTTTTCGTGAACGCTCCGAACACCATCGCAGGCAACAGCACCCAGAAGTGTGACAGTGCTTCTGCTAAATTCCAGGCAGAGGAAGCAGGCAGCGTCGATGTAGTCGCTGACGAGGCAGGTATCCTGGCTCAGATCCGCGCACTGGTTGCGATGCTTCCGGGCAACAATGAGGAAGAGGGCTGCTACTCTGACTGCGCGGACGATCTGAACCGTGTATGCGCAGAGCTTCAGGGCGTGGAGTATTCCGCATCCTATATCCTTTCCACCATTGCTGACGGCAAGGCTTTCTTTGAGACCAAGGCAGCTTACGCCAAGGATATGGTGACAGGCTTCATCCGTCTGAACGGCATGACCGTAGGCGCGGTAGCCAACGGAGAGCAGGAGATGACGGCACGCGGTGCTCAGAAGGCAGCAGAGTTCGTAGAGTTCTGTGACGCGTTCAATATCCCAGTTCTGACCATTACCAATGTAAAGGGCTTTAAGGCTTCCCTGTGCACCGAGCGCAATATCGGTAAGGCAGCGGCAAAGCTTACCTACGCATTCGCGAATGCAACCGTTCCGAAGGTAAATGTAATCGCAGGCGAAGCCTACGGCAGCGCATATGTGATGATGAACAGCAAGGGAATCGGCGCAGATCTGGTATACGCATGGAAGGACGCGAAGATCGGCATGATGGACGCTTCCCTGGCAGCAAAGGTCATGTATGCGGACGCGGACGCTGAAACCCAGCAGGAGAAGGCGGCAGAGTACGCGGCTCTTCAGGACAGCGTAGACGCAGCGGCTGCACGGGGCTATGTGGACACCGTTATCGAGGCGCAGGATACAAGAAAGTATGTGATCGGCGCGTTTGAGATGTTATTTACCAAGAGAGAGGACCGTCCGGCGAAGAAACACGGAACTGTCTAAGAGGAGTGAGAGTATGAAACGAAGCTTGAAAAAATTATCGGCTCTGCTGCTCCTGATGGGACTTTTTGTACTGACCGGCTGCGCTGCCAAGGAGACTCTTCCGAACGAGGAGGTATACCAGGACAAGCTCGACAGCTATGTGGAGATGCTGGTTGGTACAGATAAAGAAAGCCTGGATGCGAATCTGAGCAATCTTCAGGAGAATTATGATGATTTTGAGCAGCAGGTAGCTTTGTATCCCTATATCGGCGGAACCGGACAGAAGTTTGATTTTACGGCAGACGCATACTTAAGCCTGCTGAAATCCTATGATGCCAATTTCGATGAGTTCGGTGATTTTGTAGGCCTGAAGGAATATGAGGGCGGCACCACCGACAAGGATGGCAATGTAACCTACACTGCTGTCTATGAGTTCACAGATCATAACATGCGTCTGGCTCTGGAGTTTGATAAGGACGATGTGGTTACCACGGTAACCATGGACCCGATCTACAGCAAGGGAGAGATTGCCAAAAAGGCAGCCCTGAATACCCTGATTGGTATGGGATCTGTATTCGTTGTGCTGATTCTTCTGGCGTTTATCATTTCCCTGTTCAAATACGTATCCGTATTTGAGAATCGGGGAAAGGCAAAGAAGGATGTGGCAGAGAAGGCGGCAGCGCCCGCACCTGCTCCTGTGGCACCTGCGGCACCTGCACCGGCAGACGATCTGCAGCTTATCGCAGTCATCACTGCGGCAATTGCGGCAACAGAGGGTACATCTACAGATGGCTTTGTAGTACGTTCTATCAAGCGCAGAAGCAACAATAAATGGAAAAAAGCATAACGCATGCTCATATTTAGGAGGATTCATAGAGATGAAAAATTATACAATTACCGTAAATGGCGTAGCTTATGATGTAGTCGTTGAAGAGAAGGGCGCAGTAGCAGCAGCTCCCGCAGCGGCAGCTCCCGCAGCAGCACCGGCACCGGCAGCAGCTCCCGCGGCAGCAGGCGCAGTAGCAGTAAAGGCTTCCGTACCGGGCAAGGTACTGAAGGTAGAGGCAAGTGTCGGACAGGCAGTGAAGTCCGGTGACAGCATCATCATTCTTGAGGCAATGAAGATGGAGATCCCGGTAGTAGCACCCCAGGACGGCACCGTAGCAGGCATCAACGTAAGCGTAGGTCAGGCTGTAGAGTCCGGAGATTTACTGGCATCCCTGAACTAATGGCATAGCCTTAAGAGAAATCAACGGAGGTTAAGACATGGGATACATTTTAGAAACCCTGGGAAACCTCATGCATCAGACCGCGTTTTTTAACCTGACCTGGGGAAATTACGTCATGGTCCTGGTGGCATGCGTGTTCCTGTATCTGGCTATCAAAAAAGAGTACGAGCCTCTTCTTCTGGTTCCGATCGCTTTTGGTATGCTTCTTGTAAATATTTATCCGGATATTATCGCAAGTCCGGAGGAAACTTCAAACGGAGTAGGCGGACTTCTGTACTACTTCTATGTACTGGATGAGTGGTCTGTCCTGCCGTCCCTGATCTTCATGGGCGTCGGAGCCATGACCGACTTCGGTCCGCTGATCGCGAATCCGAAGAGCTTCCTTCTGGGAGCGGCGGCTCAGTTCGGTATCTTCGCAGCTTATCTGGGCGCTATGCTCATGGGCTTTTCCGACAAGGCAGCAGCGGCTATCTCCATCATCGGTGGAGCAGATGGCCCGACTTCCATCTTCCTGGCCGGAAAACTGGAGCAGACCGCTTTGCTTGGACCCATTGCGGTAGCTGCGTATTCCTATATGTCTCTGGTTCCGATTATTCAGCCGCCTATCATGAAGCTGCTGACGACCGAGAAAGAGCGTAAAATCAAGATGGAGCAGCTTCGTCCGGTATCCAAGCTGGAGAAGATCCTGTTCCCGATTATTGTAACCATTGTTGTCTGCCTGATTCTGCCGACCACCGCTCCGCTGGTAGGTGCCCTGATGCTGGGTAATCTGTTCCGCGAGTCCGGCGTGGTACGTCAGCTGATGGATACAGCGTCCAACGCCCTGATGTACATCGTTGTTATTCTGCTTGGCACCTCCGTAGGAGCAACCACCAGCGCAGAAGCATTCCTGAATATCAGCACACTGAAGATTGTAGCCCTGGGTCTGATTGCGTTCGCGTTCGGTACCGCGGCCGGCGTTCTTCTGGGCAAGCTTATGTGCGTACTCAGCAAGGGTAAGATCAATCCGCTGATCGGTTCCGCCGGAGTTTCCGCAGTTCCGATGGCAGCCCGTGTATCACAGAAGGTAGGAGCGGAAGCAGATCCGACCAACTTCCTGCTGATGCATGCCATGGGACCGAACGTAGCCGGAGTTATCGGTACGGCCGTAGCAGCCGGAACCTTTATGGCAATTTTTGGAATTTAATGATGCCGGGCTCAAAAAGTCAGATGGCGTTCGTGCCTGCACGATAAGACATCTGACTTTGGGAGCCGTAATAATAGGAGGAACTATTATGTCAGATATGAAACCGGTACAGATTACCGAGACTATCCTGCGTGACGCACATCAGTCTCTGATTGCTACACGTATGTCCACAGAGCAGATGCTGCCCATCGTGGAAAAACTGGATCAGGTAGGCTACCATTCCCTGGAGTGCTGGGGAGGAGCTACCTTCGACGCATCCCTTCGTTTCCTGCATGAGGATCCCTGGGAGAGACTTCGTAAAATCAAAGACAAGGCAAAGAAAACCCCGCTGCAGATGCTGTTCCGTGGACAGAACATTCTGGGTTACCGTCCCTACGGCGACGACGTCGTAGAGTACTTCGTACAGAAGTCCATCGCAAATGGTATTGATATTATCCGTATCTTTGACTGCCTGAACGATCTGCGTAACCTGCAGACAGCAGTAAAGGCTGCCAACAAAGAGAACGGCCATGCACAGGTAGCGCTGTCCTACACCCTGGGCGACGCGTATACACTGGAGTATTGGACCACCATGGCGAAGAACATCGAGGAGATGGGTGCAAACTCCATCTGTATCAAGGATATGGCAGGCCTGCTGCTTCCGTACAAGGCTACGGAGCTGGTTAAGGCACTGAAAGAGACCGTTAAGATCCCGATTCAGCTGCATACTCACTATACCTCCGGCGTGGCTTCCATGACTTACTTAAAGGCAGTAGAGGCCGGCGTAGACGTCATCGACTGCGCCATGTCTCCCTTCGCTCTGGGAACTTCCCAGCCGGCAACCGAGGTTATGGTTGAAACCTTCAAGGGAACTCCCTATGATACAGGATATGATCAGAAGCTTCTTGCTGAGATCGCGGATTACTTCCGTCCCATGCGCGACGAGGCTCTGGAGAGCGGCCTGCTGAATCCGAAGAACCTGGGCGTGAATATCAAGACCCTGCTGTATCAGGTACCGGGCGGTATGCTGTCCAACCTGACCTCCCAGCTGAAGGATCTGGGCGCTTCCGACAAATACTATGAGGTACTGGAGGAGGTTCCGCGTGTACGTAAGGACTTCGGCGAGTGCCCGCTGGTAACTCCGTCCTCCCAGATTGTAGGAACCCAGGCTGTTATGAATGTGGTAGGCGGCGAGCGTTACAAGATGGTAACCAAGGAGTCCAAGGACCTGCTGTCCGGACACTATGGAAAGACTGTAAAGCCGTTCAATCCGGAGGTTCAGAAGAAGTGCATCGGCGATGCCGAGGTGATCACCTGCCGTCCGGCAGATCTGGTTCCGAACGAATTAGAGACTCTGGAAAGCGAGATGAAGCAGTACGAGGAGCAGCCGGAGGACGTTCTGACCTACGCACTGTTCCCGCAGGTAGCAACCGACTTCTTCAAGTACAGAGACGCACAGCAGAAGAAGATGGACGCAACGGTAGCAGATACCGAGAACGGGGCATATCCGGTATAATCGGATTTTTGAAAAATCAGATTTTGAAATCGCAGATTGCCGATCCGGCAAAAATGTGGTACACTAACAGCGTTGGCGAATTTTCGCCGACGCTGTTTTTACATTACGAAGTATCCGTATGAAATTCACTATTTCACCCGAAACGATGTGACATTGTGATGATGAGCTGCTACAGGTGTACAGATAGAAAGAGAGAAATTTGCATGAGCAAGGTATTGATCGTGGGCGGCGGCGCAGCCGGTATGCTGGCTTCCATTTTCTCGGCCAGAAACGGCCATGAGGTCCACGTATATGAGAAAAATGAAAAGCTGGGTAAGAAGCTGTATATTACGGGAAAGGGCCGCTGTAATCTGACCAATGCCTGCGACATGGACGCTCTTTTCGCCAGCGTGCGGACCAACAGCCGTTTTTTATACAGCGCCTTTTACGGCTTCACCAACCAGGACACCATGGCCTTTTTCGAAGAAGAGGGCCTGAAAATCAAGACGGAGCGGGGGGAACGTGTCTTCCCGTTGTCGGACAGATCGGCGGATGTGCTGGATACGCTGCGGCGCAGTATGCGGCGTGCTGGTGTAGAGGTCCACTTGAATACAGAAGTAAAAGATATTATCGTTGAAGCGGGAGAAGCCCGAGGTCTGATTTTGTCAGATAAAACCCGGATAGAGGGTGACGCGGTTATTGTGGCCACGGGCGGTCTTTCCTATCCGGTGACCGGTTCCACCGGTGACGGTTACCGTTTCGCGAAGGAGGCGGGCCATAAGGTGACCGACTGCATCCCGTCCCTGACTCCTTTTAATATCCGGGAACAATTTGTAAAGGATTTACAGGGACTTTCCCTGAAAAATGTGGAGCTTCGGATCTGCAATGGAAAGAAAGAGGTATTCCGGGAGTTCGGAGAGATGATGTTCACCCATTTCGGTATCACCGGACCACTGGTGCTGACAGCCAGCAGCTACGTGGGAACCCTGGCGGCAAAGCAGGAGCTTAAGGCGGTACTGGATCTGAAACCCGCGCTCAGTGAGGAACAGCTTGACCAACGTATCCTAAGGGAGTTTGACGCAAATCACAATAAGAGCTTCAAAAATGTGATCGGCAGCCTGTTCCCGGCTAAATTAACGCCGGTGATGATTGGCCTCAGTGGCATCGACCAGGATAAGAAGGTACATGATATCTCCCGGGAGGAGCGGCAGGGCTTTGTGAAGCTGACCAAAAGCCTGCCTATGACCGTGACGGGGCTTCGGGATTACAAAGAGGCGATTATTACCAAAGGCGGCGTGGCTGTGAAGGAGATCAATCCTTCCACCATGGAATCAAAATTCGTAAAAGGATTATACTTTATCGGTGAGGTACTGGATCTGGACGCAGTGACCGGCGGATTCAATCTGCAGATTGCCTGGTCCACGGCCTACGCAGCCGGTAATGCTGTATAGAGGAGGAACCTATGACATATCAGATAGCGATTGACGGACCGGCGGGAGCCGGAAAAAGTACCATTGCTAAGGCAGTGGCGAAGAAGATGGGGTACATCTATGTGGATACGGGAGCTATGTACCGTGCCATGGCGCTGTATTTGCTGCGCCGGGGGATTAGTGCGGACGAGAGCGGAAAAATCAGTGCGGCAAGCCGTGACGCTGATATTACGATTGCATACAAGGACGGCTTACAGCAGGTATTATTGAACGGTGAGAACGTAACCGGATTGCTCCGCACCGAGGAGGTAGGCAATATGGCTTCTGCGTCCTCTGTAAATAAGGACGTGCGCCTGAAGCTGGTGGAGCTGCAGCGCGCCCTGGCCGAGCGAGAAAATGTGGTCATGGATGGCCGGGATATCGGCACTTATGTGCTTCCGAAGGCCAATGTAAAGGTCTATCTGACCGCGTCCAGCGCCTGCCGCGCCAAGCGCCGCTATGACGAGCTGACGGAAAAGGGTGAGACCTGTGATCTGGCGGCCATTGAGGCTGACATTATCGAGCGGGACAAACGGGATATGGAGCGGGAGTTCGCACCTCTTCGTCAGGCGGAGGACGCGACTTATGTGGATTCCTCAGATATGACCATTGATGAGGTAATCACGGCAATTACCGATCTGATTCACTAGGAGGTGCCTATGGAAGTAAGGCTTGCGAAGACGGCCGGGTTCTGCTTTGGCGTGCGCCGGGCCGTGGACACGGTATACGAACAGGTGGAGCAGGCGGAGGGCCCTATTTACACTTATGGCCCCATTGTACACAATGAAACCGTGGTACAGGAACTGGAGGAAAAGGGCGTAAAAGTTCTGAACTCCGAAGAAGAACTGAAAAGCCTCACCAGCGGTACAGTCATCATCCGGGCCCACGGCGTGGGGGAAAAGGTGTATGAGCTTCTGAAACAGCAGGGTGTGAATCTGGTGGATGCCACCTGTCCTTTTGTGAAAAAGATTCATCGTATCGCCCGGAAGGAAGAAGCCAACGGACGTCACATCCTGATCATCGGTAATGCAAAGCATCCCGAGGTGGAGGGCATCCGTGGCTGGTGCGAAAAACCTGCCTACGTGGTGGAATCCCTTGAAGAAGCGGAAAACTTTGCCCTGCCGATGGGTGAAAAGCTCTGCATTGTGTCCCAGACGACATTTAACTACAATAAATTTGAAGATATAGTTGAAATTATTTCAAAAAAGGGTTATGATATAATTGTTTTAAATACGATCTGTAGTGCAACCGAGGAGCGTCAGACCGAAGCCCGGGAAATTGCGTCCGATGTAGACGCGATGATAGTGATCGGAGGAAGTCACAGCTCCAACACACAGAAGCTATTTGAAATATGTAAAAAAGAATGTGAAAATACTTACTATATACAGTCACTTGATGATTTGGATTTGAAGACATCGCAGTCCATCCGTTGCGTAGGTATTACAGCAGGGGCTTCGACCCCAAACAAAATTATTGAGGAGGTTCAAAAACATGTCAGAATTAAGTTTTGAACAAATGCTTGAAGGTTCACTGAAAACAATAAGAAACGGAGAGGTTGTCGAAGGCACTGTGATTGATGTCAAAGAAGATGAAGCCATCTTGAACATAGGCTACAAATCCGACGGTATCCTGACCAAGAATGAGTACAGCAACAGCCCCATCGACCTGACCACAGTCATCCATGTAGGTGATACCATGGAAGTAAAGGTTCTGAAGGTCAACGACGGCGAGGGACAGGTTCTCCTGACCTACAAGCGTCTGGCAGCCGAGAAGGGCAGCAAGCGTCTGAAAGAGGCTTTTGAGAACGAGGAAGTGCTGACAGCACCGGTTACCCAGGTTCTGGACGGCGGCTTAAGCGTTGTTGTAGATGAGTCCAGAGTATTCATCCCGGCAAGCCTGGTATCCGATACCTATGAGAAGAACCTGGCGAAGTATGAAGGTCAGGAGATCAGCTTTGTTATTACCGAGTTCAATCCGCGCCGTGGCCGCATCATCGGTAACCGTAAGCAGCTGATCGTTGCTGAAAAAGCTGAGAAGCAGAAAGAGCTCTTCGAGCGCATCCATGTAGGCGATGTGGTAGAGGGTGTTGTAAAGAACGTAACCGATTTCGGTGCATTCGTAGATCTGGGCGGAGCAGACGGTCTGCTTCATATCTCTGAGATGTCCTGGGGA
>QWCN01012256.1_pt1 | contig 11460 bp, 13 predicted proteins | sample 1972711 | NCBI WGS metagenome assembly QWCN01 (sample SAMN09866707, study PRJNA288562) | Human gut metagenome isolate term1_stool, whole genome shotgun sequencing... | isolation source: gut | host: Homo sapiens | place: USA: California | reverse complement strand
TGTACTTCTTGGCGAGAGCAGCCAGGGTGGGCTCGATCACACCACCAGCCATCTTGAAGAGCATCTCCAGAGTAGCCTCTCCAGCAATGGCGTAGGAGCCGATGGTCTGAGAGTCCTCGAGCTCCTTGCCAGCGAACACGAGGCGCTGGTTCTCGTAGTCAATGTTCTCCTTCTCCTGGAGCATCTTCTTCACGTCCTCCACCGTCTCGGTGGCCTGGACCTCCAGAGCGACGGTATTTCCCTACATAGTGGTGAAAACCCAATTATCCTTCAAAGGGGCCTCTTTTCAGTCCCAGGAAGCAAAACATACAGTAACAGTCTTAACAAAGAGTTGCATTCGGCCAGATACCCTCGGGAATGTCACTTTCTGGAAGGCTGGTGTGGGGCGATGAAACGCCCGCTCTTGCGATCCTCGATTCCGTAGCAATCCCCGAGCCAAACAGCATGCCGATCCTCGGTCTCTATTTGAAAGCGGAGGTGGAGAACGTCGAGTCCATTGAAGCCGGAAAGGACACGATCTGGAGCGCCTTCGTGCAATGCACAAACTGCGGCGAGCGATCCGCAAACCGAGTGGAGCTCTCTCCGAACGACGAGGTGGAGGTGCCCGATTCGCGGAGCACCTGCAACTGTCTGTATAAGTGCAAGGGGTGTTGCTCTCTCTTTTTTATTACGGATAGCTGCAAACGGAAGATCGTGATCAACGTCGTGACCGACTTCCCCAGCCAGTGCACGTCCTTCGAGGAGCCCGGTCTGATCGCAAAGTTCGAGGTGAAGGGAGCCGAACTGGTGGACTTCCAGCCCGATGTTTGTGTCGATGATGCGTCGTTCCCCCTAGGACAGCTTCCGTGTGCACACGCCCAGCGGGGAGGTGTTCGACCACGTGGACTTGCAGGAGGATTTCGCGGACTTTGACGGTGCGCGTTGTTCTGTTGATTGATGGCGTAGAGAAGATGGGGGAGCCCGTGTCGGTGATGAACGTGGAGTGGTCCTTTGCGAAGGCGTGCGCGTGTTTGTGGCAAACAACCCATACTATACACACTAATCAGCCTTGTACTCGCCAGTCATAGAAATCTCCGATTGCTCCGTGTCGCAGAAGTTGCACTCTCTCGGCGTGCGCGCCACGCTCTGTACGCACTTCTCTACGCCTCATCCACGCGCTCCGCACTCACGCTCCACAGCCTCCTCCACGTTCCCGTCCTCCACGTCCCAGTTGATGGGCTTCAGGTCCTTCACCATCGCGCGGTAGGTCGCCTCGTCGATGGACTCGTAGGGCAGCTGCGGGAACATGTCCAGCTTCACGCGCGGGAGCATTGCGCAGCCCTTCAGCTGGTACTGGAAGAAGTCCAGGCACTTCGTGATCTTGTCCGCCTCCGTCTCGGGGTCGAAGCTGATCGTGCACGACACCTGGTTGTCCGCCCAGTACCGCTGCAAGAACGCCGCCAGCGAGAACTGCTCGAAGATCGACACGTCCTCCTGGATCGTCACCTTCTCGCCGGAGCACGCGGGGAACGACACCACCACCATCGTCTTCTCCTGGCCCACGCACGGCTCGATGGGGTAGCCCGCGCGCTTCAGCGCGGGCAGCATGTCCGAGTCCTTCTGGAACCGCACGCGGCGGATGTAGTACTTGCCCAGCGGGTAGTGCATGCCCGGCGTGGCGCCCGCCAGCAGCGACACGGTGCCCGACGGCTTCACCGACGTCGTCTTGATCGACCGCGGCACGCACAGCCACTCGCTGTAGATGTTGTCCCAGTGCTGCACCGTCTGGTAGCCCGCGTCCAGCCACTCGCGCAGCTCCTCCAGCGAGTGGTGCGACAGGAACTGCGCCACGCCGCTCACCGAGCAGCCGATGCGCCGGTTGCGCAGCATCACACGGTTCGTCTGTGCCCAGTGCGTCCGCCCCAGCGTCACCGTCTTCGCGTACAGGTACGCGAACTTCAGCGTGCGCTTGAACTCCTCCAGCGACGCGTGGTGGTCCGGGAACGTCTCCACCAGGCAGCACAGCTCGTACGACTCCAGCGACTGCTCCAGGCACCACAGCTCGTACGACTCCAGCGACTGCTCCAGGCACGGGTTCCCGCCCTTCACCTTGATGTCCTTGTCGTTGCGCGGGTCGCCCATGCGCCCGTAGTGCCGCATGTTCTCCAGCCACGCCAGGCCCGGCTCGCCGCTCTTGGTGATATGCTCCGCGATCTTCGTGTAGTCCATGCCGATGCGCGCGAACACCGAGTTGTTCGACGTCCACCCGTACGCCGCGCGGTGCGGGTTCTTCTCGTAGTCCTTCAAATCCAAAAACGCCTCGTCGCCCTCCTCGCCGAACGCGATCTCCGCCGCACGGATGTTGCCGATGCCGATCACGCACTTCCCGATCAGGTTGAACACGTCGGTGATCACCGTGCTCGACAGCTTCTGACCCACCTCCTTGTCCAGGCACGCGCTCAGCGCCTTGTGCAGCTCCATCAGCGGGCCCGGACCGCTGCTCTTGCCGCCGTACGTCTTCAGCACCTCGCCCGCCTTGCGGATGTGGCTGTAGTCGAAGCGCAGCGTCGGCAGCAGCGTGCCCTCGCTCCCGAAGTAGCTCTGCAGCAGCGCGCCCACGGAGTGCACCCAGCCCTCGCGGCTGTCCTCGATGACGTACACCTGCTCCTGATTCCGGTCCGGTCCCTGTGCGTCACGCCACGCTTTGATTCCCACCAGGATCGTCAGCTTCCCGGCGCCCTTGCAGTCGAAGCCCACGCCCACTCCGAGCATCGTCGCGTCCATCAGAAACTCGAAGGGCAGCGTGAGGTCCTTGTCGATGTCCTCCGTCGACACGAAGGCGCAGTTGTTCAGCGCCGCAGCCAGATTCTTCTGGTGAACCTGTTTGTGAGAGCCACGCAGCAAAACCCACGATATCCGTTCCCATGCAGTAGAGGCCTCTGCCAGGAGGCAGGAACTTCATCCGGAAGATCAGGTCGTACATCTCCTGCGCCGATCGCTGGCCCTGTTCCGCATTCCAGCCCAGCTGGTTCATGTTGATGTGGTTCATCTGGATCGAGTAGGTTCCCTCCACCACGCGGCGCACGGTCTGATACCAGCGCTCGCGCTTTCCATTGATCACGCGCGAGTACGTGCGGCGGTAGATCGTCTCGCCCAAGCCGTTGAAGCCGAATGGGGGCGGAATGCTCTTGTACTTCTCCACGAACGCGTCGTCCAACTTGAATGTGTACTCCATTCTCGCTGTGCAGGTGAGTCGGATTTCCCTCTTTTGGAACCGAAATAATGAGTCGTTTGAAATCGGAGCCAAAAAGAGGGCGGCAATCCAAGCGGCGGCGCGGCTCCTGGCGGGCAATTTGTACTGCCAGAATGACTGCAGCGCGCAGGAATTAGGGGACATTTGGTGCCGTACCCAATTATTGCTTCTCGCTTTTGCGCGATCTTCCCTTCTTCTCACTCCGCAGTCACGCGCAATGCAGTGCAAGAAGACCGTTCTGCCGGCAATCGCCGTTCTTCTCATGGGATACACTCTATACTGTCTGTACGCCTCCTGCGGTGGTTGTGACTGTAGCAATCGATTTCCCGTACCCTCGGTCGAGCAGCTGTCTTCCCGGCGGAATTCGGGCATCTCGGTTTAGTTTCTTGCTTCGCTATCACCACAGGTGTTTTGGAACGCTCCCTTCCTGAGTGGTGGAGGATACTGCTCCGAAGCCATCTCCCTCGTCCGCGCCCTTGACAAGCGGGGTTTTGACGTTCACATTCAGCAGGTTGGAATGTGCACTGTGTGTGACGCATAGCACGGCGATTCTGTGAATCAGGAGTTCATTTCGGGCCTTTCCGGAGATGTGGAGATGCATTGTAGTGTTAAGACGTAGGAGCAGCGCACCCTCTGGAGGCTGATCAACAAGACGCCTCGGAATCGTCAGCCCACCACCATCGAAGTGTGTCACAGCGAGCCCGGCGCGTGGAAGCCGGCGGACTACGCCACCAGCGAGTGTCCCCAGTTCTCCAGCGAGGAAGCGTACCACGTGGGGCGGACGATGTTCGAGACGGACCGCATTCCGAAGGGCTGGGCGAAGAAGATGAACCGCATGGACGAGGTGTGGGTGCCCTCCGCCTTTATGAAGGAGGTGTTCGAGCGTGGAGGCGTCCGCCACATCCGCGTGGTTGGCGAGTCCGTTGACACTGCCTTCTTTCGTCCCATTCCTTCCCTCTGGGAGTGTGAGGGTGTGTCTGAAGCGTCCAAAACGGATGAGAGTGTGCATGAGACAACCGCAAAGGAAGCAACCACAAAGAAAACTCCAAGCGTGGTGGAAGACCCGGCAAACACACTAAACATCACGCGCGCGTACCTCTTCGACGAGGTGTTCGAGCGCCACCCGCTGCACGGCGTGCACACGCACGTGTTCCTGGCGCTGTTCAAGTGGGAGTACCGCAAGGGCTGGGACCTGCTGCTGGACATGTACTTCTCCACCTTCTCCCGACAGGACCGCGTCTCGCTGTTCATCGTCACGCAGGAGTACCACGAGGAGCGTTGGGTCGTCGCTCGCCCTTCACCGTAGACCCCATCCAGCAGCAGGTGGAAGCCTTCATCGCGCAGCGCTTCGCCGCGCGCCGCAGCACGCTGCCGCACTTCAAGATCGTCACCGCCTACACACCGCAGGCGTTCCTCCCCTACTTCTACAACCTCGTGGAGCCCGCGCGGAGGCGTTAGCAATAGGCGACGGCGGTGGTGCTGCCCACGCGTGGCGAGGGCTGGGGCCGCGTGGCGCAGGAGGCGATGGCGTGCGGGCGCGTGGTCATCACGACGGCGTACGGCGGCGCGCTGACGTTCGTGAACCGGAACAACAGCATCCCCATCGCGGTGGAGAGATTCGTTATGTTGGATGGAGGGGGTGAGGCGTAGGTCCCCATTCAGGACGGAGCCTTCCGTGGACATCAGCTGGTGGAGCCGAATCGGGAGGCGTTTATCGCGGCGATGAAGTCCGCGCTTCAGAACAGGGAGAGAATGAGGTTGCTGGGAGAAGAAGCGCGGAGGAACATGGTGGAGCAGTATTCGGAAGAGGTGTTCGGAGAGGCGCTGGAGAGGGAGTTCTGGAGGATTCAGGACACTATGCGAGAGAGGGGCATGGTGACCGATTTGTAGAATACGTCCGTTTCTTTGTTAGACAATTGTGTTCATGAGCGCCCCAACGAAGGTAGCTCCCACGGTTGAGATCCTCAGCGATAGAAAATCGGCGTGAAGGACTTTGTTTTCGGAGAACAGTTGGGCGAAGGAGCGTACTCGAAGGCACTGGCATTCCGATGCATTCACCCCTAGGTCCTCTTTGCGCAGAAGAAGGACACGAAAGAGTACTATGCCGTGAAGATCGTGAACAAGCGCTTTATCCAAAAGGTGGTCGTCTGAATCCTGTCGGTCATCGCGTAGGAGGGGAAATCACAATCGGTCATGTCCGAACGGACAGCGCTTCTTCGTTTTAAGCATCCTCTCATTTCGCAGCTCTTCTACTCCTTCCAGGTAATGATCGAATCCTGGCATTCATCGTAGGATCCCGAATCCCTGTATTTCGTGATTCAGTATTGCCCGGGAGGGGATTTGGCCTCCATGATCAAGTCGTGTCTTCCTTTGATGCTGACGCGTAGGAGCTTTCGTGATCAGGGGAAAATGTGCCCGATTCGCGTCGTTCAGTTCTATGCTGCAGAAGTGCGCTTCTCACTCTTCTCCTCACGAGTAGATCCTTCTGGCCCTGGACTACATTCACACAACCCATCACGCCGTTCATCGTGATCTGAAGCCAGAGAACGTGCTTCTTCAAGAGTCTGGGCACATTGCGCTCACGGACTTCGGAACGATTCTCTTCCTGGACGACGTGAAGCCGTCAGCGAGCGAATCGGACAAGAAGCGCAGTCGCGGGTACACCTTCTGCGGCTCCAGTTCCTACATCTCTCCAGAAGTGTTGAATGGAAGTGTTGCCTCCTTCAGCTCCGACTTCTGGGCATTTGGTTGCATTCTCTACGAACTGCTCACGGGATCCGTCCTCTTCAGCGAGGAAAACGAGTTTGATGTCTCACATCGTTGTGAGCCCTAGCTACCTGATCTTCGAGAAGATCACCGCATTTGACGTGAAGGACCTCGAGTTCCCCACTTCTGTCCCCGAGCAGGCACGCGTACTGGTTTCTATCCTCGATTCAACGTAGGACCTGATTCAACGCCTCCTGCACCAAGATCCCGAGAAGCGAATTGGTGCGCACGATTCTCAGCCCCTCTTCGTTTCTTCTTTTCTTCTTCATACCCGATAGAGTCATCCCTTCTTCGCAGGCGTCAACTTCGCCACGCTCCCCTCTGCCAGTGCGCCGTATCTTCCTCCGCCCAAGCCGCTTCCCTCTCTTGAGGTGCGGCTTGTCATTCTTCGTCATGACTAGAACACCTTCTTCGCCGACGATCTGGCCTATGCCGCCGCCGCGCGTGTCAGTGTTGTTTCTGCAGAGAAGGAACTCCCCAAACCTCCGTGTCCGATGCACACTGCTGTCCCGGAGCGCGACGACATGCACACGGGGATCGAAATGCCGCCGCAGAGTCTGCAGAAGGACTTCCAGGTGCCGCTGGACCAGGTGACCTCCACCGACCTGCCGAACAGTCAGCTGCAGCTGCGCCAGCTGGCCTTCACCGCGGGGAATCTGCCGTCCGTGAAGGCCATTCGGCAGTCGCGAGACACGCCGTTGGAGAAGGAGTGCCGGGAGTACCTGGACACGACGGAGGAGATTCTATACAGCAGCACGCTGCTGCGGGGGAAGTGCTTCTCGGTGTACCAGTACATGGTGGGACGATTAGGGAGGAGTGAGAGATAGTTGGTGCTGACGACGAGTCCGCGCATGTTCTGTTTGAACATGCACAATGGCAAGCTGATTCTGAACCTCACGATGAAGGAGGTGGGAAATGTGGTGGCTCTCACGGATCGTTGTTTTTCGTTCGAGGATTTGGTTGTCTGCGCTTATGTAATTTGTGAGGCGTAGAACCGGAAGAAGTATGTGTTTCGGAGCATCAAGGGAGACGTGAACATGTGGGTGGAAACGCTCCGGTCGATGATCCAGTACGTGAGTTGCAAACTGTAATATGGTCCTGCTTTGTTCCCACCACAATTGTGCAATGAGTGAGGAGCCCGAAAAGTACTTCCTCGGAGACACGGTTCCGCGTTCTGGATGGCCGCAGTCATCACTAGATTCAGCCTGGACAGCCCCTCGACATTGCTCTCCTCTGCCGATCCTTCACCCTTACAAATGTACGTGTAAGTGCAATGGGTATTAAATGCAGATAGCGCTGGCCTCCCTTCCCTCGTCCTCGGCAATCACCGTTGTGAAAGCTACTGTCGAAGAGAAAACCATACCCATCGCATATCTGTCGCGCCGTAAGGTGAATGAAGGAATGTTACGCGCAGGAAACCCGCAATGTCGCCTGAACATGGACTTTACTCCCCAGAAGATGTCGGTTCGACTCGAAATTGACGGGACGACTCCGGTCCACGTGCTCGGCTATGTCCACGACGTGGATGTCGCCAGTCTGAATGCCCTGAAGCGCCAGATGGGTCTGGACCAACCCTCTGAAGTGTCTCCGTTCGATCCGTTCGATGTACAAGTTGGTATTGTCCATTCCCCGAATCGTAGGGATACACGGCGTTGGGAGAGTACGTCCGCTACAAGGACGTGACGGTGGGAACGGGTGCCATCCCGATGAAGGGAGAGCGAGTGGCGATCGCGTTGACAGTCTTTGGCTTGTTTCATGGGTAGGTACACGATCGTACTGCCAAACGGGGTGGAGATCCACTCCAAGGACAAGCAGAACCTTCCCATTAAGACGAGAGTGCAGGTGGCAGTGGCGAAGATGTGTCCCGGCGTGGACAAGGTGATTCAGAGTGTGTGTGGAGGTGCTGTGTGAGGAGTAGCGATGCGAGAGGGAGGCGAGCGAGTCGCCGTGATCCGTCCCGAGTGGGGATAAAGTCGGTTGAATTTAAAGTCGGTTGAATTCCTCGGGAATGCTCCAGAACCTCGGGAATGCCCTTGATATGAGCAGATCTCCGATCACTTTACGCTTTGGCCTGGAGTTTCACTTGTTTCTTAAAACAAAATCCGTCCCTATTTCACCCGCGCTTTTTGTTTTTCACTTTTTCTTATGGATGAAGACGAGGAGATAGAGAGGGATGATGAGAAGGCTGAGTGCCTGCGAATCATCTCATCCCTTCAATCCCAGTTTCCAAATGATGGCACTCGAGTGATGACATATTACATACTGGGAATGAGAAGTGGTTGTTACCCCCATGCGACAGTCAAGTTCCTTATTGAACATACCGGTGGTAAAAAGAGTACAGTCTATACCAAGCTCAATAACATGGAGCAAGGGTTTGACTACGACTACAACAAGAAGAGGACGGCTCTTAATCCAGAAGAGAGTGCCCAGTTGTATGATTTGGTTGTGGGAAGAAACAGTGACGAACACAGCATGACGTTTGTTGAAATTACCCAAGAGGCAAATGAAATCACGCGGGAGCGAAGGGAGCAGATCAACAGACCTCCAATCAGTGTTAGCACGATACGGAACTGGACTGAGAAGAATGGTCTATTGCATAAGAAGGCATTGAGCAACTACGAGATGAAGGCACTCAGTTGCAGAATCGCAATCGCGACGATGTACCAGAATCTTCACAATGAGATGGCCCTGTTCAACTACCCTCCTAAATTGATCTTCAATATGGACGAATCTTGGGTCTCAACGGAGGGGAAGGTGATGAGAGCACACGTTGTGTGTACCAAGGATGGTGAACCTACCAGAAAGGCCGCCACCATTTCTGCGCATGTGACGCTGATCGGCTGCGTCTCTCTAGATGGCCAGCATGTGAAGCCCACCTACTTGGTACCGCACGAGCTTCAGCAGGCGGGGATGGTCGCAAAGTACCATCTTGAAGATGTGAAGTACTTCGTCCAGAGTTCCGGCTTCATCTCGGTGGATAACTACGTAAGATGGTTGAAAGAAGTGTTAGTACCCCACATCGAAGCGAAACGAGACTTCCCCGGGCAGATGGCGCTCTTGATCGTCGATCCGCACAGCACCCGAACACATGCAAAAGTGAAGAAGGTGCTGTTCGAGAACAACATCCGGGAGCTGCTTCTTCCAGCGTCCGTCACTTCGGTATTCCAGCCTCTGGACAAGGTCGTTTTCTCGGTCTACAAGAACAAGCTCCGTGAGAATGCAACGAATGGTGCGGGTGGAGTGTACGCCTTCTTGTATTACTCCATCAGCGCTTACCAGGTTGCGACAACTCCAATGAACATAGATGCATCCTGGAAGCGCTCCAAGCTCTTCGCCCCTGACTACGAAGACGTGATTGCGACATTCCGTGAAGCCGACCCCAGTCCTACAAATGGAGTGAGAAGCAACATTGTTTTGGGTCCTACATATGAAACATCCGATTGGCAGGCGAGGGCGAACGTTTATAGTGTTTGTTTTAAACAAAGACCCGGTATAATAGCGGCCAAAGCGTAAAGTGATCGGAGATCGTATAATAGCGGCCAAAGCGTAAAGTGATCGGAGATCTGCTCATATCAAGGGCATTCCCGAGGTTCTGGAGCATTCCCGAGGAATTCAACCGACTTTAAACGAGATCAGCTGTAACTGTATACCCATAATAGGTACTAATTGTGTCCGTCAGGATCCTCAAATAACTTTACAAATGCCTATTCCCTTGTATGTTGCAACGATCTCCATTCAATTCCTCTCCGCTTTGTTATTGTACTATTCATGTGACAATAGCCTGTGCTTCGTCGATAGTGGAACTACTCAAGCAGTTGTAGTACGACTAAACCCCATTTTGAATAATAGCAGGTACTATTCATGGAATGATGGTGTGGGTGATAGTAATGAGTGTCTATGATGACTAGATTATGATCGACTCTGCCACATTCTTCTCAGCCGCATCAACTCTCCCTCAAATAACTACACCATCATCAACAACAGTGAAAGAGGCGGTTTGGGTCACAAACTCTACTCCTTGTCATTCAGCATCATTTATGCTATTGTATTAAAGCGGAACTTCAGAAGTGACTTCTCCTTTCTGTTTCAACTCATAGTCTACATGAATCCTGTGTATTGGGATCATATCAATTCCTGTCTGAATGAACTCCGGTATGATGGACGTAGTGCTTATTCTCTATGCATAATAAGTAGCCATGGACAATTACACAGTATGTGGAGGTGGTGGTGTTGAATGCATGTCTGATAGAGGAAACTACTCAACACTTCTGAAGGAAGACTTGGTTATGGTGGACTATCAAGTGATTCCAACAGGAAGTCAAGATAGAGAGAGCATTCAATCATTGCGGGAGATTGGCTTCTTGAAAAGTAACGAGGGAAGAAGAGAGTTCAATCGCTACTTTAGCCGCCTCTTGTACAATCCCTCCAGAGAACTGATTGGGGCAATAAGAAAAGAGAGAAGAAGGATAGGACTGGCAAAGAACCAAATTGGGGCACACATTCGCTGTGGTGGTAGATTAGCAGACAGAAACGAGGGTGTTGCGATGATAACACCAGAAAAATTGGCAACAATTCCTCAGAGACTTCATTGTATGGCAAAAGAGGCTTCAATTCCTACGAACGAGCAGTTTTTCTTCATTTCAACCGATTCTTCTATTGCAATTGATAATTTGACCGCTGCACTTTACCCATACCGAGTGAAATACTCGTCCCTCTACCACCGTGGTCATTCCGGGAGTATTAATCATAATCAAACAGCTATTCAACAAGCTATTCAACAAACACTAGTCGATATGTTTCTTGTTGCTGAATCGAAAGCCTTGCTTATTACATCCTCGAGTGCGTTTAGCCGTGCTGCAAGCTGGATGAGTGTATCCAATCATGTGGAAGCAATACAAACACAGTATACTTTCATTAATCAAAACAAGTAGTTTTGTGTTTGTTACGATTCATGACTCACTATTACTGCATTCACCTAATAGATGAGACTATTACATAGGTTTGTATTGTTAAGGAGCAATCCATGTCTGTATGAAACATCAACACACAAGGACTATTTGTGGATTCTTTTGTTACACGCAAATACTACGTAGGGTACTCTTCTCATTTCAACAAACAGCGATACGATTAGCTTCACCACGACTGATTGGCGATCATCAGACTGAAACTGACCCCTATCTGTTTTTTCTGCGTCTCTTGGTCGGTCTCTCTTTCGCGCCATTTCTCGATGGGTTCTTGCCGGAGGCTCCTCCTTTTTCGCCACAATCATCTTTAGAGGGTAAGAAAGTGTACTCCCCCTTCTGCTCGATACAGCTCTTGTGCCCTCCTCCCTCGAGGTAAAAAACACGTTTGGGTAGTAAACACCCTTGTCACGCTGAGTAACCTCGGGCTGCCGCCTAAAGGAATACTGCCTTTCATACAGCGAGTACCCCGTGGGCCTGCCGCCGGTTCCACAGTCCTGC
>QWCN01006032.1_pt1 | contig 11460 bp, 13 predicted proteins | sample 1972711 | NCBI WGS metagenome assembly QWCN01 (sample SAMN09866707, study PRJNA288562) | Human gut metagenome isolate term1_stool, whole genome shotgun sequencing... | isolation source: gut | host: Homo sapiens | place: USA: California | reverse complement strand
TTGCAGGATAAAGAAATTATCACATCTTCCGCCAGAGAATGGCTCAGGCGCAGTTGCGGTTATTTCGCGAATTTGGCGAGGCCCCAGCAGGAGTGGAAACGCGCGTTCCAACAAACAGGGAGGTATACACACTACACGTTGGTCTTCTCCTGCGTAGGCACCGGCTTGTACTCCACCTTCCTACCTCCGTAGCTGTAGAGTACAACGGCGATCATCACCAGCGTTCCGCCGATGACGAAATTGCTCGTCAGATGGGTGTGGAAGATAAACACGGAGAGAACCGTGGAAATGAGGATGGAGGCCGATCCGGCGAACGCCTTCAGAATGTTGTCAGCGTACTTGAGCACCAGGCCGATGACGAGTCCGCCGACGGCCAGGAGGAACACGGCAATCCAGGCGTAGATGTTGTAGTTCTTGAAAAACACGGAGGGGAAGATGAAGTGATAGTCCTTGAACAGCAGCGTGGCCATGCCCACCAGCATGCTCCAGATGGCGAGCCAGAAGTTGCGATTCCACACGGTCAGCTTCTTGTCCTTGAACATCTTCTCCATAAACACGCCCGCAAAACCGGAGGACAGCGAGGAGATGATCACAGCGATGAAACCGACGAAGAAGTTCATGTTGGGGGCCGGAGTGCCGGAGGACTTGGTTCCCTTCACAATCACCACGCCGAGCACCAGGATAAACAGGCTGATCCACTGCAGAGCACGCAGCTGCTTTCCCAGGAACAGCACGCTCAGCAGAGCCGTGATGAGGATCTTCATGCGGGTGCAGATTTGGAAGAGGCCCGCATCCAGATTGGAAATGGCCACGTACATGGCCACATTCTGGACAGTGTACAAAAGAGCCGGCACGGCTTGCAGCAGCACCTCTCTCTTGTTCTCCTTCGCCTGTGTGGTAATCATTTTGTTCGCCTTGGAGAGGGAACCGTTCTCGAAAACCATGAGGAAGAAGGACATCACGATCTTCATGATCTCTCCCAGCACGACGGCCGTCGTCGACTCATACTTCTCCGTGCTGCACGTTCTGGCATAACGCATGAAGATAACCTGAGCGGTATTCATGAAGATAAGCAGTCCCAGACTGAACGTTTTCATTCCCATTTTCTCCAGCATAAACTCGGTGCGACTCCACTCAACTCCAACGAAACAATGGAATCTCGATGAGTGTTTTCTTGACGCCACTTCTTGGAGGGCATTTCCAGCGTATTCTATTCACAATATGGAAACAGAACAGTGTGATTGTTCATAGGACGTATGGACCTCTGTGAGTGCAAATGAACGGTACAATACTGTAGATGAACCTGGGACGTCAACAGGGATCCATCTCTTCTCCGAGAGGAGAAAGCGAGTATCAACGCTGTGAAGTGCAGTGGCGGGAAATAGAATCCCACAGAGCCAACGAAATCTATCATGCTTGTGCCAAGAATGAAGACTTCCTCACTGATTCGCCCGTACTAACACGACCATTGCCTCCGCGCCGCATTGTCCAATCCACAGCGCTGTTGTACCCACTCGAGAATGGCGTCGAATGATGGTATGCTTGACGATCTTTTGAATAACGTGCCAAAGGCAGCGAGACGGACACGGCTAAACTCAAATTGCCATCCAAGTGCTTCTCTCTAACTGTGTGTAGAAAACAATCAAGCTGTTGGAGTGTATACAATGGACCAACCGGAACAAGGTTCACTCTTCTGCTTTGCTCATTACGCTCAGATTTGAACAGAGTGATGAACTCACGTGTGGATCAGAACTACGGAGGGTTTATTAACATTCCCCCGGTGGGACAGATGCAATCGTCCACCCAGGGCTATGGATTGTCCACAGGATATAATGTGCTCTTCCACATACTGCTTTACCGTAGACATCACAGAATTTTCAAAGCATTTACCCCCGCGCTCCGCCCCAGAATGATGGAACGGAAGAAGAGCCTATTTTCGTGAACGCCAAGCAGTACAACCGCATCCTCCTCCGGAGAAAGGCCCGCGCGAAGTGGGAGTCGGAGCACCTCATCTCGAAGAGGGATAAAGCCTACATGCACGAATCGCGCCATGAACACGCCATGCGTCGAATCCGGGGCCCTAGTACCTGCCTCTTGCTTTCTTTCAATACTAGACGGCCGCTTCTTGAAGAAGGAGGAGGTGGAGGAGTTAATCAAGCGAGTTGGTTCGTTCCTCCTCTCTGACCGCTAGGGCGAGTACACGCCTCCGGAGCCCGCGCGCCGCTACACCACACAACAGGCGGACAAGCACCGCCAGCCGGCGTACTACCCGCCCATCTCGCCAATGCCCATCTCCGGCATTCCCACGACCACCATTCCGCCAGTGACGGAAATGATGATCCCGGGCCAGCAGCCACTGCCCGAGCTGAGCGTTTCGATGAATTCCATGATGCCGGGATCCTTCCATCAGATCATTCCAACGAGTGGTGCCGTGCTGTCGAAGGAGGTGGACGTGCTGGAGAACGCGAATGACCAGTCCAAGCCATTGACTCCATTGGAGAAGGAGGCGGACAAGATCTTCCCCTATTACGGTCAGATCTCCGGCGAGCAGCCATTGTAACAGTATTGCAGCTCCTTGTTTCAACAAACACGCCAATGCAGAGTAAGGTCGTAATGATAGCGTTTGTCCGGGTTTCGCAGCGTCTGATACGCTTCAATCAGCTCCTGGGTTCGTTCCGCAGCGTCGGGGCCACTATGCCATGAAATGGAGACGAATCTGTCACTGGTAGTAATCGGGGTGGTAACGCATAATCAGCACGCGGAAACTGCGCTTGATCTCCTCCTCGCTCGCAGACCGGTCCACGCCCAGCACTTCGTAAAAGTCGCGATGATGCGGCACGGAGGAAGAGCGAGAAGACTGACTGGACGTTCGCTGCTGCTTCGTGTTCTGCTTCATCTTCTGCGTTACGAACTCCTCGTACTCGTCCGCGTAACTGTGGTAATTAATGTGGAAGCGTTCCATGATTCCGATGAAACGCTCTCGCCACTCTTCCCAACGTGCCTCACGAGCGAACTTCTTTCGGTAGAACTTCTCCACCAATTCTGCATTGTTCGACATTGCCACCTTGTTCTGAATTTGAACGAGGCGCTTCTGCTCTCTGGCGTAATGAAACTATCAATGAAGGGAGAGAGCAGAAAGCAACCCGAATAATGGCATCCATCAATTTCTGATAACCATACTTCAAGAAGGGAATGAAGATCTTGTCCTACTCCTTAGAAGCCAACGCCGCACCCAACCAGACGGATCCATGGAACATTCTTGATCTTCGGAAGACGATGCAGCGACAGGCCGGTCGGGATGCCAGTCACGCCGCTGATGAAAATGGTGAAGAAATCGTGCAGGTTGTTGTTCTGCGCGATTACCACGGGAAGCATCAGCATCTTCACGTGACGGTTCTTATACTCAAATGTGATGTTCTTGATCGAGTCACGCTTGATGTACGACTTCTGGTAGAGCTTGCGACGTTCCTACCGATAATTACCCGCAACTGTATTCCACTTCCTCTTCTACCATCGTCCTCGCATACTCCCAGGCGGTCTGTTCGAAAATTGCCCAGGGCTCGATCTCCTTCACTCCCTGCATGATCTCCTGATCCAATGGCACTGCGCTCCCCGATGACACCTTCATCTCCTCCATCTATCGTTCACCTCAAAACGCCACACTAAACGAGTTTGTAGTTGTATTCCTTTCCGGCATATACCTGACACTTCTTGCGCTTCGAGGAATCGCTGTCACTATAGCTGCTCACCGCTGTGCTGTTGTTAAAATGCATGTAGCAGTCAAATGAGAAGGAATAGAAGGGAAGATAGGCTTTCTACAGCTGAGCACACTTCGGCACGGTTATACGCGAAGGTTGACATTCACCTCCTTCAAGTTGGTGTTCTTCGACACCCAAAACATGATGGAGGCTTGCTCTCGGGACAAGTCGGTGACGAACGGGACGTACAGCGGGTCTTGGCTCCGCGAAGAATAGGGCCGGGGCATACTGGAAACCAAGAAGGAACGCGGCAACAATGGTGTTTGAGACCATCTTGCGCATGCCAAACGGACCGCACACAGCGTTGGAGCTCTCCTAGAGAGGGACGAGAGCATAAACGAAACGGAAACCGATTGTTTGAAAGCAACACGCGACAGGTTATGTTACATGCGATTGAAGCTATCCTCGAACGATGCCTCCTCCAGCATCGAGAACAGGGACGACGCCAACTCGTTCACGATTCTCTCCCGCTGCTGATCTCCCTCCAAGAGAGCACTCACGGCAGGATTGAGCGCAGGAAGTCCCACGTCCCCGTGCTGGTGCATATCGAACGCCAGCGGCAATTCGCGCGGATGGGCCTCCACATCGGGCACTCCGTCGGTTCCGTCCTCCATCACTTCGTTGATGATGCACTCCAGCAGCGGACTGAAGGTGACGCCGGTGTTGTGAAGTGCGTGAAGAGCGTGAATCACATCGGGATGCGGATTGTGTCGAAGCTCGTCCACCAGCTCCATGATCACTATGCATCACTGCATGCACACAAGTAAACTGGGAAAGTGGGGCGATTCCATGATGGAGGGCGTTTGGATGAAGGACTTGAAAAGCTGCGAGCAGATGATAAAGCGCAATAACCGCGATTCTGTCTGCATCAGCTGCCGCAACCGCGACTTGAGGTCGAAGTGCGTTTGAATGAGGGATTGGAGATAGAGGGAGTTGTAAAGCAGATTCACATTGTTGTGTGCCAGAATCGGAGGGAAGTTGCGATACATGGTAGAGAGGTACATGGCCACGGGATAAAAGGAGCAAATCTGGGAGTGAGAGAGCGAAATCGGGGGTACTTCTGGAATCATGATTTCGATGCAGAGAACGACGGAGGATATGTGTTTGCCGCGCCCGAAGCGATCGGTGAGGTGCACGAAGAAGAGGAGGAGGAAGAGAAGCGCGATCGCCATTGCACCGACGAGATGGCGCTGCGACGAAATGCCGTTGGCACTCACTCGCAACAAACCAATGAACAGACTGGCCACGATCACGAAGGCACAGCCTGTGGGTGAACGGGAGGGAACAAACAGACCGAGAACAATGAGAAGGGGAAGAAGCGTCCAGTACAGATTCGGGACAGAAAAGAGGATATAAGAAGAGAGCACACCCAGTTGCAGCACGAAGAAGTAGAAGTACGCGTACTCCCACTTGTCGTCGTCCTTGCGAATTCCCGCGGAACTAGAAGTGACACGCCGATGAAACGCCCACTTCATTTTCAGATGCATGGCAATGCCGTAAAACAGCGTGAACGTCCACAACACGACAACAAAGGTCCACGCCGGAATGTTCGGCAGTGACTGGTACAGATTGGCGGCGAAGAAGAGACAGAAGATTCCGAAGTACACGATCAGAATCTGGGCGAGGAGGTAGAAATAGTGGGTATTATTGGTAAAGACGACTTCGTTGTTGCTGATGTATTTGACGGAGGATTTGGACTCGCGCTGGTTGCGTGTGACGAAGTCGCTTTTGATCAGCGCGAAGATGAGATTGCAATTGAAGTTGCTGAGGAACCACGCGCGATTGCTAGATTGAATGGGAGTGGGATGGCGTACCCGACTTTCTTGGTATTTGCGTAGATGTAGATTCCGGGGAAGCAGAGGAAGGGAAGGAGCAGGATGAGGTAGAAGCAGATGAAGTCGTAAATGGCAGATACGGGGATGTGTATCTACGGAAAAGGTCATCTGCACACCCTACGACATTGTTCAAGTACAGCATCATTAGAATCGTGAAAACGATACAGGCTAGAGGAAAGCCGATGAAGACAACATATGTCTCGTAGCCAATGATAAGACGACCGTATTTGATACTGTCCATCTAGTGATGATACTGGTAGAGAGCACGTACAAGCATTTCGGACAAATCGTCTTCCCTCTTCACCACTCGAGAAAACCAGTTTTGTCGATTCTTCCACTTCATGTACTGACTGAGATAATCCTGAAAGGAAAGCGTTTCCTCCTTCCGAGGGTAAGAAGAGCCGGAAAAGTCTTTCAGAACCCGAATATTCCAGTTGTAGTTTGTTGATTGGAATTCATTCCAAATCCGCTTCGATGACATAGAAAAGGGCCGCATATCGGAGATCTACGAAACAGGCATTTCACCCACTTCTACACTCAGAAAATCGATAATGGAGTTGAGCACATCGCTATTATCGCATAGCGATTCAATTCCCCCGACAACTCCATAACCCCACTTTTCCCTTCGTGAATCGTCCCATTCAAGAAGGCCTACATGAAGTGTGTCGTCTTCTTTGCTGTTCATCCACACTACGAAAGAAGAATTGACAAAGACACTCCTCTCTCCAACCATCCCCCATTGAAAGGACATCACATCCACGAGCAAACCACAACCATTCGCTCACGATCAGAGTGTCGATCAACAAACAGAGCCAATTTTATCGTTTGCTTCCTTTCATAAAAGAGAAGCCGGCAAAACCAGGGGAATCGAGCTGTTTGTACATCTTCATTCCCTGATGACAGAGATAGTCGATTTTGTAGAAGTCACTTTTCTTTACGGAGTAGGCCTAGGTGATTACGTGTGAACATCACTCACATTCTTTCGGAACTCACTTCGAGCATAATCCTCGATGCACTTACGCATTTCAGGAGGCTGCTGCTGCGCCTTTCTCAACACCATTTTGTAAAAGGAGAGAATGTCGCGTTGAAGGCCAGAATGCGACATGTTGATACTTCTTATGTGCGACGGCTGTAGGTATGAATTCCTTCAAGCAAGGAATAGAATACTGGGAATGGGACGAAGAAGTCTGTCAACAATCCGAAATGGTGCGGTTTTCTGCACTTCAGAAGAGCATCAGTTTCTCACTTATTATTACCTGCGTTGGGAATGAACCGTGACAAGACTGTTTCTGCCATCCGCATGCGACTGCGAGCCGTTGGCTGTCCCTTTGCAAATGACAGTAGTCTTCTTTGTATAATCGGAGTGCGATCTTTATCAGTAGCAAAGCAGACAATTGTCAACATGGTTTCTTGGCTAGAAGATCAATGCATTCGTCTGTAGTGTGTTTCTCGCCAAATACGAGTATAGGTACGACATTTCAGACCGTGAGGCACTCCGGAAGAATGACAGGGACTGGAACAAGGCATTCGAGAAGGTAAACTAACTGTTTCTCCGTTATTTGCAGTATCTGTATGAACTAAATTGCCCATGTCTGGGAGCCCAATACAACGAAGATAACAAACTGCAGTGCCTTCTGTGGATTGCCTCTCATGCAGTGAACGTGGAATATGAAGATAACCGTGACTCTATTGTGATGGCTTCATGTGTAGACGAAATCTACAATGCTCCTCCGAAGGAAGTGGTTCTCAGTGATGAGGACGTGAAGCTACTGGAGTCTTTCCGCAACAGTTTGCTTTCGATTGCGAAGCTGATGAACATCAGTGTCGTAGATGAGAACAATATCTCTGTTCTGCTCGATGTTCCTGTGCATCATAAAGATGACGTGTAGATGATCGAAAAGGAGCTCAAGTCGCTGATGTCGCAAATTCAGGACGGAAAGCTGCTCCCTCCGAAGTGGTCGCTTGACGATTTACCCATTACCATGGGAACCAACGGTAGCAACCGTGAATGGAATTGACGTCTAGATGCAAAGCTGAAGGACGCTATGTGCGTTATGGAGTGTTTGTACAATGAAGATGTCCGTGAGATCCAGGACAAGGTGAACTATATCATTGAGCAGGTGCAGATCATTACTGCACGACCTGACACGGACGCTTCTCTGGGTGTCGTTGGCTTTTGAGTGCTGTTTGTTCAGACAACTCTGTGCGTTTGAGTTTTCTTTTCGGTTTGGATAGAGACGAATGAGTTCGATCAAGCGTACCTGTCGATTAGCGTTCTATTTACCGCTGTAGCATTCTTGTTCCTCCTTGTTGTACTCGCATGCGGCCTTTCTCAGGACATACCGATCCCAACGATGGTGCCAAAGAACACGCGTCCCATTCCTAAAACGATCGTAGGCGCGTGATCGTGAATGCTCACAAAACAGGCGGAGCAGAAGAAGGAAATTATGCTGCTGAAGGAGATCCTTGTTTGCGATTTCGTATTAGAGACATTAACCTTGTAGAAAGCGAAAGAGGACTTGAGGTTGGAGCATACAATGGAGGAGAATCGGTTGAAGAAGAGCCTGGATGACAAAATCGAAGGACTGCAGGAAGAGCTGAAGAAGTGCGAGACGCAGCTCACATCCCTGAAAACGGTATACCTGTCCTTTCCACCCAACCCATAGGAGTATTCCAGTTACGTCAACAAGAACAACCTGCTGAAGACTGAACGGAAGGACTGGGAGAAGAGAGTGAAGTCTCTCGATTCTTCTCTTCATATCAGCGCCTTCACCAAGAAGAAGCTCAATTCCACCAAGCCCGTTCTTGATCATCTCTCCGACTATGTCTCCACTTGGTTCAACGACTTGAAGAAGGAACTCCAATCGGCATTCCACGCCATTCAGCGCGATCCCGATTTCCGTTATCTGTTCACGTCTGTGGCGTCGTTTTTCACTCCCATTCATGCGTTTTTCGCGAAGCACGTCTATCCGATTCGTGATTCCCATTCCTCCTCCTCACCCTTAGTTTCCACAATCCTATTCCCTGTTTTAAAGCCATTGAAGGTCGCTACTTCCTTTGCTTATCAGAAGATCCTCGCGTTTGCCCAGATTGGTATGCCTCTTCTTCCCCTTTCATTTGAAGTGGCCGAAAACGTCATCGTGTTTGTCAACGAACTGTGGTACATCACACGTGAGAGCAAGCTAGTGGTTGATGGATGGCGCATTGAGGTATAGACTCGCAATTACGCGAAGCTGTGGTACTCAGTCCTTGTTGGCATATCGCTCTATTGTGTTTTCGTGCTGTTCTCCATCATCATCCAGGCCATCTATTTCATGCTTCCAAAGAGAGTACTCGTGAAGGAGAAAATGGACTGTCTTGTTTTCTGCAACACACTCCTATTCCCACATGGAGATGATCCATCGCAACCGCTCTGAAGGCCTTGTTTTCCATCCTCCATCTCGTTGACCAACGAGAAGTGACAACTGGAGCGTCCGTTTCACAATCAATAGAAAACGGCGAGAAAAGTGGAATCCGTTTAATGCGACACGGAACTCAGTATCAAAGAGGTGAAATCAAGCATTTCCTACTCTTTTTGCTATAGCACATCAAGTGTTTTGTAGTAACAGAAGGTAATGGATCGTTACACACTCTTACGCATTCTAGGCATTACGAAAGGAGTTCACGCCCATCTATTTTGATATCGGTACCGACTATCATGCTATTTATAATTGTGCAGCTTCCATGGAACAAGAATCAAAGACAGCCAACATTGAGAAGACGTAATCCACACCTTTTAGTATTCATCTTCTAGGGATACTACGAGTCATCGAGTCCAATCCTTAAGAGATATCATCATCTGTAGACGGGAGCCAATCCCAAGGGAAAGGGGGTGAAACCAAGACAAGACAATCACCCGAGAAGCAACAACGGACGAAAATACGTCCGGTGCAAACCCAACAGAGATCCAAAGCGTTATCATCCTCCGACCCCGAAGAAGGAAGTTGGCAAGAAGAAGGAGTACTCGGCCGATGACGGCATCTTCGCTATGCTCAACAGCGCTCTTCCTTCTACACCCGATCCTGAATCATCTGGAACTCCCGCTTCTCTTGTCACTCCCTCAGCGGACAGCACGCCAACAGGCAAGCAGTATATCTACGTATGTGTTGTTTGCTTGTTTCACTTCAAAGACGCCGGAAGCATTGCATGCCATCATTGACGAGATGAACAAGGCGCCCTTCAACATCGATCGTGCCGTGAAGGAGGTGTCCCCCTGGATTTACAGCATTTCGGTTGAGCAGACCTGCGACTGGGACATGCCCGACGAATTCGACATTCCGGACATGGATCTCTCCGTGCACTCGAATAATTGTGGTCACACCTAGAAGACGCTGGAGCCGTCGGAGAACACCATACGCATTTCCTGCATTGTGAATTCCTTCTTGGAGGGAGAGGACGTGTTCATTCCGGAGAACCTGAAGGTGGACGTGATGAACACGCTGTTTGCTTCGCTTCAGAAGAAGTGGGAGAAGTCGCATCACGTGAAGAAACCGGAGTTTGCGGAGATGATGGTGATGCATGATGATGCGCTTCAACCTGCCTCCACCGGGTTTGACCTTGAGGAGTGGCAGGAGGAGAACGCGGAGCAGAAGGAAACAACTGCAGAGGAAGAATTGGAGTTGCAACCGCATTTGGAGGTGAGGTCTTCAAAGACGAAGGAACCGAAGGAACCTGCGAAGGAACCTGCGAAGGAAGAGGAGAAGCCACAAGCGCAGGAGAAGAACGAGGCAGAATTGCCCGCCTTTCCGCCGATCACGTTGGATACGCTGTCTCCACAGAGCATCTTCTCTCTGTTCACCAACGAGGAGCCGCAGTCCGCTGCCGTGACTCCGATTCTCTCGCAAGCGCCGCTGTCACCGCATCATCAATTCAATTCACCGCCCACCGGCGATCTTCCGTTCTACCCCTTCAACGATCTTCTCCTGCCCAAGGAGGACAACCAACCCTCTCCGATGAATCTGCAAATGCCGTCATTCCAAGATCCGGTCAATGTCCCTCCATACGGCATGTACAATTACTCCCACAACCGCGATATGTACGGCATAAACAACCATGCCGGCATTTCTCCCAATCCCACAAATGCAATGCAATTGGGGTTTGACACGATGCTCGGACACTACGAGGAAACAGGCTATGCGGCTCAGCCTACACTAATGGAGTTGCTACAACAATCATCTGTTGAGAAGGAAGAGAAAGTGGCGGAAAGAGCACCTGTGAAGGAAAACGAAACCGAAGTGAAGGAAACAAAAGTGGAAGAAAAGAAACTACAGAAAGCAACGAGAAAACCGACTCTACGACCGAGTATCATGCGCTTTGTGAAGAAGACAAAGTAACCTGTTTGTTGTGACACGCATTGACAAGGATGCGTAGAGGAAGCGTAAGAGTGGTGTAGATGAGCTATAGATGGCATATGAAAGGGTTTGGTATGGATATTTGAAGTGATGAGGAGAGTGAGTAGTGTAAGGAGTTGGAATGAGTATGTGGATTGTTTGTTTGAATAAAGAGAAGCACGAGAAAGGATTGGCGTATTGAGAATCGAAAGTGAGAGATGAAGTGTGTACGTGTTAGAAGTGTGTGAAAGGAGTAGAGGAGAGGAATAGAGAAGGAATGGAAGTGGTTTAAAGGAGAAGGTGTGTAAATGAGGAGTGTGTATGAGTAGGAAGAGGAGTTGATTGGTGGGATGTTAGCAGATGTGTTGAGAGTGTGGAGTGGAATGGAGTTGAAATGAGAAGAAGGCGAAAAACGGGGGTAATTTGTAAGAAGGGGCATTGAAAGATTGATAGGTATGAAGATAGAAAGTGAATATTACGGGAATTGGAATGAGGATG
>QWCN01006031.1_pt1 | contig 11461 bp, 10 predicted proteins | sample 1972711 | NCBI WGS metagenome assembly QWCN01 (sample SAMN09866707, study PRJNA288562) | Human gut metagenome isolate term1_stool, whole genome shotgun sequencing... | isolation source: gut | host: Homo sapiens | place: USA: California | reverse complement strand
TCTGCTCTTCTGTACCATAGGTCTGGATAGGATCACAGCAAAGAGAGGTGTGTGCAGAAACGATAACGCCTGTAGTACCACAAACCTTGGACAGCTCCTCAACGCACATAGCGTAGGTTAAAGGATCGCATCCCTGTCCGCCGTATTCCTTCGGAACCGGAATTCCAAGGAAGCCAGCCTTAGCCATCTTCTCAACTGTTCCTCTGGGGAACACTTCTGTCTCATCTACTTCCTGAGCCAGAGGCTTAACTTCTTTTTCTGCAAACTCTTTGAAAAGAGTTCTCGCCATTTCATGTTGTTTGCTTAACGTAAAATCCATGATTTTTATATCCTCCATTAAATATATGTTATTGAGGGAATCCTCAATTAAAATTACTGTGCATCAACAGGGGTCTTTGTTCTGTCTGCATTGTAAATATAGAAGCCCTTGCCGCTCTTAACACCAAGATTACCGCCACGGACCATCTTGCGGAGAAGAGGACATGCACGATACTTGCTGTCACCTGTTTCATTGTAAAGAACATCCATGATAGCAAGGCAGATATCAAGACCAATGAAATCACCAAGCTCAAGGGGTCCCATAGGATGGTTTGCACCAAGCTTCATAGCTGCATCAATACCGGCTACATCTGAAACACCTTCCATCTTGATGAAGGCTGCTTCGTTGATCATGGGAACAAGGATACGGTTTACTACAAAACCGGCTGCCTCGTTAACCTGTACAGGAGTCTTACCGATCTCTTCAGAAATCTTCTTGATGGTATCAACTGTCTCTGCAGGAGTATTTACACCGGCAATAACCTCAACTAACTTCATACGGTCAGCAGGGTTGAAGAAGTGCATACCGATCATAGGACGGTTCAGTCCGTTTCCGATCTCTGTGATGGAAAGGCTGGATGTGTTGGAAGCGAATACACACTCAGGCTTAGCGATCTTGTCAAGCTCTGCAAAGGTTGTCTTCTTTACTTCCATGTTCTCAAATGCTGCTTCAACGATCAGATCACAGTCTTTGCAGAGGTCTTCCTTCAGACCGGGAGTGATCTTTGCAAGGATAGCATCTACTGCTTCCTGTGTTAATTTTCCTTTTTCAACTAATTTAGCATAGCCTTTGGCGATCTTTGCTTTTCCACCGTCAGCCCACTCCTGCTTGATATCGCAGAGCGCTACTTCATATCCGTCAACCTGGGCAAATGCCTTTGCAATACCCTGTCCCATAGTACCGGCACCGATAATACCTACTTTCATTTCTTTTCCTCCTGAGATTTTCATTATCTTTTATTCTTAACAGCCGGTTTCCTGCCGCAGGCACTACGCCGGCTGTCATTTACAGATCTGTGCTTTCAGAAATCAGCAGTTCTTGAAGGGCTCTTTTACCTTTTCCTTGTTCTTGTCAAGGAAGAATGCCATTCCGTACTTCTGGTCTTCTGTCTCAAAGCAGTCACCAAAAAGCTTCTCTTCGATCACGATTGCCTGATCCATGTCTGCATCAAGACCTTCGTTGATCGCTTTCTTGCAGTTGCGGACAGCGATCGGTGCGTTCTTTGCAATGCCTGCTGCCATCTTCTCTGCTGCAGGAAGTAACTCCTCCTGTGTATAAACAGCGTTTACAAGACCGATTCTGTAAGCCTCATCAGCCTTGATATTTCTTGCTGTGTAGATCATCTGCTTAGCCATGCCAGCGCCTACAAGACGGGCAAGTCTCTGTGTACCGCCAAATCCGGGTGTGATGCCAAGACCAACCTCAGGCTGTCCAAATACGGCATTGTCAGAACAGATTCTGATATCACAGCTCATGGAGATCTCGCATCCGCCGCCAAGTGCGAATCCGTTTACTGCAGCGATCACAGGGATCGGGAAGGTTTCGATCTTGCGGAACACATCATTTCCCTTCTTACCGAAGGCTTCGCCCTCTGCCTTGGTCAGTGTGCTCATCTCAGCGATATCTGCACCTGCAACGAAAGACTTCTGTCCTGCACCTGTCAGGATCAGTGCTCTTACTTCATCAAGGTTTACAGCATCCAGAACAGCGTTCAGCTCGTCCAGTACTGTAGAATTCAGTGCGTTCAGTGCCTTCTCACGGCTGATGGTGATAATGGCATAAGCACCCTTCTGCTCATATGTTACAAATTCCATGGTATTAACTCCTTTTTATTTTGTTCACAGAAGTAAGCAGACCTAAGAAGTTAAGCCTGCTTACTTATTTTCCTTAAAATATGCTTAGTCTTCAATCTTAACGACTGTAGAGCATCCCATACCACCGCCGATGCAAAGAGTTGCAAGACCGGTCTTGGCTCCTCTTGCCTGCATCTCATGAAGCAGTGTAACAAGGATACGGCATCCGGAAGCTCCAACAGGATGTCCGAGAGCGATCGCACCACCATTGGGGTTGAGCTGCTTGTCAACATCGATTCCCAGATCCTTACCTACTGCAACAGACTGTGCTGCGAATGCTTCGTTTGCCTCGATGATATCGAAGTCCTCGATCTTCATGCCTGTCTTAGCCATGACCTTCCTGGTAGCAGCAACAGGTCCGATACCCATAACCTCAGGTCTTACACCTGCAAGTGCGCCAGCTACGAAAGTAGCCATGGGCTTAACGCCAAGCTCCTTAGCCTTCTCTTCGCTCATAACAACGACTGCTGCTGCACCATCATTGATACCGGATGCATTACCAGCGGTAACAAATCCGTCAGGATTGATGGTACGGAGCTTTGCAAGTCCTTCGATGGTAGAACCATGGCGGGGTCCTTCATCTACCTTGAACTCGATCATTTCTTTTTTCTTCTTAACCATTACAGGTACAATTTCGTTCTCGAAAGCACCATTCTTCTGCGCTTCTTCAGCCTTTAACTGGCTCTTTAATGCGAACTCATCCAGCTCTTCCCTGGTCAGTCCCCACTCTCTGCAGATATTGTCTGCAGTTGTGATCATGTGATAATCATTGAATGCATCCCAAAGGGCATCCTTGATCATGCAGTCAACTAAAGTACCATTGTTCATTCTATATCCGAAACGTGCCTGAGGAACAGCATAGGGTGCCAGGGACATGTTCTCCATACCGCCTGCTACAACGATGTCAGCATCTCCTGCCATGATCATCTGTGCTGCCTGGTTTACACAGTTCAGACCAGAACCACAGACAACGTTCATGGTAACAGCGGGAACCTCGATCGGAAGTCCTGCCTTGATAGATGCCTGACGGGCTACGTTCTGTCCAAGTCCAGCCTGGATAACACATCCCATGTATACCTGATCTACTGCTTCCGGAGCAACTCCAGCCCTCTGAAGTGCCTCCTTGATTACGATTGCGCCAAGCTCAGCAGCAGGGGTTGTGCTTAAAGAGCCACCCATGGTACCGATCGCTGTACGGCATGCACCGGCTAAAACAACTTTCTTTGCCATTATTTCTTTCCTCCGTTTGAATCATTTTGTATAAAATTTCAGCCTTACCGGCTGTCTGCAACGATTGTTAATTTTTTGTCATTGCCACAGAAATCATTATAACATAGGGCTTTTACTTTTGCAATCACAATTCACAGAAAAGACATTTGTTGAAAGGGCATTCGTCCACTGGACGCGAAGCTGAAAAAGACGCTTCGTTCTGATGAAGAGCGAAACGTCTTTGAAGCTTTCAGATATGTTGTCACACACCTGATGTTGTATTCGGCATCTCGGTGGGAGTCTGAGTTGGTACCGCTGTAGGTTCTATCGGTGTCGGCTGCGCCGTTCCTGCCGGTTCCTGTGCTGCCGGTACAGCAGGCACTGTCACTGACGCTTCTTCCTTCTTTTCCTGGCTTCTCAGGCTTTCCAGATAGGCCTGCCACTCATCTTCCTTACGGATCTCTTCGACCTTGTCAAAAAAGGCGCTCCAGGAATACAGTGTCTCATCACTGACATTCACACGGCTCACAGGGCTTGCCGCTGACAGAAGTACCATGCCTGCCGGAAGCATTTCTCCCTCGGGAACCACGGAGCCGTCCGCTGAAACAGCGATCTTTTCATCTGCCAGCTTCTGCAGAAAGTCTGCCAGCTCTTCATAGCCATTTTCGATGAGATTCCTGATCTCTCCCTGCAAAAGTGCGGTTCCCTTCATCCTTGTCACATAAGCTGCGTTCACGATGGGAGTGCCTTCTTCCGAAACCGTCACTGCCTGATCCGGCATCCTTTGCATTTTTGCATAGGAAAAGGAAAGGATCTGTTCCCTGCCCTCTGCATCCTTCATCAGGAAACGATAATTGTAATCTGGTGTCGATACGACCTGGATCTTATCTGTCAGGATAACCGGCTGCCTGCAGTCCTTCCAGACCAGCTCATTCTTTTCATTCAGGATGATCTCTTCCTGCCCGGTAAAGAAAACGGACGGTCTGCCGGTATCCTGATTGTACCCGATCACCAGATTGCCGGAGGCATTTTCATGGGCTTTATCTTCACTGTCCTTACTTTCTCCGCTTTCCTGTGATGCCTGCTGGAAGCAGATCATGCTGCCATCTGCCGCATTTTCCGGAAGCGTGATTTCCAGTGTATACGGTATCGTCTTCCCCTTTGCTCCTTCCCTGCCATCTACTATCATATTGGAAGCGAGTACAAGCACACCAAATGACAGGAAGCCCGCCGTCAGTACTGCTGTCTTTTTCTTCATTCTTTTCCCCTTTCGCTTACATAAAATTTCCTTCTACACTACTTTTACATATTTATTATAGCAAATGAAAGGACGTTTCATGCTACCGGTACTAGCAATATCCTTCCATCGTTTTCTATGATCCGATAAAGCGTGTCATAGGAAAACTCCGTTCCGTCCATGAAGGGTGCAAACAGCTCCTGATTCTCTTCATCAAGAGGCTCTACATACAGATAGCCTGCATGGGACTCCTCGATCGTCTTTAAAAGTGCTGCGCTGTCCGTCGTCTCTCCGCTGATATTTCCGTACATCACAGATACCGGTGCTGCTTCAAAGCTGACATAGGCATTCCTTACCCAGCTGATATCCGACAGATCCCGGAGATACAGTACACGGCCGATGCTTTTCCTCGTTCCTGCACCGATCTTCACCAGAAAGGCCTCTGCCTTTTCATCTACGATATCTTCTCTCTCCTGCCGGATCTCTTCTATAGTATTCCTGTAGCCGATCAGTGCCCGGTAAGATCCCTGATAATCTGCCGTCAGAAGAACCGGTATAGCACAGAGCAGCAGCCCCCGAACAGCATTTTCTGACTTCAGTACAAGATATGCGATCAGATACAGGCTTCCTATCGTAAAAGGTGCTCCATACCGTTCAATCGAGGACACCATGCCAAAGGGCTCCAGATATTGTGTTTCCACTGCAAAGATCGTCAGGTGGCTGATCAGGTTCAGGCTGTAAAAGCTTGCTGCGCTCAGCAGGGCAAACAAAAGCAGGAATCTGCTGTCCTTGCCGGTTATCTTTTTCCGGATCCCAAGCAGGGCATAAATAACCAGAACCAGGATCACCAGCATCAGCGGACTTACATTCAGTATGGCCGTGGAATACCGGTGCAGCGGCCATTTCAGGAAGGCAGTCAGAAAGGCATCTACCATCTGTCCCTGTACATCCGGGATGTTCATGCTTCCTGTCGCCATATGAACCGCAACGCCTGTCAGCTTGGCAACCCTTCTGTTCATCAGGCAGAAGGAAAGCCAGCTTCCTTCTGTCAGCGCAGGCAGGCATACCACAGCTATAAGTCCTCTTTTCACTGACTTTCGGTCCTGTGCAAATATTTCATCCCTTCTGTGCAGAAAGTGATATAGCAGTGTAAATAAAAGTCCAAAGAACAGCCAGATCACCCCTGTATTCTTGCAGAGCACCAGTACCATCAGATAACAGGTCTGTCTTCCGTAATAAAACAAGGAAGAATGCCCCTCTCTATCAAGAACCGCTGTCAGGAATGCCCCATAGATCACAGCCATGGTAAAATCTGCGCAGCATCCGTCCATCCAGAAGGCCTCCACCATGGAAGGGAACAGCCACAGCAGTACAGCGCCGATCGTCATGGTGATTACGTTCTTCTTTCTGATCCGCTCCAGCAGGGGAACAAGGAATGCCAGATTGCAGACATAATATCCTGCAAACATCAGCCCTTCTCTGAACTCTGAGGGTGAAAGGTGAAGAAACCACCATTTCAGCATCTGGGTTCCCGGCGGATAATCCCCAAATTCTGCCGCCACGTTTTCATACCTGTCTGCAAAGCCGTCCAGGTAAAAAATGGACTTCACATCTGTGGCCCAGAAATTATAGTCATCCCACCAGCTTGTCAGCTTACCGGATACACACACTGTCACAGCCAGGAACAGCAGCAGGGCTGTCAGAAAAGCGGGTGCCCTCAGCTCCCTCCCGGCAAAGGAGGCAAGCTCCTTTCTCTTTTTTCTGTCCATTTTAAAGACAAGGATTCCGCTTCCCAGCAGAAATAAGGGGGCCAGGATATCCGTCAGCCAGAGAAGATTTCCAAAGCTGAGTCCATACAGGAAAAGGATCAGAAGGCTCACTGCTGCAGGGATACAGTCTGTCAGCTTCTCTTTCAGGTAAAATCCAAGGATCAGTATAAAAATTAAAAGTGATAAAATATGAATGATAAACATAGTAAAAGTATACCTCAAAAAGCATGCGCCGTGGAAGCTTTTTAAATAAAAATGCCGGCTGCCCCCAGAAATTCAAAAAGATGTGGAGCACCTGCCCCACATCTTTTTGAATTTAGCCTCCCACTCAGGGAGCCTGTCACGCCTGTCCTTCCATCGCTCCGGACGGCCGCTTTATTTATACCTCAGGCTCGATCAGACCGTAAGTATTTCCTTTTCTCTTATAAACAACATTCACCTGATCTGTCTCTGCATTACAGAATACAAAGAAGTTATGTCCAAGAAGCTCCATCTGTACACAGGCATCTTCCGGATACATAGGCTTGATATCGAACTTCTTGGTACGGATGATCTGTACCTCCTCATCATCAAGATAATCCTTCTCTATGAAATCCTGCTTGAAGAATCCTCTCGACTGCTCCTTGGCGATCAGCTTGGTCTTATACTTCTTCAGCTGCCTCTCGATGATCTCTTCTACAAGATCAATCGATACATACATATCATTACTTACCTGTTCAGAACGGATGATACTGCCCTTAACCGGGATCGTAACTTCGATCTTCTGTCTGTCTTTCTCGACACTGAGTGTAACATGTACCTCTGTTTCCGGTGTAAAGTACTTCTCAAGCTTACCGATCTTGTCCTCCACTGCTGCACGAAGTCCAGGAGTCACTTCAATATTCTTGCCAATAATAATAAACTTCATATACATCATCCTTTCCGTGGATTATTTCTTTCAATCATTATAGCACATGTCCCCTTAGTTTTGCAATAATTTCAATGATTTGTTTAAAAACCATATCAGTTTTCTAACAATTTTAGTCATCTTTGGGAAGTGACTTTTTTCGACTATCCTGTTCTCTTTATCATAAACACACAAAACGTCCGTTCCTCATTTTTCCTGTGGATAGTGTGGATAACTCCGTGTATAAATCAAAAACGCCTGTTTTATGGCATTTGTGTATGTGGATAACTCTTTAGTCCTTTTCTTCCTGTCGTCCATATATATCAGGTCTCTCTTTTTCTGCTTTGTGTAACTTGCACACACCATTGTTTGTCAACCCGTTTTGGTACAAAAAAAGAAGTCTGACTCTTTATGAATCAGACTTCTGTAATTTCATTTTTCTGTTTTCCTGAGAGAACCGGACTCCTTTTAGAAGATTCTTCTGATAGAAAGGATAGAACGGTAATTTGCGTTGGAAATAATAATTCCTGTCTTGGCTGTTGATGCATGCACGATCTGTCCGCCGCCAATATAGATTGCAACATGACCGGAATAGCAGATGATATCACCCGGCTGTGCACTGTCAAGGCTGCCAACTGCAGCACCTACGCTTCTGTCTGCTGAAGATGAATGAGGCAGGCTGACACCATAATTGGAATATACACTCATAACAAATCCGGAGCAGTCCGCACCATTTGTCAGGGATGTTCCACCCCAGACGTAAGGATTACCGACGAACTGGCAGGCAAAGCTTGCAAGCTCCTTGCCAAGCTCACTGCCGCTTCCTGAAATAACCGGCGCCGCATAACTCTGATTGCTGCTCTGGCTGTTCTTCTTATTCGCCTTAGCTGCCTTGGCTGCTGCTTCCTGTGCTGCCTTTCTCTCTGCTTCTTCCTTCGCAAGTCTGGCTTCCTCTTCTGCCTTGGACTCTGCCTTTACGAATTCTGTGGAAAGGGTGACATAATCCATGGATACATAGCCATCACCTTCCTCGATATTTACCTTAACCCAGCCGTCCAGCTCTTCGGTAACCAGCAGCTCGTCTTCAATAGGAACCATACCGATCACTGCAGAATCTGTGGTGGGCTCTTCTCTTACATAGAGAGTAGTGGTATTAACGGTGGCAATTCTTGTACCCACCTCTTTGGCAAGCTCTACTGCATCCTCACCAGTCACACAATACTCTGCCTTCACATAACCGGTCACACTGCCGGATGTAATCTCGTACCAGCCGTTGTCTTCTGAAATAAATTCACCAACGGACTTGTCATAAAGCTTACCAAGGATCTCTCCGTCCTCACTGGGAATGCTTCTGACATTTACATAATCATTCACTTTGGCGATAACCAAAGATTTAAAGCCTTCTTCTTCCTTCTTGGCTGCGATTTCTCTTTCCTTCTGGGGGATGGTCTTGGTGGTAGAAGCCGTTACGGTTTCTTCGATGACTTTCTCTTTCTGGATTGGCTGTACATCAAGCTTGGGACTTGCTGTTGCCAGTGGAGATGCGCTGAGGGACGGGGATGCTGTAGCACTTTCCTCTGTCGAACTGCTGCTGGTGCTGCTTTCCTTCTGCTCTGCCTTTTTGGCATCTGTCTCATCCTTGAAGTTCTTGACACTGGTACCATTGGAAGCAAGGATGAAATCAATACCTGCGGAAGGAAGATCTGTCTTCTCCTTCGCAAAGCTGTTCATATTCATACCGGAAAATAAGAGCGCTGCTGAAAGAACGCCTGCTGCTATTTTCACGTAAGATTTCTGCATAACAAAACTCCTTCAAATCTTTCACTGCTTAATTGTTACAAAAATGTTAAAAACACTATAACACTTTCGTCAAGTGCTGTCAACCTCTGCGATTTTTTGCAGCATCCTTGAAAACCCTGCAAATCCGGCACTTTTTCATATCCAAATCTTCAAAGGCAAATTTTTCCATCTACAATATCTTGTATTTTCTGACAGAAAAAAGGAGACTGTCGAAAGGCTTTCTCCACTTCCACAGTCTCTTTTCTTAAAAATTTTGTAAAAATTCACAACAGTTTTTTCATGAATCAGAGCTGCTGTGTCTTCATTTTCCATATCACTCTAAGCCTTTTGTACCCGTAAATATTCCTCTACAGAATTTACAGCATTGGCACCGTCTGCAGCAGCTGTGATGATCTGGCGCATTTTCTTCTTCCTGATATCTCCGGCCACGAAGATCCCAGGTCTGCTCGTTCTGCCATCTTCTCCGGCAATCACATAGCCCTGTTCATCTCTCTCAGCCAGCTCCTGCAAGAGCTCGCTGTCCGGGTGGATCCCCACTGCAGCAAACACACCGTTTACCGGCAGATGCTTTTCCTCTCCGGTCTTTACATTTTTAATAAGAAGAGACTCCGTCACTATGTTTCCCTCCACCGCCTCTACCACGGTATCCCAGAGGATTTCCACGTTTGGAAGCTCCTTTACCTCCTGCTGCAGCGTCTGGGCTGCCCGCAGCTCATTTCTTCTGTGGATCAGATATACCTTTTCACAGCCTCTTGCCAGAAATGCCGCATCCTCAGCCGCCACATTGCCGCCGCCTACGACAGCCGTCACCTTTCCTCTGAAAAAGGCACCGTCACAGGTCGCACAGTAGGATACCCCCTTGCCGGCAAATTCCGCTTCTCCCGGTACATTCAGCTTGGCATGATAAGCTCCTGTTGCTACAATGACCGTTCTGGCCTGCAGCCTTTCTTTTTCTGTCTGAATCAAAAAATGGCCGTCTTCTTCCTGAATGGAAAGAACCTCAGCCACTTTAAATTCACAGGAAAGCTTATCCGCATGCTCCCGGAACTTCATTCCCAGCTCAAATCCGTTGATTCCGGGAAGTCCCGGATAATTGTCCACTTCATAGGTGTTCAGTACCTGTCCGCCGCTCATGGCGCTTTTCTCTATGGTCACCGCCTTAAGGCCGGCTCTGTTCGCATAAATGGATGCACTTAAGCCCGCCGGGCCTGAACCGATAATAACTACATCATACATATTGTCTCTCCTTCCTGTTACACCAAAAATACTTCTGCTTCTTTATTTTGTTTTCCCATCTGCATCCAGTTCCAGTCAGATCCAGCCGCCATCCATGGTAATGACCTGTCCGGTCAAGTAGTCGGGACTCTCCAGGAGCTTTACCACCAGCTCTCCGGCTTCCTGTGCTGTTCCCATTCTGTCTGCCGGGATTTCTTCCACCAGTGCCTGTTTTTCCTCTTCGGTAAAGCAGGCATTCATTTCGGTGTCGATCACACCAAAGGCAATGGCATTTACCTGGATATGACTGGGCGCCACCTCCTTGGCAAGGGCCCTGGTAAAAGCATTCACGCCGCCCTTGGCTGCGCTGTAGGCCACCTCCATGGAAGCTCCCACTGCTCCCCACACAGAAGATACATTAATAATCTTACCGGATTTCCTGTGGATCATACCGGGAAGCACCTGGCGGCTGGTATAAAACAGCGCATTCAGATTCGTGTTTATTACCTGCTGCCATTCCAGAACTGACATATCTGTCAGTAACCCTACATAAGAGATTGCCGCATTATTGATCAGCACATCTACTTCTCCGCAGATAGAAAACAGCTTCTCTACTTCCTCCGGATCTGACACATCACACTGATATGCCTCACATCTGACTCCATAAGTCAATTCTATTTCCTTCTGTAGAGCGTTCAGTCTTTCCATTGATTTTCTGCATACCAGAATAAGATCATAGCCCTCTTTGGCAAGGGCTATGGCAATTCCTGCACCGATCCCCCGGGATGCCCCGGTGATCAGTGCCTGTTTTCTTTTTTCGTTATACAAGGTTTCTGATTCCATCACAGATCCTCTTTGCAACTGCCGGATTATTCATGGTGTAAATATGTACCCCGTCTACATCACTGGCGATCAGATCAACGATCTGATTGATCGTATAGGCAAGACCGGCATCCAGCAGCGCCTCTTTGTTATTTTCATATTTATGCAGTATCTTCTGGAATTTCACCGGAAGAGTTGCCCCGCACATAGTCACCATACGCTCGATCTGTGCCCTGTTGGTCACCGGCATCACACCCGCATCGATCGGAACATCAATGCCGGCAATTCTTGTTTTTTCATAAAAATCATAAAAAACTTCATTATCAAAGAAAAGCTGCGATACCAGATGAT
>QWCN01006028.1_pt1 | contig 11463 bp, 6 predicted proteins | sample 1972711 | NCBI WGS metagenome assembly QWCN01 (sample SAMN09866707, study PRJNA288562) | Human gut metagenome isolate term1_stool, whole genome shotgun sequencing... | isolation source: gut | host: Homo sapiens | place: USA: California | reverse complement strand
TTTGTCACAAATTTTATTTTTTCAGTTCTCTTCTTACTATCAGCACAATTGCGATTGCCATTAGTCCTACGCCTGCTGTGACCATCATCATACCGATGCGTCCTGTTGGATCTTCGATACCGAGGATACGTCTTGGTGATTCTGGCGGTGTGGTGGGCTGCGGTGTGGTGGACTGCGGTGCTGTTGTTTGTGGTGCTGTGGTTGGTGTTGTCTGACTTGGTGTCGTTGGTGCTGCCGGAGTCGTTGGCTGATATGGATTCGACTCTTCTTCCGGTGTTCTGCTCTCTGACGGTGTCGTTGACTCCGCTGGGCTTGTTGGCTCTGACGGTGTTGTCTCTTCTTCAGATGACGTACTTTCGTCTGAAGTTGTTTCGTCTGAAGTTGTTTCTTCTGGACTTGTCTCTTCTGGTGTCGTTGAATTACTCTCGTGCGGATTGGTTGGTCCGTCCGGCTCATCTTCTTCTGGAATAGAATGCTTTGGAATAATACGGTTTTGGTAGATCAAATCGCCGTTTGCATCGCGTCCTGGAAGAAATACAAGTGACATAACTACTGGGCCATAATCATCATAGGAACTTGGAACAATCAGGTACATACCAAATGGAATAGAAGAAATACTGCAGCGTCCTGTCACATCTGTTGCCAGTGTATAGGTCGGCTGAATGTCGTTCTCATCTATCCAGATCTTTAAGCGTCTACTCAGTGCAACCAGCTCTTTTGCAGTCTTCACATCTGTCTTATAACCACAATCTTCAAAATCAGGCATAAACTTTAATGACTGTCCGTCTGGTGCCGTGATGCCGTCTGTGATCTGATACATGCTGAAGATAACGCCCTCCATAGGAGTAGATTCATCCTCCAATGTAATCTCCAATGAAACATCCTGCTCATCTGCATTTACTGCCATAATCTGTGCGCATGATGTTACCAGCAGACATATTATCAATAACAGACCTTGCAAATATCGCTTTACTTTCATACTTTTCATACCCTCTTGTCTCCTTCCTATTATCGCTTTCTCTTGCGGCTATGCAAGAGAACCCAGATCAACAGCACTACTAGAATCGGCACTGCTACAGCTGGTGCAACCAACTTTGGTTCTATCTGAATCGCATCCGCTGTTACGCGAATGGCACTTGCGCTTGCCTTTGTCTCTACGCGGTGTCCTCTAACTAGAAGACGATGCGTATTGATTCCATATGGTGTACAAGTGACCAGTGTACACAGATCTTTGTCTTCTTCAATCTCCAGATCCGACAGATCATCCGGCTCTACGATTCGAATCTGATCTACCTCATATGTCAATGTTTCATCCAGAACACGAATTAAAAACTCATCTCCTACTACCAGCTCATCCAAATTGGTAAAAAGCTTAGCAGAGGGCAAACCTCTGTGTCCTGATAATACGGCATGTGTTCCCGGTCCTCCAACCGGAAGTGATGAGCCTTCGATATGACCAATTGCAATCTGAAGGATACCTTCGTCTGTACCATGATAGATTGGAAGGGAAACCTTGATCTTTGGAATTTCTATGTATCCTAAAATTCCATTGTCACTGACATCTAACAGTGATTCATATTCTTCTCGCTCTTCGTCTGTCATGATCCAGCGGTTTGACTTATTTTTAAGCTGCTGGTTATATTCGTAAGCATCATCCCACATATGCTCATACTGCTTATCATCTACTTCGGCAACTGCCTGTGCATATGTGGCAATTGCTCTCGACTGATGCAGCGAGTTCCAATAATCGCTGACGGTCGGATACAGCAGTAAGGACAGACCTACCAAGAGAATCAAGAGTAATAAGATGGTAGTCATATTTTTTTTGATCCACTTCATAAGCTCTCCTCACGGTTGTATCAGGATGCCTCAAAAGAGGCATCCGATTGCAACCTAGTTTGTTTCTTTGTGTTATCTTTGTGTTACCCGGATGTTCTACGAAGGAGCCTCGGCGATGGCTTTGTCGGCGAGCCTGATCAGCGTGCCCACTACTTACTAGCAACGTAAGCTTATTTCGTGCGCACGCTTTTACGGCGTCGCCTCGTAAAGTCCAGTCGCCTCAGCTACCGTTTACGTAATGATAGTCATCTCTCGCACAAATAACTTTTTTGCTCTGTTTAACTGATTAATTATTAACGAATCAATCGTGCTGACAAAACAATTAGCGTGCGCTCATGCGCTTCTTGGTGATCAGAAGGATTGCTGCGCCAAGAACAAGGATAGAACCAACAACGTAGAAGATTGTGGTACCCATGCCACCGGTGGTAGGAAGGGTTGAACCCTTCTTATTCTCTACTGTATTATTCATATTTTGGCTTCCTGTAAGATCTGTTGTTGCACCAGTACCCGCTTCATTTTCCTTATGTGTTGCACTAATAATAACAGTTATCGGTTCACAAGTATTATATCCGCTTGGAGTTGATGTCTCAACCAATGTATATGTTCCTGCATCCAAACCTACAATATTAAATTCACCAGTTCCGCTTGCTGAAAACATTTCTTCTCCAGCTTCGTCTCCCTTTACTGGACGATATGCATCCAATTCAGCATCCTTTATTAATTTAACTTCATTTTCACCCTTATACAGTCTAAATCCTGCACCTGCAAAAGGTTCTCCTTTTTCATTAACTTTTGTATTGTCAACTTCATATGTAAATACCCATACGAAATCTTCTGGTGTCTTTCCACGACTGCCTTCGCCGCCAACATTCGGGTTATTGGAATACTCTAAAGACACACCATTCTTATTGGTAGTATCTCCTGATATTTTATTAACTTTCGCTTTCTCATTTAAATGTGCATTATAAATAACTACAACGTCTGCACCATCTGTTAATTCAACACCAGTAATAGCCTTAAGGTCATCAATTGTTAATTTCCATTCTCCACCTTTCTGACCAGCTGTTGCAGTACACTTATAATTACTAGAATCAATTTTTACACCATCAACAGTAACGGAATCAATTGATTCAAAGGTAACTCCCTCAGACATTGTATCATTAAATGTAACTGCATATTCTTTATAATCTTTATAATTCACACTAGCTGGTAATGTTGCAATTAATTTAAACTTAAATGATTCATTAATTGCGTGATCGGCGGATTCACCCCAACCCTCTGCATCAGAACCTGCCTCTGCGTCAGCTTTTTCATCCTGAACCTGCTTATCAACTGTTGGCTTTGTTCCCTTAGGAGTAGCCTCTACATTTTCAACAACTTTCATTATGTATGCTGTATAGTAATCATCCTTGCCAGTTAAACTATTATCTCTATCCTTAACAAGGTAATATCCAGCTGCTAATCCAGAAATTGTATACGGACCCTGAGCTTCTGTACTGCTATTTGGAGTAGTCAGATACCCCTTAGTCTCTAATTCTTTTGCAAATGCTTCTGCATCTGCTGTGCTTATTAAAGCTTTTGCCTTATCAGCTGCACTACCAAGAGCGTTCTGTCCAGTTGCGGTAACACCATTACCCCATTTAATATTAGATAACACGCCTTCATTCAAATCACCAGTAAAAATCTGGTATGCCTCATAAACGTGACCCTTTTTTGAATTGTTAATTGTGATTGTGTAAGTATTGCTACTTCCAGTTGGATTTTCTGTTGCAAATGTTGCGATACTCATTGCAAGTACCATGACTAAGCTGAGTAACAGAGCCATGACTTTTTTCATTTTCTTCATATTTTACTTCCTCGCTTTCTTTTTTATTACTATCCTTTTTTGTTTTTGGGCTGTGCCCTCCCTCTGAATAATGCGTAGGAATTGCGTATATTGAGGGTTCCCCATGCTTGGGGAGTTTAGAGAATTTGTTACCAAATTCTCCTGCCTCCTTTCTGCATGTGTTTTTTATATATCAGGAACGCTGCCCCTGCTATTAGGAGCACGCCGCCCATGGTATACCAATAAGTACCGGTTCCACCGGTTTCTGGGAGAATAATTGGCTGTTCTTCTACTTTGTTGGTAATAACAATCTCACCTGAATGAATACCGCCATTGTTCATGTAGCTTACAGTATATCCAGAATGATCACCAACCTCTTTTACATAGTAATAAATATTCTCGCCAGCTTCCAAATTAGTCCATTCGTGACTCCAATTATTATCCTTATCTAAGGTAACAGTCTCTCCTACTTCAGAGGAACTTCCATAGATAACATCAGTTGCCTCTGTGTAATCAAATGTTGGATTTACACCATGCGCAGTAAATGTGATTGTACAGTCTTTTGTTATACCATTCACCAAAAAATATCGATAGTCATTTTTATCAACGTGCAGTTTTATAGTAACAGCAGGATCATCACATGTATATGTATATCCTTCATCATACTTTAACGCTGTATGGATTGTGATCTGTGTTCCTTTCTTCACAAATACATTTTCACATTCTGCTGCTGTTTTATTACCCCACTGCACAGTTACATTCGCACCATCAATCTTTCCAGTACTCTTGTATAACTGCACCTGAATACTTCCTGTTGGATCAGATATCTGACTTCCGTCCTGATTTACCCAAACCTTGCGAACACTTACACCGCTGGCCACATTTGGAATGTAGATATTTTCACCACTGATACTAATTTTATGAAGTGAATTTTTTTCCAACTCAGTTAAAGAATTATATCCTTTCCAATCCCAAATATTAGTTGTTTTGGTTCTAACAAAATAATATGGTTCAGTACGTTTTGCATATCCAGTCGGAGCTTCCGTCTCTGTCAAGCGATAAATGTAATTCTCCCAAATTGTATTTGGTTCTTCCGTTCCGCTATTATCCAACGGCAATTCTATTTCTCCAAGCTTTGTGCCATTTGATCCATCTCCTGAAACATACTCACCAATTTGTGTCCAACTCCATGTTCCATTTACATTGTTCCAACATTCCAGCTCGAATTTTGCACCTGACAATTTCTTTGTAAAGTCTGTGCTGTCCACTTTGTAGATTTCAATATTCTGATGCGCAGATGCTCCAGAATCATTTACTTGCAATTTGGTAATATCAGATTTTGACGATTCTCCCATAAGCTTTACGCTATTAGAAATAGATGCATTACTAATATCAGCCAATTTCCCCTTGTCATAATTATATTGATAAACAAGGACACATGCCAGTTGATCTGGAACAACTACCGTCATCTTACCAGCTTGACTATCATATCGAATCTGATATCTCGTGGACGATATTTCATTTCCACAGAAATTTTCTTGGCTTGGATCGTAGTGATACAATTTTACAGAATCAAGATTTAATGATACACTATACAATTTTGTATAGCTGATCGTATCCACTAATGTAAGTGTATCCTTTTCTACATCCAAATCAGATGCCTCGGGATTGATCACAACTCTATACTTCACTGCATCAACTGGTTTATTTTGATCATCAAGTACCTGTGCTCCAGATTTATCTACAATCTTTTCGAACCGTTTTACATTTGTTGTATTGCTTGCTGATTCTGTTTCCCATGTTGCTTTATTTGTAAGAGATGCTTTTCCATCTGTACCAAACACACTATCATTAATCTCAACTGTATAATATACAGCAATATAACCTTTATGTTCAGATAATAGGCCTTGATTAATCTTTCCCAGTACAATATTCAATTTTTGATATTGTTCACCAGAACCATTTGTTTGATTCTCTGTCGATACATCTGTCTCAATTGGATTAGCTGTATACTTAATTGATACTACTGTACCGTTTTCCGACAAATTACAATATGCTGCAAATGCACTTCCTGCAACATACGTCGTACCTATCGGCAACGAATCACTTAGGTTAACATCCTGTGTGTCTTCCAGATTTAGGATTAAACGATAGTACAAGTAACCTTCTTCGCTCAGCTTTACCTCTGCCTGACTATTTGTATATCCTCTATACGAATAATCGGTCGCATACCACATATCATGTAGTCCACCATTATCCGTTGGCGGTTCTAAAGCACCCTCTGCTGAACTTGCTTTCTGGATCTTCACCGGCTTTTTATAGTTTACGCTAGCATGTTTCTCTATACCATTCACTTTTGCTTTATTAGTAAATATTGTTGTGCCGCCTGATGGTACACTAGAAGTATCTGCATTAGTAGCATACGAAAGTACAATTTGTTTTCCTTTAATCTGAAGGCCTTGCTTCGGAGTGAAAACGATCTTAAATCCAGAAACACTATCTGCATTTTCTGGAGTGTAGGTAATCTGATAGTCAAAATAATTATTCACTTGATTTCCAGTAACCTTCGTGGATGTTCCATTATCATCAAGATATTCGAACTCAATATTATTTTTAATTTGTTGTTCAAGTTCTGTCTTTGATGCAGAATGTATACTGGGTTCTCCTATAGTATCTTCATAAGTAAACGTTTCAAGGCTTGATAAATTTTTATCCGGAAGTGTAATCGTACTCTTCCAAGTGTATTTCATTTTATCCTCACCTTTAATTTTTTCCTCTTCATGCTTATATTTTGTAAGATCCCAATCTCTTCTCGTATATCCGACAGTTTTTCCTGCTTCATACTTATCGCCATCTTTTTCTATGGTAACGTCATTTTTTACATTACCAGATGGCTGATCTGATTCAATATCTGTCTGATAAACAATCTTACAACTCACCTTTCCGTTTGTTGATTCCCTAAAGGTATATGGAAGTGTTATTTCTTCTGTAGTTCCATCGGAATATGTTAAAGTAGCCGTCTTTCCAGAGAGATCTTTTCCATCCAACTTATCAGAAAGCGTATAACCGTTCAAATCAGTGCCATCTGGATCAATTGTTATTGTCCATTCGATCACATTCTTATCAGACTTATGTTCACCACTCTTGCTGATAAAAGCCTTATTCACCTTTATATTGCAATAGTCGTTCTTTCCTTTATTGGTAGATACGGAGTTGTCAACATTCAATTCTCCATTTGCAGAGCGTTTTCCTGGTTTTGCTTCATATGTGATTACATATGACTCACCAGCTTTTAATTCTGGAAGATTTTCAATCTTCATCTCACTCTTTGTTTCATTATTGTTAATTGAAAGCTGATACTGATCTTTCTGTATCTCATTGCCAGATTTTGTAACCTTTACTGTTCCTTCTGTATAGGTACCATTCTTCAAATAATCATATACATTGACTTCTTCTCCTGTTCCTAATATAGAAGAAACCGTAACCGTATACGTAATCTTATCTTTTGAGTCAGATAGCTTTCCTTCTTTCTTAATTGCAATATCAGTCTTTGCTTCTTCCTCTGTTTCTTTCTTTATCGTAATATGTTCGGACGATCCTCCAAACTCAATTTTCTGATCTTCCTTCGTATTACTAGACTCAACCTTGCCTGAGAAGAAGATGTCTCCCGTAATCTCCTTTCCTGTTGCGAACTCTTCATAAAAATTAATCTGAATCAATCCATATTTTCCAATCTTATATGTTCCAATTGGATTGTTAGATTTATTGTAAACAATTCCGTCCAAATTATCATTCGGTACAACTCCGTTTGGAAGCTGATACCAGATTGACCTATTATTTGGTGTTACAGTTCCATCTGGCAGTGTATACTTCAACTCAACTTTGACATTATCATCATTCTTAAACTCTTTTGCTGGTTGCCATTCACCGTTTACAATCTTCTGCACTGTAGCACTAGTTATATAATTTTTAAACTCAGTACCAGTTGGTGTTGTACTCGCTGCTCTGGCTGCTGCTCTATACAACATTGGTCTGTCTTCATTGGTTTCTTCATCAAGAGAAGCAATGCTAAGCAAGCCTGCATCTTCTAATCCCATTACATCATCATCTGATGTATATGCAATAAACAATGCACCATTCTCACCTAATTCCCACTGATCAATAAAATCATCAGCCTCTGAAGTTTCTTCCTCACTACTCTCCTCTTCCGCCTCTGAAGTTTCTTCCTCTGTAGATGCTTCTTCACTCGTCAGCTCTTCTTCAGATGTTTCCTCAGTAGAAGTCTCTTCGAAGCTCTCCTCTTCAGAACTCTCTTCTTCGGTACTTACTTCCTCTGAGCTTTCTTCTTCTGTCTCTGCTTCGATAGAAGAACTTTCCTCTGTCTCGCTTTCGGACTCTGATTCAACCTCGGATTCCGATTCAACCTCTTCTGCTGACTCAGTCTCGGACTCTGCCTCTGATTCGTCTTCGCTTGATGCTTCTGTACTTGGCTCTTCTGCATCGGTGTCTGCCTCACTTGAAGCTTCTTCGGTTGAAGTCTCTTCGCTTGAAGTTTCTTCTATTGAAGCTGTTTCGCTGCTTTCGTCTTCGCTTGATGTTTCTTCGTTCTGACTAGTGGTTACTGCTTCACGGGTTGCTGTTTCTTCGGTACTCTTTTTGTAGCACTCGTCTGTATGTACATGCTCTACTCTGTCACAGATTAATGTCTCTACGAGAACCTGCTTTTCTGTGAAACATGTTTCGCTGTGCTTATGCTCTTTTAATTCTAGCTTTCCACATGCGAGTACGCCGTCTTTGTAGCACTCTGCTGTGTGTGTATGAAGCTCGGCTGGCTCTTCGCAGATTAGTACCTGCACATTCTGATAGCAGGCTTCGCTGTGTGTGTGACCTGCGCTTTCTGGAATCGTACATGTCAGTACGTCATTCCACTCGTAGCATTCGTCACTGTGCGTATGCTCTTCTAGTGTGCAGATTAAATTGCCTTCTGCATCGTAGCAGCCTTCGCCGTGTGTATGCTCTTCTTTGCCGCAGATTAATGCGCCCTGCTGTTTTGTGTAGCATTCAGGCGTATGAGTATGACCAACGGACTCTTCCTGTGTGCAAACTAGCTGCTTCTGCATCTGATAGCACTCTGGTGTGTGCTGATGCAGCTTATGCTCTGGAATGGTACATACTAGATTGCCGTCTTTGTCGTAGCAGGATGCGTCATGTTCATGAATCACAAAGTCTGCATAACCGCAGATCAGCTTATGCTCTGCATCGTAGCAGGCATTTGTATGCTTATGTACACCTAGTGAATCTGTCGTACAGGCAAGCTCTTTCTCCTTCTCATAATGCGAGCTGTAACAGTTTGCGTCGTGTTTGTGCTCTGTAATACCGCACTCTGCTTTGTTTTCCATCGTTATAGCTGGTAGAATCAGCATATATGTCGTTACAAACACAACAACAACCGCCAGTGTGGTGACTATTCGATACCACATTTGACGTTTCTTATGATCCTTCATGATTGAACGAATCTGTTTTCTTAACGGATTTTCCAAAACAGACGCCCCCTTTCTCCTACTTGATCTGGCCAAAGTTTGTAAATGGCCAGACACAAAATACTAATTTTCCAACAATTTGCTCCTGTGCCACACATCCGACAGATGTGCTTCTGCTGTCAACTGAAACGCTTCGATGATCACCCATAACAAATACTCTTCCTTCAGGCACTTGATATGGCAAGTCTATATCGCATTCGCCAAGCGCCTTTTCAAATACGTATGGCTCATCGAGGGGTGTTCCGTCAACTGAAACATTTCCCTCTTCGTCGATATCTACCCACTGTCCTGCTGTTGCAATCACACGTTTTACTAAGATCTTATTATTGTAGTAAAATGCAATTATGTCCTGCGCTTCAAATTCCGAACCAGAAACGGAGACAACTATGTCTCCATCTGATAAGGTCGGCGTCATGGACGTACCATAGATCTGTAAAACAGGTAACACCAAAGTAGCTACCAGTACTGCTACTGCCGCCACTGTAATGAGTGTATAAACCGTGCTTCGAAGCGTGCTCCTGTAGCTCTTTTTGTAAAGCTCTCTGTGAAGCTCTTTTTCAAGAGTCTCTATCGGCGGCACTTCAAGTGGTTGTTTTTTATTTTTTTTCATGAGACACCTCCACCTACACTGGGAGATGTCTCAAGGCACGTCCTTGTGCTTGGATCGCTGCCTTCACTAGAATTGTTTTTCTCGATCTCTTCTTTTTCTTTTTCTAACTGAGCATACAGCGCGTCTCTTTTTGCCTCGCTCTCATAACGAAGCCGTCTGCAATACTCCTGTGTATCTTCTCTCATCACAGCACATGCATCAAGTGTCTTCTGGCGAAGCGCCTGGAACTCTACATTCTTTTCATGCTCCATACGCTTTATACTTTCGATGTATTGGGATGCTGCCTGATCTGCAGCTTTGAATATGTCGTTTAATGCGAGAGCTGCTTCTGCAATCGAACCTGTCTGCTGCAACTGAATCGTTCGATCATCAAGCTGTTTCTGAAGCTCGTCAACCTTCTTTTTAAGTGACTCGACTTCTTTTGACTGCTCAATAAGCATTTCAAGAAGCTCTGCGCGACTTAAACGCTTGCTGTCTTTGCCCTCTTTGCTGTCATCTCCCTGCATATTCCATACTCCTTCCAAGTTTTCACTGTTTCCAGCTGAACTGATGAACATGCTTTTTTCGCTTACTTAAACAGTAGCACATTTCAAACACTTTGTAAAGTACCATTTTTGTTTTTTTTTCATATTTTCTTATGATTTTTTTCATTTTTGTTGTAATTATCTATAATCATAATTCATATATATATCACTGTTTACTGCAAATCACATAATAGGAATAGGTTTGACTTCTTTCCTCTCTTATGCTATAATGTAAGAAATTTTTAAGATTTGTATTTAATGTGATTTTTATATAACGGGGGAATTTCAATGGTTGTTATAAGCAAAACGTTTTCGATCCCGCAATTTTATGATTCTCATGCGATTGCACCCTTAAAGGATCTTGTATTTCTTGATATTGAGACGACAGGACTCACACCTGCCACCTCTTCTATTTATCTGATTGGTGCAGTCTATCATCAGCAGATGGAGTGGCATATCAGACAGTGGTTTTCTGATTCGCTTAATTCTGAGCAGGAGATCCTTGAGGACTTTTTTTCTTTTATAAAAAATTATCAGGTTATTGTTTCTTTTAATGGCGAAACCTTTGATCTTCCTTTTTTAAAGAAATGTGCTGCTGCCTACGGCCTTAATACTGATGTGCTTGACAATATTCGCAGCTTTGATCTGTACCGCCACCTGCGTCCTGTAAAGACACTTCTGCAGCTTGAGAACTTAAAACTTGCAACACTTGAAAGCTATTTAAATATTTCAAGACTAGATCAGGCTACCGGCAAGGAGATGATCGCTGTTTATCATGATTATCTTGAGACTGGTGATAAGCGTCTTTATCAGGTGCTTCTTCTTCACAATGAGGATGATTTAAAGGCTCTTCCTCAGATTATGCCGCTTTTGTCTTATCTTGATATATTCCGCAGTGAGTGGACACTTGCCGGCTATTCGTTAAGCACTGCATCGTCCTCTCTTACTATTGTGGTGGACTGTTCTGTTAAGGTCCCGGTAGCTGTGACGCGTGAGCTGCCGCTTTGCCGTTTATCGATCCGTGCGAACCAGATCATTATTGAGATTCGTGCTTTTGTCGGGGAATTAAAGTATTTCTTTGATAATTATAAGGATTATTATTATCTTCCTGATGAGGACCGCGCT
>QWCN01006027.1_pt1 | contig 11464 bp, 8 predicted proteins | sample 1972711 | NCBI WGS metagenome assembly QWCN01 (sample SAMN09866707, study PRJNA288562) | Human gut metagenome isolate term1_stool, whole genome shotgun sequencing... | isolation source: gut | host: Homo sapiens | place: USA: California | reverse complement strand
CGCTGACCGTAAGAAAACATAGGCTGGAGGGCAAAAATCCCATCAGCGAAGCTGATCTGGAATGGATTTTTGCGTGTAACTATGAAGGTACTGAATAGTTACAAAATATGTAAACAACGGACTCAGGGATCTTTGAGAAAAAGGATTTCGGATTCCGTTGTTTCTTTTTTCATTGCCGCGTTCCCAGAAGAACCTTCCGGTGGCAGGTTTTGCAGGTGTATCTGGAAGAAACAGGAGATAAATTCGTTAAACTTATTTCAATTGACACTATAACGGCCTATTGGTAAAATGGAGATAGCGACATTAAATAAAGAAAGAAGAGGAGAACAATATGACGATCAGAATCGGAATTATGGGTTATGGAAATCTTGGACGCGGCGTTGAGTGCGCCATCAAACAGAATCCGGATATGGAGCTTGCGGCAGTATTTACAAGAAGAGATCCGAAAAATGTCAGGATCCTGACCGAAGGCGCAAAGGTTTACCATGCGGACGAAGCGAAACATATGACAGATAAGATCGATGTCCTGATCCTTTGCGGCGGAAGTGCGACAGATCTTCCGGTGCAGACACCGGAGTATGCGAAATATTTCACCGTAGTGGACAGCTTTGACACACACGCGAGAATTCCGGAGCATTTTGCAGCTGTCGATGCAGCGGCAAAGGAAGCAGGAAATGTAGCAGTGATCTCCGCAGGCTGGGATCCGGGTATGTTCTCCTTAAATCGTGTATACGCAAATGCAATTCTCCCGGATGGTAAAGACTATACATTCTGGGGCAAAGGTGTAAGCCAGGGGCATTCCGACGCGATCCGCCGCATTGATGGCGTGAAGGACGCAAGACAGTATACAGTCCCGGTTGAGAGCGTGCTGGAGAGAATCAGAAACGGCGAGACTCCGGAACTCACAACGAGAGAGAAACACACAAGAGAGTGCTATGTTGTTGCTGAAGAGGGTGCTGATCTTGCACGCATCGAAAAAGAGATCGTAACGATGCCGAACTACTTCTCCGACTATGACACAACGGTTCATTTCATCAGCGAGGAAGAGATGAAGCGTGACCACTCCACACTCCCGCACGGCGGTTTCGTGATCAGAAACGGAAAGACCGGATGGAATCAGGAGAATACACATGTGATTGAGTATCGTCTGAAACTGGATTCCAACCCGGAGTTCACTTCCTCCGTGATCGTTTGCTGTGCCCGCGCCGCATTCCGCATGAAACAGGAGGGAATGAGCGGATGCAAGACTATTCTTGACATTCCGCCGGCATACCTTTCCGCAAAGAGCGGCGAGGAACTCAGAAAGAATCTCCTGTAATCATAAAAAGAACCTTTAAAGGCGGCGAAAGAGCCGGCCTTTGATCAATCATACCTCCGCCCTGTGTCCGCAGCCGACAGATACAGGGCGGAAGTATCAATTGCCATGCATTCAGAAAAGACTGCAAACGGGATCCATGCATGGCGGATTTTGTAGAGGGTGAAGATATGACACTTAAGAAGAATCATCCGGCAGGCTACAACGGGATTACGGACGGCGTGATCTGGCAGCAGCTCCTGCTCTTTTTCTTTCCGATCCTGTTCGGGACATTTTTCCAGCAGCTTTACAACACGGCGGATGCCATGATCGTTGGAAAATTCGTTGGAAAAGAAGCACTTTCCGCGGTAGGGGGTACGACAGGAACGTTGATCAACCTGTTAGTTGGTTTCTTCGTCGGAATGTCCTCCGGCGCGGCCGTTGTCGTATCCCAGTTCTATGGGGCAAAGGAAGACCAGCAGGTGCAGAAATCGGTCCACACATCGTTCTGTCTGGCGCTGGCCGGCGGTGTGGCACTCTTAGTGATCGGTGAGATCTTCACTCCGGCTGCAATCCGGGCTATGGGTGCTCCCGAAGAGATCCTTGGATATTCTGTGACATATCTCAGGATCTATTTTCTGGGTATCATCGGAAATCTGGTCTATAACATGGGCGCTGCGATCCTACGAGCTGTGGGAGATTCGAAGAGACCACTCTATTTCCTTGTGGCGAGCTGCCTGACCAATATTGCTCTGGATCTCCTGTTTGTAGTCTGTTTTCATATGGAAGTTGCTGGGGCGGCGCTTGCGACGATCATGTCCCAGCTTTTATCGGCAGTACTCGTTATGATAACGCTGATCCGGACAAAAGAATCTTACCGTTTTATCCCAAAGGAACTCCGTGTGGAGCCGGTATTATTAAAGAGGATCATAAAGATCGGTCTTCCGGCGGGACTCCAGTCCATGATGTACTCGATCTCCAATATCCTGATTCAGGCAAACATCAATGGATACGGAACGAATACGATTGCGTCCTGGGCAGTTTATGGAAAGATTGATGGTATCTTCTGGATGACCATGGATGCCATGGGAATTTCTGTGACGACTTTTGCGGGACAGAATTTCGGTGCAGGAAAGATCAAACGTCTGAAAAAGGGCACCTATGTGGGGCTTCTCATGTCGACGATCATTACGGCAGCACTTGGTGTATTTATGTTTACGGCAGGTCCGGTACTCATCAGTCTCTTTACCAACGATGTGGATGTCATGGCGGAGAGCATGAGTATTATCCGCTTCCTGGTGCCGTTCTGGTTCTGCTACATCTGCGTCAACGTATATCCGTGTACGCTGCGCGGCGTGGGCGATGCCCTGATCCCAATGCTGATCATCTGTGTTGGAACCTGTATCCTGCGTGTGCTCTGGGTATTCGGCGCGGGCGCGATTCATCCGGGGCTGTATACAACGCTGACGAGTTATCCGTTAAGCTGGACTATCACTTCGCTGGCATTCCTGGTATACTATTACCGGTTTAGTGCGATGAGAAAGTTAAATAAACTGATTGAAGAATAAGCATAACTGTTCGGCAGGTCTGTGAACTAATTGTTCTGGTCTGCTGAACAATTATAATAAGTGTAACTGGAATATGGATGTTGAATTTGAATTTAAAGAGAAAAATGGGGGCGCTTGTGTGACAAAGCTTTTGGCACCAGGCGCCGTCTGCGTGGTACCGGAAAGTCTGGGCGGACTTCCGGTGACAGAGCTGGCAGACAAGGTATTTTCGGGGAGCACGGTGGAGAAAGTCTATCTACCGCGGACACTCACCCGGATCGGAAGATATGAATTTTATGGATGTGAGAAGCTTCAGGAGATCCATTTTTACGGGGCGCTCCGGGAAGTCGGCGGCGGTGTGTTTACGGGCTGCCGGAATATCAGGAGTCTGACTGTGCATATGGGGGTGGATGAAGAGTCGGCACTCAGGGATTTTGTGACGGAGATCAATGAGAGAGTCATAGTACATGTGTTTATACAGAGCGGACAAAATCGAATGCAGGACGAGAGAGACACGGACTCTGCACGAACATCGCTGGCTTCAAGTACTTTTGAGGAAGAGAACGGGGAGATAGAGACTGCGCGTGTGATCTTCCCGGAATACTACGACGAGGCGGTGGAAAATACGCCCGCCAGGATCACGGTATCCAATATCCACGGTGCAGGGCAGAAGTATCGCTACTGTTTTGAGGGACGAAAATTCCGATTTGACAGGTATGATAAAATGTTTGTGTATGAAAAAGCAGAGGAATCGGTTCTCATGGCATCGAAGATCGCGGTGACCCGGCTGCAGTATCCGAAAGGACTGTGGGAGAGCGCGAAAAAGGAATATGAAAAGTTTCTTATGGAGAATCTTTATGAGGTACTTCTTGGAACTCTTGAGGACCCGGAGACCATAAAATGGATTGCGGGACAGTATTTAACACCGGAAAAGAATCCGCTGACGGCGGATAAGATGTCGGGGCTGATCACGGAGATCTCGAAAAAGCATCTGCCGGAGCTTTTGGGGATGTTTATGGAGATCCAGAGGAAGAAGTTTGGTGTAAAGAAGAAAAAGTTTGATTTTGATTTGTGAGGAGGTCAGAAATCGTCATGAGAGAAGATGCGGCATGGTCGCCGATCCTGAGAGAGCAGGGCGCGCTGGAAGAACTGGCGGCGATCGGCGTTGAGATCATACGGAACGCGAGGAATGAGCTGTATCTTTCCATGCGGTTTCTCGACGTGGCCTTAAATGGTCTGTTCCCGGTGGCGGACAACAGCATCAAGGGAATCGGAACGGACGGAACCTTATTATCATTTGAGACAGGATACATCTGCGGCTGGTACCGGAGAAATCCTGTTTATGTAAACCGCATGATCCTGCACGAGACCTTCCACTGTCTCTTTGTCCACCCATGGTCGAGAAAAAAGCGGACAGAGGAATACTGGAATCTGGCATGCGATATCGCTGTGGAGTCCCTGATCGACGGGATCCACAAGCCGTGCGTCCATCTGCCGATGTCCCCGGTGCGGGCGGAATTTTACGGACGTCTGAGGAAAAAGATCAAGGTACTGAACGCGGAGAGCATCTATCACACTATGCAGGAGATGGAGCTTTCGGAGATCGAATATGAGCGGCTCTGCCGGGAATTCTGCCGGGACGATCATTCCAGATGGGAGAAAGAGGACGAGAAGAAGTCCCCAAATCCCAACCGGAACCGAAAAAACGATTGGGATGACAAGCGGGAGAAGATGCAGGCGGAGATGGAGGCGTTTTCCAACGAGGCGGCGGATGACTCCAGGGAGCTGATGGATCAGCTGGCGGTGGAGAACCGGGAGCGGTACGATTACCGGAAATTTTTGCAGAAATTTTCGGTGCTGAAGGAGACAGTCCAGATCGATCCGGATGCGTTCGACTATGTATTCTACAATTATGGCATGCAGTTATACGGAAATATGCCGTTGATCGAGCCCCTTGAGACGAAGGAAGTCCGGCGGATCGAGGATTTTGTGGTCGTTATCGACACTTCGATGTCATGTTCCGGGGAGCTGGTGAAGAAATTCCTGGAAGAGACCTACGGGGTGCTGGCTCAGTCGGAGAGCTTCTTTAAGAAGGTCAATATCCACATTTTGCAGTGCGACGATAAAGTACGGCAGGATGTGAAGATCGAGAGCGAGGAGGACCTTCGGAATTACATGGACCACATGGAACTCCATGGCATGGGCGGGACTGATTTCCGCCCGGCATTCCTGCATGTGGACCAGATGATCAAGGCGGGAAAGTTCAGCAGGCTGCGGGGACTTCTCTATTTTACGGACGGATATGGGACATTTCCGGTGAAAATGCCGCCATATGACACGGCCTTCGTGTTTATGCGGGATAATTATACTGACGCGGACGTTCCGCCCTGGGCGATGAAGGTGATTCTGGACCCGGAGTCGATGGAGGACGTGGGGAAAATATTAGATGGAAAATAGTAACTGTTCAGTAGGTCTGCGCATTTACTGCGCTGACCGTAAGAAAACTTAGAATGGAAGGCAAAAATCCTATCGGCATAGCCGATTAGGAATGGATTTTTGCGCGTAACTGTGGGGGTACTGAACAGTTACGGAAAGTAAAAGGTTTGACAGGCTGGTTCACGGACTGTAAAAATTATACCGGAGTAAAAAGATATGAACATCAAGCGTGCAAAACAGGAAATTAAAAATACGATACAGGTGTATCTGACGAAGAACGAACACGGGGAATACGAGATCCCGTCCATGCGGCAGCGCCCGGTGCTGCTCATCGGTCCGCCAGGAATCGGAAAGACCCAGATCATGGAGCAGGTGGCGCGGGAGTGTGGGATCGGTCTCGTCTCCTACACGATCACGCACCATACGAGACAGAGTGCCATCGGTCTCCCGTTTATCTCGGAGAAGACTTACAGTGGGAAGAATGTCCATGTGACGGAATATACCATGAGTGAGATCGTCGCGGCGATCTACAATAAGATCGAAGACACAGGACTCTCCGAGGGACTTCTCTTCATCGATGAGATCAACTGCGTGTCCGAGACACTGGCCCCGGCCATGCTGCAGTTTTTGCAGTATAAGACTTTCGGAAATCATAAGATCCCGGATGGCTGGATCATCGTGGCAGCAGGAAACCCGCCGGAATACAATAAATCCGTGCGGGAATTCGATATCGCGACCTTAGACCGCATCAAAAAGATCGATGTGGAGGCGGATTTTGAGGTCTGGAAAGAGTACGCGAAGCAGGCGGATATCCATCCGGCGATCCTGTCATTCCTCACCGCAAAGCCGCAGTATTTTTACCAGGTGGAGACAACTGTGGATGGCAAGATTTTTGCGACACCTCGTGGGTGGGAAGATCTCTCCGGATTTTTAAAGGTCTGCGAGAAGGTGGATCTTATCTGTGACCGGGAAGTTGTAGTGCAGTACATTGAGCATCCCCGGATCGCAAAAGATTTCGCGAACTATCTGGAATTATATAAGAAGTATCAGGCGAGATACCAGATCGATGAAGTTCTGGAAGGAAAACGCAATGAGGGCCTGATGGAGCAGGCGGCGAAGGCACCGTTTGACGAGAAGCTTTCCATCATCAGCCTGATTTTAGCGAAGCTTGATGTGGAGTTTAAGGCTTATGCGCAGAAAGAAGATTATCTGGAAGTGCTGTTTGGGGAGCTGAAAGCATTCAAGAGAAGCCTGGAAGATAAAACGGAGGCCGGAGAAACGATGAATCCAGTGCCGCAGACTCCGATCAACATTTTCTCCCATCAGATCGAGGCATTCACCGCGGCATCCGAGCAGAAACAGAAAGCCGGTCTTCTCACAAGACAGGAAAAATATCGCTGTGCAGATATCGCAGCGGATATGAACCGATACCTTCAGACTGTGAAAGCAGAGCTTTTATCGGGTGGTGACGAGATATTCGACCGGTTCCGGGAGCTGTTTGGTGACGAACGGACAGAACTTGAGGATCTGTGCGCTCATGCCGGACAGACACTGGAGTATGCCTTTGATTTCATGGAAGGAACATTCGGCAGCAGTCAGGAGATGGTGGTGTTTATCACAGAATTGAACTCCAGCGTCCCGGCCGTGCGGTTCTTACAGGAAAATGAGTGTGAACGATATTTTGAATACAATAAGAATCTGCTGTTTGATGAGAGACGGGCAGATATTCTGAGCAGGCTGGACAGACTTGGGGCATTTTAATTGGAAAGGAAAGTGATCATATGGAATACGAAGGAACCGTATACCGCCCGCCGAGCGAGGCGAGAAGCTTAATTATTCAGGTGACTGTGGGCTGTGCCCATAACCGGTGCACCTTCTGCAACATGTACCGGGTGAAAAAATTCCGAGTGCGGACAAAAGAAGAGATCATGAAGGATCTGGACGAATGCCGCGATTATTACGGACCGTATGTCAGCCGTGTATTCTTTGCGGACGGTGATGCACTGGTGGTAAAGACAGAACTTCTTTTAGAGCTTTTAGCCTATGTCCACAAAAATTTCCCGTATGTGGAGCGGATCACCTCTTACGGGACTGCAAAGGATGTTCTGGCAAAGTCGGAGGAAGATTTAAAAGCCTTAGCGGCAGCAGGACTCGAGATGGTCTATATCGGAGCGGAATCCGGCGATGACCGTGTCCTGGAGCATATCCATAAGGATGTGACGGCGGCCCAGATTGCGGCGGCGGGACAGAAATTGAAGCGCTGCGGCATCAAGACCTCTGTGACGCTGATCTCCGGCCTCGGCGGAAGAAAAGGGATCCGGGAACATGCCATCAAGTCGGCGGAGCTGATCAATCAGATGAATCCGGAGTATGCCTCCTTCCTGACATTGCGCCTCTATGAGGGGACCCAGATGAATGAGGAAGTAAAACGCGGGGAGATGGAGCTTATCACCCCGGACGAGATCGTGGAGGAAATGGAGCTGTTTTTAACACACATTGATTCTCCCGGAACGATCTTCCGGACAAACCACGCGTCCAACTATGTAGTGCTTGCGGGAACTTTTAACGAAGATATTCCGAAAATGCTGGCACAACTGGAGGACGCAAAGAAAAGACAGCGTTACCGCCTTGAAGAATGGCGCAGACATATTTAAGTAAGAAGAGCAGAGAAAACAGTCCCGCGGGCTTTCTGGACGCTTAAAACGGCAGAAAAATGGCTCGCGGGATATGCCTTTTCAGGGCTTTCCGGAACGATCCCGGAGGGGACTCTTCTTGTAGATTGTATTCAAAAAACAACAATATATAGTTTTGAACCATGAATTTTTCACCATATATATGGTTTTGGTATATCATATTTATATAGCAGTACTCCTTGCAATCCGGGAACAATACAGTTATAATAGAATCGTTCTCGCGTGAGTGACTAAAAATAACGTGGCGGGAACATGACATGACCGCCTTAAGAGACTCGTGGCGGCAGGTCCGACAGATCAATCATAAAATATCTAAATCAGATAAAATTTCTGTATAATTCTGAAAAAAACAAACTGTATATACAACCAAGAAAACTATCAGCAACTGAAATGTACATGCCTGAGGCCGGCCAGTAAATGCGCGGACCTGTAGGTCAGCTGTGTTTTTTAGCAGAATAGACAGAAGAGAAAAACAGGCAACGGCAGTTGTGCGTAAAGCGGACAATTCTGCCAACACAATGAAATGAAACGGGGAATCAGGGATGAAGATCATCAAAAGAAACGGAGCGGAGGAAAGTTTTGACACGCTCAAGATCGTGAATGCGGTCCAGAAGGCATGCAACGCCACAGAAAATGCCTATCTGGCACCGGAACAGCTTACGGATATCGCGGATTATGTAGAGTACAAGTGCAATAAGCTGGGACGTGCGGTGTCCGTAGAAGAGATCCAGGATATGGTCGAGAACCAGTTGATGGCGATCGGTGCTTTTGCGATCGCAAAAAATTATGTGCGCTACCGCTATGACCGCTCTCTGGTGCGGAAAGCAAATACGACGGACAACCGGATCCTGTCCCTGATCGAGTGCAACAACGAAGAGGTTATGCAGGAAAACTCCAACAAGAATCCGACGGTCAACAGCGTACAGCGTGACTATATGGCTGGCGAAGTCAGCAAGGATCTCACGAGAAGACTTCTTCTTCCGGAAGATATTGTTGAGGCGGATAAGCAGGGAATCATCCACTTCCATGACTCCGACTATTTTGCACAGCATATGCACAACTGCGATCTTGTAAACCTGGAGGATATGCTGCAGAACGGCACCGTGATCAGCGAGACATTGATCGAGCGCCCGCACAGCTTCTCCACAGCCTGCAACATCGCGACCCAGATCATCGCGCAGGTTGCCAGCAACCAGTACGGCGGACAGAGCATCAGCCTTGCGCATCTCGCTCCGTTCGTTCAGGTATCGAGAGTGAAGATCCGTCAGGAAGTGATCGGCGAGATGAAGGATCTTGGAATTGCTGTGACAGAGGATCAGATCGATAAGCTCACGGAGGAGCGTCTCCGCAGAGAGATCACGAAGGGAATCCAGACGATCCAGTATCAGGTCGTAACACTCCTCACCACAAACGGACAGGCACCATTCGTTACCGTTTACATGTACCTCGACGAGGCAAAGAATCCGCAGGAGAAAAAAGACCTTGCGATGATCATCGAGGAGACCTTAAAACAGAGATATCTCGGCGTTAAAAATGAAGCCGGCGTATGGATCACACCGGCATTCCCGAAGCTGATCTATGTTCTCGATGAGGACAATATCACTCCGGATGCACCGTATTATTATTTAACAGAGCTTGCGGCAAAATGTACCGCAAAGCGCATGGTTCCGGACTATATCTCTGCGAAGAAGATGCGGGAATTAAAGGGCGATGTGTATACATGCATGGGCTGCCGTTCCTTCCTGACCCCGGACCGTTCCTATGTAAAAGGAAACCTTGCGAATGCAGGAAACTACCGGGAAGGCGAGCGCAAGTATTATGGGCGCTTCAATCAGGGCGTTGTGACGGTAAACCTTGTTGATATCGGACTCAGCGCAAGAAAAGACATGAACAGGTTCTGGGAGATCTTTGATGAGAGAATGGAACTCTGCCACCGCGCAATGCGCTGCCGCCATGAGAGATTAAAGGGAACTCTATCCGACGCGGCTCCGATCCTCTGGCAGTATGGCGCTCTTGCCCGCTTAAAGAAAGGCGAGACCATCGACAAGCTCCTTTATGACGGATATTCCACACTTTCTCTGGGATATGCAGGCCTGTGGGAATGTGTATACAGCTTAATTGAGAAGAAATTAACTGAGCCGGAAGGAAAGAAACTTGGTCTTGAGATCATGCAGAAGTTAAATGACTACTGCACGAAGTGGAAAGAGGCGGAGAATATCGATTACAGCATCTACGGAACCCCGCTGGAGTCCACAACTTACTCTTTTGCGAAGAGTCTCCAGAGACGTTTCGGTATCGTAAAGGGCGTAACCGACAGAAACTACATCACGAACAGCTACCATGTGCATGTAACGGAACCGATCGACGCCTTCAGTAAGTTAAAATTAGAGTCTGAATTTCAGGCACTGTCCCCGGGCGGAGCGATCAGCTACGTGGAAGTTCCGAACATGCAGGATAATATCCCGGCTGTTCTTCAGGTCATCCGCTACATCTATGACAATATCATGTACGCGGAGTTAAATACGAAGAGCGATTACTGTCAGGTATGCGGCTACGACGGCGAGATCAAGATCATCGAGGATGACGGAAAGCTCGTATGGGAATGCCCGCATTGCGGAAACCGTGACCAGAGCAAGCTCAACGTTGCAAGACGTACCTGCGGATACATCGGAACACAGTTCTGGAATCAGGGCAGAACACAGGAAATTAAGGAAAGGGTACTGCACCTGTAATGAATTACGGAGAGATCAAAACATGTGATATTGCAAACGGTGAGGGAGTCCGCGTGTCCCTCTTTGTGTCCGGCTGTACACATCACTGTAAAAATTGCTTTAATGATGTGGCGTGGGATTTCGGATACGGAAAGCCGTTTACGGAAGAGACGGAAGAAATGTTATTAAAGGCGCTGGAGCCGGATTTTGTGGATGGATTATCGCTTCTTGGCGGAGAACCCTTTGAGCCGGAGAACCAGCGGGCACTTCTCCCGTTCTTAAAGAAAGTGCGCGAGAGATTCCCGAAGAAAAATATCTGGTGCTATACCGGTTATCTTTTCGATAAAGAGCTTCTCGGTGAGAGCCGGGCGAGATGCGAGTGTACGGATGAGATGTTAAGCCTGATCGATGTTCTCGTGGACGGCGAGTTTGTCCAGGAGCTCTACAGCGTGGCACTGGCATTCCGCGGTTCGGAGAACCAGAGGATCATCGACGTGAAAAAGTCTCTGGAAACAGGGGAGATCGTCTGGCATGCTCTGATGAGCCGGGGGATCTCGATGAAGTTTAATTAAAATATGAAGATAGATCGAATATAAAGGAAAGATCCGGCAGTTGGGTTGTTTTACAGGGATTTTTGATTCTGTAAGACAACTTGACTGCCGGATTTTTTTGATGTAATAGGAAATTCCGAAAAATTCCCTGTCTCACAAAAGGCACTTCTTTTTTTATAAAATCTGTAGTGCAGGTAAGGACATCATGTGAAAAATGAAGTCTGGATATGGC
>QWCN01010584.1_pt1 | contig 11473 bp, 8 predicted proteins | sample 1972711 | NCBI WGS metagenome assembly QWCN01 (sample SAMN09866707, study PRJNA288562) | Human gut metagenome isolate term1_stool, whole genome shotgun sequencing... | isolation source: gut | host: Homo sapiens | place: USA: California | reverse complement strand
CTTGGCGCTCATGCCCGTGACGGTGTTGAACAGCGTGCCGCAGGCCGAGATGCTCGAGGCGCTGTAAATGCAGTAGACCACGACGAACACGATCGCCGAAATGATCTGCAGGCCCTTGTTCTTCGACTGGAAGCGATTGGTGAGAAACTGCGGGATTGTGATCGAATCGTTCGCGCGGATGGAATACCGGCGCAGACGCGGCGCGACAAACACCCACGCGCAGATCGTGCCGATGACCAGACCGACGGCGATCCACACCTTGCCGATGCCGTACAGATAGATCGAGCCGGGCAGACCCATGAGCACCCACGCGCTCATATCCGACGCGCCGGCAGACAGCGCCGCGACCCAGCCGCCCATGCTGCGGCCGCCGAGGAAATACTCTTTTTCGCCCTCCACATTGCGGTCACGGAAGAAGAAATACACACCGACGCCGATGACCAGCGCAAAGTAAAGCAGAATGGCGATCCATTCACCGCTCGAAGCAGTGCCCATACGAATTTACCCCTTTCATTAGGAAACCTTATATAGTCTCCGGAAAAACAATATGAATGTATGATACGCCAGTTTCTCTGCCGTGTCAACAATTTCTTCATATTTTCAGGAGAAACCGGCATTTTCCCAGCAAAGGCAGTGACCGATCCCGCACTTGACTTTTCGGAATCCGCGTCTATAATATAAGATAATCTTATTTTATCAGGAGCATTTCGGACAGGGAGGTACCGTGTGTGACACTGCGGCAATACGAGGCATTTCTGAAAACGGTCGCGTGCGCGAGCGTGTCGGCGGCGGCGCGGGAGCTGGGGGTGTCCCAGTCGGCGCTGACGCAGCTTCTGGCAGGACTCGAGCGCGACTGCGGCTTTCCGCTGCTGGTGCGCAACCGCGGCGGTGTGCATCTGACGCCTGCGGGCAAGGCGTTGCTGCCGGCCGTGGAGCAGGTCTGTGCGGCGGACGCGCACCTGCAGCACCGCATTCAGGAGGTGCGTGAGCGCGCCGGCGGCACGATCCGCATCGCAACGTTCAAGAGCGTCGCGGTCAACTGGCTGCCGCCGATGATCAAGGAGTTTCAGGCGCAGCACCCGGAGGCGCGCTTTCGCCTGTTCGACGGGGCCTATGCCGAGGTCGACGCCTATGTGCGCAGCGGCACGGTGGACATGGGCTTCGTGTCGCTGCCGAGCGAGCTGCCGGGCGAGATCGTGCCCGTGTGCAGCGACCGCCTGCTGGCCGTGCTGCCGGCGGGGCATCCGCTCGCGGCGCAGGACGCCGTTCCGATCGCGGCCTTCGGCACAGAGCCGGTCGTGAGCCTTGTTGACAGCACGAACCGCGACGCGCTGCGCGTACTCGACGCCGCGCACGTGCACCCCGACATCCGCTTTCAGACGGCGGACGACTACGCCATGATCTCCATGGTCGAGAGCGGGCTGGGCATCTGCATCGCGCACGAGCTCGTGCTGCGCTCGGACAACCACAACGTCGTCGTGCGCCCGCTCTATCCGCCGGCGCAACGCACGATCGCCATGGCCATCCCTCCGGAGTCGGAGGACAAGCCGCTCGTGCGCACCTTCGCCGCCTTCGTGCGCACGTGGGCGCAGAAGCACCCGTGAAAAAACGCAACAAAAATCAGGCAGCGGCGGCACATTTGCGGTAAGATCGATGCATCCAATCCTCAGGAGGCAAACGGTATGGCACAGTGGCACCGGAACATTCAGGACATCATCACGATCATCGACGCCTGCATCCGCGCGCAGCAGGATGAGGCGCTGACCCTGCGCGCGCTGGCACAAAAGCTCGGCTACTCCGAATACTACACGTCGCGCAAGTTCCGGGAGCTTGCCGGCATGACGCTTCGGGACTATCTGCGGCTGCGGCGGCTGGCGTTTGCCCTGCGCGATGTGCGCGACACTGACGCGAGCATTTTGGACATCGCTGTGAAGTACGGCTTTTCCTCCAATGAGGCTTTCACGCACGCGTTCAAAAAAGCCTACGGCGTGAGCCCCAGCACCTACCGGACCACGCCCGGCCCCGTCGTGCTCCGGACCATCCTGCGGCCGTTTGACTGCTATCTGATGGAAGGAGCGAGCGATATGAACGAGACACAAAGCGCGGGCAAGGTCAAGACCTATTTCGTGCACATCCCGGCGCACAAATTTCTGCACATCCGCAACTATGAGAGCATCGGCTACTGGGACTTCTGGCAGCGGCAGAGCGCGATCCCCGGGCAGGACTGCGAGACCATCTGCGGCCTGCTCGCAAGTATCCCGGACAAGCTCGACGACACGGGCGGAAAAAACAACGATGCGGGCAGCGGGCAGCTCATGGCCTGGATCAACGAGCCGACGGGGCGCATCTGCAGCTGGGGCATCCCGCTGGCGGAGGCCTACGGCGTGAGCCTGCCGGCAGACTACGCCGGCCCGGTCCCGGCGCAGATGCAGCTCATGGATGTGCCCGGCGGAGATTACCTCGTGTTCGAGCACGGGCCGTTTGATTTCGAGACGCAAAGCGCCGCCGTGGAAGCAAAGGTCGAGCAGGCCATGCGCGACTTTGACTATGCCGCCAGCGGCTACCGGCTCGACCTGACGCCGGGCAGGGTGTTTTATTTCTACCACGACTGCACGCGGTTTTTCAAATACGTGCGGCCGGTGTGCAGGGACGAAGCATCATAAAAAAACAGGGACGCTCCGATGGGAGCGTCCCTGTTTTTTGTTTCTGGCGTTTACGCGTTCCAGGCCTTCGTCTGCTCGCGCAGCCAGTCGGCCCACGGCTCGATGCCCTCGCCCTTGAGCGCGGAGATCGGGAACACCTGGATGTTCGGGTTGAGCTTCTTGACGCGCTCGATGCACTTTTCGAGGCTGAAATTGAAGTACGGCGCGACGTCGATCTTGTTGACGAGCAGCACGTCGCAGATCGAGAACATGAGCGGGTACTTCAGGGGCTTGTCGTCGCCCTCCGGCACGGAGAGGATCATGGCGTTTTTCACGGCGCCGGTGTCAAACTCCGCCGGGCAGACGAGGTTGCCGACATTTTCGAGGATGGCAAGGTCGATGTTTTCCGTGCCGAGCCCCTCGAGGCCCTGACGCGTCATGCCCGCGTCGAGATGGCACATACCGCCGGTGTGCAGCTGGATGACCTTTGCGCCGCTGGTGGAGATGGTCGCCGCGTCGACGTCCGAGTCGATGTCGGCCTCCATGACGCCGATGCGCAGATCGTCCTTCAGGGCGTTGATGGTCGCCATGAGGGTCGTGGTCTTGCCGCTGCCGGGCGAGGACATGAGGTTGAGCAGGAAGGTGTGATTCTGCTTGAGCTCTTTACGCAGCAGGTCGGCCTCCCGGTCGTTGTTTTCAAAAACGCTCTTTTTGATCTCGAGCACGCGGAATGAATCCATGTATATTACCTCCAGAAATTCCTACGGGTTTTCTATGCCAAAATTATAGCAGTCCCGCTCCGGTTTTGCAACCTTTTTGCGCAATACCGCGCATCTATGCCCTGCTCGGGCGCGGGCAAACGCCCGGCGCACTTTCGCAGCGTTTTCGGTCTGCCGCGCGGGGATTGCCAAGCATCGCCCGTTCGGGTATAATAATATGATATGCATGTAATTGCCCACCCAAGGAGGCGACCGTATGCCCCGCAAACATGACACAGAGCTGCCGGGCGCGCAGGCGCTGCGCCAGATGGCCGCACAGAGCGACAGCCGCGCGCTGTTTTCCGACCGGCAGCCCGACCCTGCCTATGCAGACCTCTTTCTCAACCGTGAGCTGAGCTGGCTGCAATTCAACCGCCGCGTGCTGGCGGAGGCGGCCGACGAGACGCTGCCGGTCTATGAGCGGCTGAAGTTCCTGTCGATCTACTGCTCGAATCTGGATGAATTCTATATGGTGCGCGTCGGCAGCCTGCTTGACCGGGCGCTGCTGCAGCCGTGGCACACGGAGACCATCACGGGGCTCACGCCGCGCGAGCAGCTGCGCGCGATCTACGCGGAGACGGCGCGGCAGCAAAAAGACTTTGCCGCACTCTGGCGCAAGGTGACGGCGGCGCTGGCAAAGCAGCGCGTCGAGATCCTCGACTTCGACCGGCTTGATGAGGCGGACGAGGTGCTGCTGCGGCGGCGCTTTGACGCGCTGCGTCCGCTGCTGAGCCCGCAGGTGCTCGACGCGGAGCACCCGCTGCCATTTTTGCGCAACCGCGAGCAGTATGTGCTCGTGCGCTTCGCGGGCAAGCGCGGCGGCGCGGGACTGATCCCGACGACCCAGTTGCCGAAATTCTTCCGCCTGACGATCGACGGCGTGCAGAAGCTCGCGCTCACGGCGCCGCTGGTGGCGCACTTTGCACCGCTGGTCTTTGGTGAGCGGCACGTACGCGAGACGGCCATTTTGCGCGTGACGCGCAGCGCCGACATCTCCGTGCGCGACATCATGGACGGGTGCGATGCGGATCTGCGCGCCGTGATGGAGCGCCTGCTGCGCCGCCGGAGACGGCTCGAGCCGGTGCGCGCGCAGCTGCAGGGCAAGGTCACCGACGAGATGCGCGAGACGGCGCGCACGCTGCTCGGACTGCCGAAGCGGCAGCTGTTTTGCACGAGCGCACCGGCGGATCTGTCGTTCGTGCTCACGATGCCGGGGGAATTCGACCTCACGGGGCTGACGCGTCCCGAGCTTCCGCCGGCCAGGAACGTTGCGCTGCAAAAGGGCGACTACTTCGCCTATCTCGCGCGGCACGACCTGCTGCTCGCGCTGCCGTATCAAAGCGTAAACCCGTTTGTGGATCTGCTGTACGAGGCGGCGGACGACCCGGACGTCGTGTCGATCAAGATCACGCTCTACCGACTCGCCGGCAGCAGCCGCATCGCGGCAGCGCTGGCCTATGCCGCCGAGCACGGCAAGCAGGTGCAGTGCCTGCTCGAGCTGCGCGCCCGCTTTGACGAGCAGAGCAACATCGACTACTCGCGCATGCTCGAGGACGCCGGGTGCGACATTCTCTACGGTCTGACGCAGTACAAGGTGCACACGAAGCTCTGCCTCATCACGCGGCGCTGCCCCGGCGGCATCTGCTACTACACGCAGGTCGGCACCGGCAACTACAACGAAAAGACCGCCGAGCAATACACTGACCTCATGCTCCTGACGAGTGATCCGGCCATCGGGCGCGACGCGGCCAGGACGTTTGACCGGCTCGCGCGCGGCGAGACCGTCGGCGAGACGGAATCGCTCTGGATCGCGCCGGAGGGCTACAAGCCGCAGCTCATGGCGCACATCGAGTCGCAGATCCGGCTCGGTGCGGCTGGCTACATCGGCATCAAGGTCAACGCCATGAACGACGCGGACATCATGGCGCAGCTCGTGCGCGCGAGCGCGGCGGGCACGGAGGTGGAGCTGTTCGTGCGCGGCATTTGCTGCCTGCGGCCGGGCGTGCCCGGGCGCACGGAGCACATCTCGGTGCGCAGCATCATCGGGCGGTATCTCGAGCACGAGCGCATTTTCGTCTTCGGCCGCGGGGATGCGCAGGAAGTGTTCATCGGTTCAGGCGACCTGCTCGAGCGCAACACCGTGCGCCGGATCGAGGCGTTTGCCGCCGTGACCGATCCGAACGCGCGCGCGGAGGTGCTTGAGGTGCTCAGTGCCATGCGCCGCGACAACCGGCAGGCGTGGATCATGCAGCCGGACGGCTCGTATCTGCGTCCGGAGCCGACGGGCGAGGCGTTCGTGAGCCAGACGTATCTGCACACGTATTTCGCCGGGCGCACCGTGCAAAAGTCCGCAGCCTCCGCCGCATCTGAGCCGCAGAAAAAGCTGCCGTGGTGGCGGCGGCTGTGGAACTGGCTCAAAAATAACTGACGAAACAGACTTGACAAGCGCGCAAAAGCGCGTATAATGTATTTCACAATTCAACAGCCTTATCAAGAGTGGCGGAGGGACCGGCCCTGTGAAGCCCGACAACCTGCAGATTTCTGCAAGGTGCCAAATCCGGCGGTGCAAATCGAAAGATGAGGATCTTCGCCTTTTCCAAGCGCTCCGTCGGCTGTCGGGGCGCTTGTTTCTTTTGCCCGGCGTATCAGAAAGTGAGGAAATTTGCTATGGCTCATCATCTTTTTACATCCGAATCCGTGACCGAGGGACATCCCGATAAGATCTGCGATCAGGTCTCCGACGCGATCCTCGACGCAATCCTTGCACAGGATCCGAACGGCCGCGTCGCCTGCGAGTGTACGGTCACGACCGGCGTCGTGAACGTCATGGGCGAGATCACGACCGAGTGCTACGTTGACATTCCGAAGGTCGTGCGCCAGACCGTGCGCGAGATCGGCTATGACCGCGCCAAATACGGCTTTGACTGCGAGACCTGCGCCGTCATCACGAACATCGACGAGCAGAGCGCCGACATCGCCCTCGGCGTCGACCAGTCGCTCGAGAGCAAGCAGACCGGTGCCGACGCGCTTGACAACGGCGCGGGCGATCAGGGCATGATGTTCGGCTACGCCTGCGACGAGACGCCGGAGCTCATGCCGCTGCCGATCTCGCTCGCGCACAAGCTGGCCAAGCGCCTGACCGCCGTGCGCAAGCAGGAGCTGGTGGACTATCTGCGTCCCGACGGCAAGACGCAGGTCACCATCGAATATGACGAGCAGAATCACCCCGTGCGCGTGCACACCGTCGTGCTCAGCACCAGCGCCCCGCACGGCGGCGGCGCGTTCTCCGGCAAGGACCCGACGAAGGTCGACCGCAGCGCCGCCTACGCCGCGCGCTACGTGGCCAAGAACATCGTCGCCGCCGGGCTCGCCAAGCGCTGCCTCGTGCAGCTGGCCTACGCCATCGGCGTGGCCGAGCCCGTGAGCGTGTTCGTCGACACGCAGGGCACGGGCACCGTGCCGGATGCGCAGATCGCCGCGGCCGTGCAGCAGGTATTTGACCTGCGCCCGACGGCCATCATCCGCGACCTCGAGCTGTCCCGCCCGATCTACCGCCAGCTCGCCGCCTACGGCCACATGGGCCGCGAGGAGCTCGGCGTCCGCTGGGAGGACACCGACCGCGTCGACGCGCTGCGCGCAGCCGTCGCCGAGGCGTAAGCGAATCACAGAAAAAAATCTCCGCAGCCGAAGCTGCGGAGGTTTTTCGTCTGTCCCCTGGACAAACGGAAAACAAAATCTCATTCGAGGCGGGCCTCGCCCCCTCGAGCTCCCCTGCTGCTCCGTCTCGCTACATATGTGCATACGTTTGCATACGTTTTGGGCAGTCACAAAAAATCTCCGCAGCTTCGGCTGCGGAGATTTTTCTCTCAGGAATAGATGTACGGATGTCCCCACGTGGCGTTTTCGTAGCCGGCGAGGAAATCAATATTTGCGTGCTCGATTGGCGAGAGCATGTTGTTGTCGAACGATGCACCCGGCACCGTACCGTGATACCAGCTCTGCGCCGCAAAGTATGCCGCGATCTGCGGCGTCTGGAAGATGCGGCCGTGGCGCGCGTAGATCTCGTTGCGCGCGAGGCAGCACTGCTCCCACGTGAGGCCCGCCACGTCTGCCTGCGTGAGCCGGCGCGTGGCGCTGTCCGGCAGGATATAGCCGCCGTCGGCCGGCTTTGGCGTGGGCGTGGGCGTCGGCGTCGGCGCTGCGCTCGGCGTCGGTGCGGCGGAGGGCTGCGCCGTGGCGGTCACGACCGGCGTCACTGCGGCGGCAGGGGCCTTCGGCTTGGGCTTGACGTTAAGCGCGATGAGCAGCACGATCAGCGCCACACCGAGCGCGGCAAAGATCGCAATGAGCAGTGCCTTGCTGCGCGGCGCGTCCGCATCCCGCGTGGGCGCATAGGGCGCATCATCCTCCCAGCCGGGCACGGGCGGGTCGTCGGCCCACGTGTTGTCGGGCGGCGGATCTGCCTCGTCATCCCAGTCGTCGACCGGGATATTTTCGTCCTGCCAGTCATCCGGCGGCGTGGTCTCTTCCGGCGGTGTCTGCTCCGCCCCGCAGTAGGGGCACCAGACCGCATCGTCCGGAATGTCTCGTCTGCAGTAGGTACACTGCATTGGCTTCACCTGCCCTTTCCCACACACGTTGTTTTCCTCAATATACCATGGTATACATTCTGCCGCAAGATAAAAAATGTCCCCCGGTGCTGCCGGGGGACAAATTGCGTCCTGTTAGCCTGCGATGCGCTTTGCGCCCACGTAGTTCTTCAGGTAGTAGCTCGAGCTCAGGTCGCTGATGACGACGCAGCCTGCGCCGGAGCTGCTGTGGATGAACTGGCCGTTGCCGATGTAGATACCGACGTGGCCGATGCTGGAGCTGTTGCTCGCAAAGAACACCAGGTCGCCGATCTGGAGGTTCGCCTTCTCGACGTAGGTGCCGTTGTTGTTGTAGATGCTGCTGGCCACACGGCTCATGGAGTAGCCGCAGAGCTTGTACACGTAGTTGACAAAGCCGGAGCAGTCAAAACCGGACGGGCTCATGCCGCCGTAGACATACGGTGCGCCCATGTACTGCTTGGCCGTGGCAACGATCGTCTCGCCGATAGAAGTGCTCGGCGTGCTTCCGCCGCCGTTGCCGCCCTCCGTCTTCGTGGTGGAGACATACGCGCTGTTGACATAGCCCTTGACACCGTTGATGGTGACGGCCGTCCAGTCGCCGCTCGTACCGGTGATCGTCAGCGGCGTGCCGTTGTTATACGTGCCGAGGATGGAGTAGCTCGTGCCGGCGCCGGAACGCAGACGCACATCATTGCCCTTGATGTAGCCGGTCTGACTCGTCGAGCCGCCGCTGCTGGGCTTGGTCGTGGTCATGTAGTCCTTGCTGACATAGCCGTCCTTACCGCTGTAGCTGACCTTGTACCAGTTGCCGCTCTCGCCGGTGATCGCCATCTCGGTGCCGGTGTTATACACGCCGAGGATGGAGCTGGTCGTGCTCGCGCCGGAGCGCATACGCACACCCGTGCCCTTGATGTAGCCGGTCTGGCTGTCCGCGCCGCCGGAGACGTAGTCCGAGCGGATGTAGCCGCTCGTGCCGCCGATGGTGACCTTCGACCAGCCGTTTTCCGTGCCGGTCACGGTCAGGGGCGTGCCGTTCTGGTAGGTACCGAGGATGGAGTAGTTCGTGCCCGGGCCGGAGCGCATACGCACATCGCTGCCCTTGACCGAGCCGTTGGAGCCGGACGCGCTGCCGCCGCTGCTCGTCACACCCGAAAGCGAGACATAGTCCGAGTGGACATAGCCGTCCGTGCCGTTATAATTGACCTTGTACCATGCGCCGCTGACGCCGGTAACGGTCATCGTGGTGCCGGAATTGTAGGTGCCGAGAATGGAGCTGCTCGTGCTCGCGCCGGAGCGCATGCGCACATAGCTGCCATCGATCGTACCGGTGCCGAAGCTGGCATCCATATCATTGGCGCGTTTGAGGTAATCGGAAGATATGTAGCCGACGGTGCCGTTGTAGACCACCGTGGCCCAATTGCCGCTGGACCGCTCGGACACCACAACATGGGTGCCGGCCGGGAGCGTCGAGATAATGCCGTAATTCGTACCGGCGCCCGTTCGAAAGTTCACGGCCGTCGTCGTGGTCGCGCCGCCGGCAGTCGCCGCGGAGGCCGAAACGGCCAGCGTGAGCGCAAAAATCACGGAGACAACAGTTGTTTTCAGAAATCGTTTCGCCATAGAATCATCCTTTGCTTAGTTATTCGCAAGCGCGCGGTCCAGCCACACAGCCGCCACGTCCATGGCGTTGTACAGCCCGTCCTTTTCTGTCTTTTTGACCACACGGTCGCGGGACTTCAGATCCGGATCCGTCAGCTGGAGCTGCACGGAGACCCGCGTCGCCACGTCGAGATCTTTGACCTTCTTCGTGTCGAGGATCTGCATCATGATGATGTACTTGTCAGCCATGCTGCCGTAATAGAGCAGGTTGTCCTTGCGGCGCAGCGGATGGCCTTTGTAGCACAGTTCATTCGTTTTTGCTGCCAATGAGATACACCTCCGATACCACTGTTTTCGAATTGTAACACATTTCAATCATTTTGTCAACACCGCGCAGACCGGGCCGCGAAAGTACGACCCGGCTGCGGGTGAACACTGCGTTTATTCCGTGTCGCCCGTACCCTGCGTCTTGGAGAAGTCTCCGAAGATGCCGGTCGGCGTGCCGACATTCGGCGTCGGGAAGCTCTTGGTCGCCAGGTCCTTATGGATCGGCTCCATGACCAGCTTCCAGATCTGGGCAGCGGGGTTGCCGGAGAAGTTCATATACTCGGGCATATCGTAGCCGGTCCAGACGGCGGCCACATAGTACGGTGTAAAGCCGACAAACCAGCGGTCGCAGTTGTTTGTGGTCGTACCGGTCTTGCCGCCGACGGGCATACCGCTCAGGCGGGCCTCGCTGCCCGTGCCGCTGTTGACGGCGTTGCAGAGCATATCGGCCATGTTCCACGCGGTGTTGGCCTTGAAGGCCACGATCGTGCGCGCGGGATTCTCGAGCACGATCTCGCCGCTGGAATCCTTGACGTAGGAATACGTGCGGCCATAGGTGAACACGCCGTCGTTGACGAAGGCGGAGTACGCCTGCGTCATCTCGCGCACGGTGATGCCGTTGGTGAGCTGGCCGAGGGCGAGCGGCGCGTAGTCGCAGTCGGACTCGGCAAGGCTCGTAACGCCGAGCTTATCCTTGAGGAACTCATACGATGCGCGCGGCGTGAGCTTGTCAAGGATCTGCGCCGAGACGGTGTTGAGCGAGCGCTGCAGCGCCTCGCGGATGGTGATGACACCGTAGTTGCCGCCGCCGGAGTTTTTCGGGTACCAGCTCGTGCCGGTCAGCTTGATGTCCGCCGCATCGTTGACCTGCGTATACTGCGTGATGAGGCCGAGCTCCATCGCGGGACCGTAGGTCGCGATCGGCTTGATGGACGATCCGGGCGGACGCTTGGACTGCGTGGCGCGGTTTGTGCCGAAGTTGATGGTCTTTTCGCCCGTACCGCCGGACAGGCCCTTGATCTCACCGGTGTAGGGATCCATGATGACGATGGCAGACTCGAACTGCTGGCCGGAGGCCGACGGGCGCTGCGGCATGTTGTCGAGGTTGGTATAGACGTCGTCGATCGCCTGCTGGATGCTCGGATCATAGCAGGAATAGACCTGATAGCCGCCGGAATAGAGCAGCGTGCGCGCCGTGTCGCGGCTGACGCCCTTTTGCTCGACGAGATCGTTGAGCACGTCGTTGATGACGGCCTCGGCATAGTAGCTGTAGATGGTCTGGGTGGGCTCATCGGATTCGCTGCGCACGAACACGAGCTCCTGCGCCACGGCCTCGTCGTACTGCTCCTTGTTGATCCAGCCCTGCTCATACATCTGCTTGAGAATGGTCTCCTGCCGGGTTTTATTGTTCTCGCGGCTGATGAAGGGGTCGTACTTCGAGGGGTTGTTCGTGATGCCGATGATGCTCGCGCACTCGGCGAGCGTGAGGTCCTTCGGCTCCTTGCCGAAGTAGGTCTCGGCGGCAGTGTAGACGCCG
>QWCN01006019.1_pt1 | contig 11485 bp, 19 predicted proteins | sample 1972711 | NCBI WGS metagenome assembly QWCN01 (sample SAMN09866707, study PRJNA288562) | Human gut metagenome isolate term1_stool, whole genome shotgun sequencing... | isolation source: gut | host: Homo sapiens | place: USA: California | reverse complement strand
AGAACTACCAGGCGGACGAAAAGGAGCCGTTCATTTGCCGGTGGTGTCGTGCGGAGGGCGTTTCGTTGAACGAGGCGAAGAAGGAGAAGAAGGAGAAGGCGAAGCCCCGTGCGAAGAAGGAGCGTGAGCGACCCGCGAGGAAGTGAGGAATAGAGGACGAATCGTATTATGGCGGATACCGGCGTGACGCGGCGGAGGAGGAGGGCGAGACGCGTCGGCCGCTGCGGAAGCGAGGTGAGTGGAGGAGAAGGAGGTGAGGCGTAGCGCGGTATTCGGGGTATGGCGGTTCGAGCAAGGACAGTTTGCTTGTGGATGATGATTATAAAGCGTGGTGTGTTTGTTTGATGTGTCGTGAGTTGTGATGGTGTTCTGAACACGTGGATGTGGAGTTGCTTTTGATGATGGTTGTTTCATTTGGCAGTGTAATCCTCTCTGTGATGACAACAATCCACTCTTTCACGACAATCACAACCCTCCAATCACAACAACACACACATAAACAACAAACAAGAGAGAGAAGAGAAGAAAGGTACTTATGACTCACCACCTGCTGCATACTCCAACGCGCCTCCACGTTGCTGTTGATCATGCCCTGAGGATCACGCCACGCCTCAGCACCTGCCTGCAGGATCACGCGCATGTGGGGCGACGGCTTGCAGCACGACGGAATCTTGCCCTCGCGAATGGTGCAAAAGAAGTCCGGTTTTTTGGCTTCCGCGGGAGAGGCGAACTAACGTGAAGAGAAAGAAGAGGCAACACGAGTTCGAGAACGCTGGCACCCAGAGAAAACACATCCGCTTTGGTGGCCGTGGCAGCGGTGATGATTTCGCTACGAGTCAATCATCATCGCATCATCGCATCATACCCTGGCAAGTAGCGAACGTCACCCTCGTTCACCGCCTCATCCTTCACGCGAAACGACTGCACAATCACACCTCTCCTCCACGCCTACCAACCCAAAATCACTCAGTTTCAGTTGCCAGGGTTTCACGCTCAAAATCAGGATGTTCTCCGGCTTCACGTCCATGTGCGCATAACCGCGGTTGTGCATCCAGAGCAGGGCGGACCCGATCTGTGCTAGCACCACTTTGATGTCCTCCTCGTTCAACGCGTGCTAAAAAACAGGGGGAAAAGTGGAATGGACCATGGAAATGTAGTGAGAGAGATTTCCATAGAAGCCGTACTCGAGCTGGATGTAGAAGGTGCTGTCCTCCATCCAGCTGCCGAAGTAGCGGATGATGTTCGGCGCGTCGCCTACTTCTGAGCGATGATTCGCGATGATACTCATCACGCTCAATAGTTTCACTTCCTTCTTGATGCGCTTCCTATGCATTAGTACATATAGTGAAGGGACACAGAACGCCTGCTTTCCTCTCCATAGTGTCATCCAGGGAAATCTGCTTCACGGCATAGTAGCAGCCGTCGATGCGATGTTTGCACAACGTCACGACAGAAGAAATGCCCTTGCCGAGCAACTAGCACTCATCCCCCGATTCTGCCGCTACATCCAGTTCCTTGAAATCCTTTTGGTAGCGAGAAAGCTGGTTCGCGTCAAACACGACAAAGTCGCGCTTCTTCAACAGCGCGTCCAATTCTGCCTCTTTCTCGGGTGGAAGGGAAAGATAGGGATTGGAGTCCGGCATGGGAAGCGTGGCCGAAGTCAGGGGCTGGGTCTGCTGTTGCGAGGGGAATAGACACTGCTTCTTCATGTCGCTGTGGGAAACGTCTATCACTGAAAATCTGGAATGACCCTACCATATCCAGCCTTCCGCTTGAAGAAGGAGCGGGAGCTGGCGGTCCGCGGCTTTTGCGGCGTTTCTCCAAACACGCCGCAATTCTCCGTGGAGTCCTTCAGTGAGTCGAAGAGCTGCGAGTGCAACTCCTCCGTGAACTAGGCGTAAGCGGCGTGGAAATCCACCAACACCGGGAGTGCAGAAATCGTTTTGGGTAAGGACGCGGATGTCGAGCGACTTCTCGATGCCGCTGTCGTTGTTGAGAGTGAGCGTCCGCTGCGAAGAATCGGGGCATTGGCTGAACTGGCTGCAGTACGCCATCTTCTTCCCGTCGCTGCCGAAGAGCCCGTTCTCGCGGTCTCCTTCGTCCATCCAATCGATTCCGTTCTGACGCAAACGGGAGGGTCGTGGGATCCCACCCTTTACACCCTCGGCGAGTCGTTTCAAAAAACGCCCATGTCGATTGAACTCTCTCCGCAGGAGCGTGGAGATGATTCCGCTACAAAGGTGGAGATGACCGTCGGTGAATGGTTGGAGTTGGAGTTGATGAAAAGGATTGGACATGAAAGAGGGTCTGAATCGGCTGTTTCTGGCATACGACACGACGCTGAAGCGAATCCGCAGGGAGTTGAATCGGCAGTTGAAGGGGTGTGATTTGGCTCCTCCCTTTCCCGTGTAGACTGTTGATTCCGCTGATATCGATCGAGTTCGTCGTGTATGCGGCGACGATTCTGGTCGTGTGCCTGTATTGCTTGAAGAGGCGGACGAGCGCCTCCGTTCTGATGACGGTGGAGATATTCGTTCTGATTCCAATCATTTTCATCTACTGCGATTGGAAACTGTGCCAGGAGCTGTTCGACGGCAAACGGAACCTGCTGCGCTTCGAAGCCATCCTGAAACGCATCCAGTATTCTTGTCTTTGTATTGCGACGTAGAACGCTGAGCGAGAGCGACCCCAATTGGGACGATTTGCTCGTGGAGTTCGAAGAGGGCGAGGTGGCGTACGTCTTCCTCTACCGCGAGCGGCAGTGGCAGCGCTGGCCCGTGTAGGCGAGCGTGATGGTGCTGTTGGGTAGCCTTCTTCTCGTGAAGGACGACATCTTCTCCTTCTCCTCCGCAGCGGACGAATCCAACCTGCTAAATCTGGTTTGCGAGCCGTTCGGCGAATCGAAGACGATCGACACCATGACGGGCACGAGTGGCCTGTATCGCCTCCAGGAGACACCCATCGTGCCGTTCCTCAACCGAGTCTTTCATATGGAGGAATCGGCGTCGAATCATTATCGGCCGTATTTCTGGAAGCGAATGAGACGGTGGATCCACGCGGATCTGTCCTCGCAGGACACCACGGGCAGCTCGAATCCGACGGAGGCGGTGAATGCCCGCATTCTGAATTACTCGGTGTACAACCGTCTCTACAAGTACACGTACGCGCTGTGCACCTGCGTGACGTGGATCGCCGTGGCGGTGGTTTTCCTAATCAATCTCTCTTCCCTCCAAATCTTCGATTTGCGTCTGTTGCTTTTGGCATTCTTCGTGTGCCCGCTCACAGTGGCGATTCTGGAGTCGGCGTACGAGGGAGTCTATTTCGTGCATCTCATTGGCTACTGGTTTTCACTGAAGGTGCGATTGCCGATTTGGAATGACAAGTAGAAATCGAAGAAGCTGAACGTGCCGAAGGAGAAGGAGCTGTGGCGAAACTACCACCTGGTTCACAACGACCCTCTGGAATTGTTGCCGTCGCGATTGGCGATCATGATTAGCATTCCCACGATTCCGCTGCTGTCTCTTCCTCACTGCACCAACTTCAATATCCTCAGCAAGAACGTCGTTTGCCGCGATTATCCCTTCGTTTCCAGCGTCTACTGCGTTTCCAAGGAAGAAACGAAGAGTGATTCCAAACCGGCTTGATGATCAACAGAACCACTGTACGCGCAACCTGCGATGACGATCAGCAGTTTCAACTTCGCGTCGCCCGCGTCCAAACACAAGCCGTTACACCTGAAACAATTGTCCCTTTATCACTCCAAAGACCGCTGTGCATTTTATGACAAGAATTGGAAGGAGAATCTGAACGTGCTGAAACCGACGGGATTTCTGACGCTGGTGATGAGCCGGAACAGTAAGGGTACATTTGGCCGAGCGTGTCTCAATTGTCAGAATTGCGGTCGGAGGAGGAATCGACGGACATCGCAACGCAGCTCGCGCAGTACACGCTGCACCTGACGAACAACTACTATCGAGAGGTGCGATGATGATGCGATGATGATGCAAAGACGTTCTATGAGATCTCGGACTCCATCGGGTTCTTCAACGACGATCTCTCCCGCGACGCGATCGACGGCATGATCAACGTGATTTGCGAGAAGAAGAGGGAGAAGGAGGAGGACAATGAAACCTCCACCCTTACGCTGCGGTACAAAATGGGCGGTCGTCACTTCAGCGACATGTATCTATTCTTGACGGAGAGCGGTGCGAACGCGTTGAATGTGCTGTTTTTCGGGGATGTGGTAGATGATGATGATCGCGATGTGATTTTGATAGAACACGCTGTTGCCCTTTCTGAGCTCCGTGTGGACGGGACACCACCTCAAGCCGCTCACGAGCGAGCTGCGAGCCGAAATCCAAACCGTGGAAACCAAAAACCGACAACAATTCATCCCCGTGTTTTTGGCGGGACACAATTCGGTCCTTCTTTCGGACTCCATTCCCGACACAATTCGCCACGATTTGGAGAAGCTCAAACACGGCAGTCTCTTCGCCGTGTCCAAAAACGGGGAGATTTCGGACGTTCCTTTTCCCTCTTCTGCTGATGGGTAGACGGTTCGATTCCTCCTTCACGACTCCAACTTCCTTTCCCTTGTCGCTGTCGACGATTCCATCAAGGTGCAGATTCCGACGTGGCGTGAAGCATAGGAGAACTTGCCGGACACGATCGACAAGATGTCCCAATTGGGCGTGCGTTATGTGTACTACAGTCCCTATAACTACAACCACTCGCGGAAGCTCGCCGCTCGTATGGGTCTGGAGACCGGCTGGAACACCGCCGTGTCGCTGGCGGACGAGCACGACGGTGAGTGTGGTCCCCCGTTTTTAGCGTAGACGACAAGTTGCAGTGGGAGGCGTTCGCGCAGTTGCCGCACGGGATCGCGCAGATTCGCGAGCGGTTGGTAACCCAGGACAACATTCCGTTGTTGGTGCATTTGTTCACGCACTCGTAGGGTGAGAGAGGTGGTGTGAGTGGCAGACAGAACAAGAGCATTGGCGAGATGTTGGAGGTGATGACGGAGTGGGGCGAGGGCGTGATTTCCGTGACGAACAGCAGTTATCGCGCGATTGATGGCGTGGTGACGAAAGTGGGTGGTGAGGTGGGGGTGTGAAATAGTCCCGATTATTGATCGCCATGAACCAGTTCGATTCGTTCCAGTATTTGCAGGAGGAGGAGAATGGGCAGGAAAATGGTAGAAATGAAAGGGAAGTGTGAAATAGACAATGCAACCTCGAATGATAGCGTTTCGCTGAAGGGCAAACTGAATCGCGACAATTACCACTTTTACTTGGCGTCCAACCACAACAAGGAAATCTTCCACATCAACGAACTCCTGCTGTCTCACGGGGGTTTCATTCCACCGGGCATTTCATCCATAGCCACACTTCACATCGACAACCGAACGGACATGTCCATCTTCCCTGCCTTCTTCAACGAATGCAAACGCGTCGCCAACAATCTGGACAATTTGTTCCTCGCGGGCGTTACCCTGATTTACTCTCTGAACGCCTGTCTGATCGTCAACTGGCTTCTCGATTTCCCCTCCCTGCTGGAATGTGCCGATTCCCGCGAGAACTCACTCCTAGCGGCGTCCTTCTATTTCCTTCTCTTCCTCATCATTCCCCTTTTCTGCTCCTTTTTGTTCACTGCGCAGCCTCTCCTGAACGAGAACGGCGTGATCGCGCTCTTGCCGTGGAAGCCGTTGAACAAGGTGCGCATTTTCGGGCCGATTTATGGCTAGGGCGATCAGCTCAAAATCCCGTCTGTTTTCGGCATGCGTGTGGGTTGGCGAATTCTGTTGATTATTCTCACGCTGGTGAGTATGGAAGTGTTCTACTGGGTGTCCGTGATGCGTCATCATTCCCCGTTTACCACCATTTCCGTGTTTGGGTTTTACAATAATCGGGAGGTTTTTGTGTTGGCGAGAAATGATGTACAGGTGACGGAATGGCTGGCGGCGAACGGAGAGACGAAGGGTCTGATGCAGTTCTGCAACAACCTGTTCATCATCCTCGTGATGGAGGTGGTGAGCGTGTTGGTGTGTCTGATGATGATCAATCGCGATTCCACCCTCCTGGAGAACTTGAAGCAGAAGGCTGGGAGAGAGCTTGCCATCTGCTTCGCGGTGGTGTTCGTGACATCTGTGCGATCCGATGCGTGATGTGATGATTAGGTGGCGTTCGGGGAATTGGTGTGTTATTGGAAGTTCAAGCAGGAAATAGTGGCGATGGTTGCGTGGTGGATGTGGCCGGCGGTGATCGTCCTGCTGGGCGTGTTGGTGTTGGTGGACACGATTTGGATGAAGAAGGAGTCGTTCTTCACGAAGGAGAGGAACCAGATTTACCGGTGGAACTTTGACACGCGTTTGGGCATGTGGTCGCCGACGTAGTGTGTGGTTAGTGAGATGGTTTTTGGGTTTGTTGGAGAGTGTGATTAGTGAGATGGTTTTTGGGTTTGTTGGAGAGTGTGATTAGTGAGATGGTTTTTGGGTTTGTTTGATGCTTATGATTACCAACACCATTTTTTGAGTCTCTTGGAAACAGACAGTAACCACCATCGTTTTAAGCTTGCTAGAAACACGCAACCACGAATAACCCCTTTGTTAGAAACAGACGCAACTTCCGCGGGAATCCAGAGTTACTGAAAAGCGGACTATAGGAAGAAGCGGGATGGATAAAGGAGTGGCTTCTCTTTCGGAGGGAGACACGGATAGCGATGGAGATAATGACACGCAATACGCCTTCCTTCTTCCGCTAATCGAAAAGAACGACTTAAATGAGGTATTTCGTATGCGCATCCCAATGATCCCATTAGTTGAAACAGAAATTGAATATGGACGGGAGCAAAGGATCCGTGTTGCGTGTTCGCGGCATCCCTCTCCTCCATTCGGTAATGCTTTTTCGTTTTCTGATAAACGATTAGGCAATTACCCTAAACAAATATGACATTGTCAAGTATTTCCTCGAATCAGGGAGCGACGTGTCCTGTACGAATTTTCGGAAGCAAACGTGCGTCATTGTCGCGTCGATTGTTGGAAATGTGAACATTTGTACCCGCTTGCCTGTTGGTCTTACGCGCAGTGAACTTGCTCCTGAAGTTCGGAGCGAAGGTGGAGGACCGTGATTCGAAGGGACTCACTCCGATCCACTACGCGGCGATGAATGGAAAGATCAACATTCTCTCCTTCCTCACATCCAAGGGAGCGAAGCTCGACGTTCGCGACAACAAGGGCGAGACGCCGCTGATGGCCGCAGCTGCCGAAAACCAGCTCATTGTGCGCCTAGACCTCTCCCCTGATGCATAGGCCTTTCAATGGCTCCTGAATCACCGCTGCCGTATTCTGGACCAGGATAGCCGGGGCCGGACGGTCCTCCACTGGTCCGTGTCGCACGGCTCCTACGATGTGACGGAGTTCATCCTGAACTCGAAGTACGGTCCGCAACTGGTTCGCACGGTGGACTTCGCGGTGCAGACGCCGCTGGACGTGGCAAGAAGCGAAGCGAGGTGATGATTAGGTGACAATTGAATTGCTGTCCCATGCGAGCGGGATCGAGGAGAAGAAGCTAGAGCGCGTGCGCAGTCTGCTGCACAGCTTCCTCTTCCACCGCGTGTTCTACGAGATGAAGGATGCGATCCAGCATTACCTTGCCTTCTCCTTTATTCCCCTTCTCGCCATTCTGGGCTTCTTCGTGATGGTTCCGCTCCTCCTCCGCACCACCGCCCTCACCACGACGATGCGCGCATGCTATCTCGGATTGACTCTCACCGTGTTGCTGCTATGGCTGTACTTGTGTGGATCGGATCCGGGCCAGGTGGTGGACAAACACGGGCATCTGCAGAAGATTGGCGTGACGAATGTCGATCTGCATAAACGGTACGAAATGATCATGAGTGGCGAGCAGTTCATGCAAAATGCGGTATGTGCCACGTGTGAGATCGAACGGCCGGACCGATGCAAGCATTGCACGAAATGCGGTGTTTGTGTGATGCGCTTGGATCATCATTGTACGGGTTGACTGAGAGAGTGAACGATAGGCCGTTGGATCCAGAATTGTGTTGGGTTGAAAAAGTGGCGAATTGCGGAGTGTTGTGAATCGTAGTCATCGTGTGTTTTACGTGTTCCTGACCTTGTGCATTGCTCTTGTCTCCTTTTCCTTCGCCATTCTCTATCTTCTCTACGCTGGCAGGCGTTCCGTTTGTTGGTGATGATTAGCCCATGCGCTCCACTTTCAACAGAAGGACTACTCCGTCTTCGACATTGTCCTCACCACCTTCTTCTTCGTCAACATTGGCTGGATGGGCGTGTATTGCGTGTACTTGTGGATTCTGCAATCTTGGCAGATTAGCCGCAACATCACGACCAACGAGGTCATCAACTGGAGGCATTACCCGTACCTGCTGGACGAGGTGCAGTCGGATGATCGTCATAAGGAGTAGAATCGCCGTTTTCGCAATCCGTATGATCACGGGTTCTTCTGGAACTGGTTGGAGTTCTGGGGATTGAAGAGGAATCAGGGGTATGGCGTCCTTCGGACAGTGGAGGTGTGTCTGTGTTTGTTGCATCCGTTATGGCGGGACAGAAGAAAACGGAAACTGAATGAAACGCCCAGATAGGCAGAAAGACACTTTAGTTCAGATCCACTCTTTGTATATCCAATTCTGATGAGTGTTGTTCACGTCGAACTTCCAGAAAACTACCATGAAGTGGAGGAGAAAAGACGCGCGCGTTTCAGGGAGTGCTATCAGAAGAAGCTCAGCATCACGGATTACTTGAGCGAAGAAGAAAGAAAGTTCGTGGAGGACAATATGCTGCTGTAGTACGCCTCTTTGGGAAATGGGTGAGCCGTAGCAAGGATATTAAGGACGACATTGATAAACGGTTCAATTCGCTGATCGGAGTGCGTACGACGTGTCATACTCATATGACGGTTAGGAAAGAGCACTTCGGAAACGAACTACTGGTCGGACAGTTCCAGCGCGAACATTGGGGCTGCCCAACTGAAGGTGAGCTACATATACACGCCCTCCAAGGCGCCTGGCACGTATCGCATTAGCCCCGAGCTGCTGTACTCGGGAGATATGTTCAACGGCAAGCCGAATGGCAACGGAACGGTTGTGCACATCCCCACGCGTAGTGTTGTCTACCAGGGCCAGTTCGTGGATGGCAGATACAGTGGCGAAGGCAAGCTCTATCAGAACGGTGTTCTCTACGAGGAAGGCGTTTTCCAGAACGGCATGATCAAAGAGGGCGTCCGCTACGATCCGAGGGGTTTCGTCTATTCCGGCGCTTTCACGAACGGCGCCTTCGAGGGCGTGGGACGCATCGTTCTTCCGTCGGGCTTCTTCCTCCGAGCCTTCTTCAGTGGTGGTATTCCCATGCTTGGGGAGAGTCTCACGCTGGACGTGAGTTTTCCGAGCGCGAAGGAGTGCACCACCATTACGGCTGTCAACAGGAGCATGAGCGTGAAGATGGCGAAGGATGCGATCATCCTTGCGGAGTCTGGGAAGACGTCCTACGTGTTCTTCTTCAACGGAGACGTGTTCATGGGGGAGCTGGAGAACAACGCTCCGGCGAATGGCATGATGTTCAAGTACAACACAATGACGTTCATTCCGATGCTCGTCGGCAGCGGCAAGGTGGAGAGCAAGTACAAGGCCCCGCGGATGGTCGTGGATAGGGAGAATTGCAAGTACTTCACCATGAAATGGCGCTTTTGTTGCAACAAACAGGCAATTCGTACACACGGTTCTGGTTCTTGATGGCCATCTCGTCGTTCACCAGCAGGTTCATGCCGCCTCTCAAGTCGGTGGTCGTATCGGGCATCGAGGCAACTAGGCGTCAAATTAACAAAAGGAGGCGTGCCAATATCGAAGTAGTCGCGAATGAAGAAGAGATAGAGAAGAGGCACAAGAATCAGCATCGAGCAAGTAACAACGTACTTGTACAGGTTGGAAAAGTCCGTGTAGGTAATGCCATAATACTGCGTCAGCTTGGTAGCCTAATCGTAACTCCTGAGACAATGCGCCACCAGCGAGCCGCTGATCGTTCCCGCAATGTCGTTGAAGGTGAAGAAGGTGGCCCACATCGAACTCTCATAGCCGACGGGGCAGGCACGCGATGCCATGATCAGCATGGGGATGAACGCGAGCTGGCTGGCGAATGCGTTGATGTCCATGATGATGATGGTGACCCAGTAATGGACGTTGGGATCGTCGAACAGACCCGTGACGAAGTAGATCTGCAACAGCGATGTCAGACAGGAGGCGACCGTGGTCCAAACGATGATGATCGCGAGGTCCTTGCCGATGAGGAAGCGATTGTACACGAAGGAGGCGATGAGCGAGAAGATCGATGTGCTGATGTTCAATGTGTTGTACTGCCAAGTCTTCACGCTCACATTGATGGACAGGTACGTGTAGACGTTGGTGGCGGTGGTGGGCATGGCCGAACGCAGTAGCAGGAACAGGATCAGCGGGAACAGCGGACGGAACTTGGCCAGATTGCCCTCGCCGCGGCGGCCGCAGAAGATGAGGTTGAGACCCTTGGTGATGGTTTCCCAGAAGGACTACGGTCAAGCGAGGGAAAAATCGGAACGTATTTGGTCACGCAGCGATCTTGGATCTTGAAGGCGACGATCGCAGCGCCAATGTAGGGGACTCCAGCCAGCGCAAACACCCACTTGTAGGGGATATGGAACGCGTCCTACGGGGAATGCGGAATGAGGAGCCCGTACCAGCATGAGGATCAGCGAAAGGATCGTGGCGGCCACCGTACCCGCCGTCTTCGAAGCCATAGCGAGCGACTGGCCTCTGCCGGCATCATCGGTCTCCGCGTGCACGCGCTCCACGACCAGGGTATCGATCATGATCTGGGCACCACACTGCGCGGTATTCAGAATCACGCCCATGATCAACGCCGTCATGTAGTTGTGGACCACGAACGGGTAGGTGATGAAGATGGCGGCAACAACGAACGCGTAGAAGATGAAATAGGGAATACGACGATGCTTCAGAATGGGGAGAGAATCGGAGATGTAACCAAACACGAGCTAGTCATGAGCATGAAGAAGGTAGACAAACCTTGAAAGACCAAGGGACGTAGCAGATGGCGTAATAGCTGTTCACTTGATCGTAATCCAGTTTCTACGCCTAATCGAGATTTGGCGATACTCACGATATCACGCGTCAGCATCAGAGACAATGCCGTCCACGGAAGGCCCTGCCCGAGCTGGGCAAGGAAATACAGCATGAAGATCCTAGGCTCCACGGAGCTGGTCCAGAACACATCGATCGGGTTCTTCCAAGACATGGCGGTGAGGAATGAGTGCCCAGCGAAGGGTATTATTGAAATGCGAGGAATGAGAACGCGTTCAGCCAATCATTTTTGACCGCCACTTATCCATTGAAATGCAGGGTATTTGATAATTGGGAGCTATGCTTTGTTTGGAGGTTGATTGAAGTCGAAAAGGAACAAGAAAGGGGG
>QWCN01006017.1_pt1 | contig 11487 bp, 9 predicted proteins | sample 1972711 | NCBI WGS metagenome assembly QWCN01 (sample SAMN09866707, study PRJNA288562) | Human gut metagenome isolate term1_stool, whole genome shotgun sequencing... | isolation source: gut | host: Homo sapiens | place: USA: California | reverse complement strand
CGCGGCCTGCTCCGCCGGAACGAGGGCTCGCTGTGCGGCGCGCAGATCTTCGGCAACGACCCGGCCATGATGGCCGAGGCCGCGCAGATCGCCGTCGGCATCAGCGGGTGCGACTTTCTGGACATCAATATGGGCTGCCCCATGCCGAAGATCGCCAACAACGGCGACGGCAGCGCCCTCATGCGCGACATCCCGCTGGCCGGGCGCATCATCCGCGCCGTGGCGGACGCCGTTTCCGTCCCCGTGACCGTAAAGACCCGCCTTGGCTGGGACCGGAGCTGCCCGAGCGCCGTCGCGCTGGCCCGCGCGGCGGAGGAAAACGGTGCAGCCGCCATCACGGTCCACGGCCGCACGAAGGCCATGCTCTATTCCGGCCGCGCAGACTGGGACGCCATCGGCGAGGTCGTGCGCGCCGTCTCCATCCCCGTTATCGCAAACGGCGATATCTCCGACCCCGAGCAGCTGCTGCGCTGCCGGGCGCACAGCGGCGCTTCGCTGTTCATGGCGGGACGCGCCGCCTTCGGCGACCCGTGGCTTTTCGAGCGGCTGCGCGCTGCCCTGCGCGGCAAGACACCCCCGGAGCTGCCGCCGCTCGCCGACCGCGTGGACACGGCCCTGCAGCAATTCGCACTGGCGCGCGAGGACAAAGGCGAGCATATTGCCTGCCTCGAGGCGCGCAAGCATTTTGCATGGTACCTGCGCGGCGTGCCGCACAGCGGATTTTATAAGGAACAAATCTCCAACATTTCCGCCTTTTCCGACATAGAACGTCTGGCAAAAGAGATCAAGCGTGATCTGAGGTGATCCCCATCGACGAAAAGCACATGATCCGGCTGGCAGCCGACGGCGATATGGCGGCGTTTGAGCAGCTCGTCACGACGCATCAGCCCGCCATCTACCGGCTCGCGCTGCGCATGACCGGCAATCCGGAGGATGCCGCCGACATGACGCAGGAGGCCTTCCTGCGCGCGTGGCGCGGGCTTGGCAGCTTTCAGGCCGATTCCAGCCTGTCCACCTGGCTGTTCCGGCTGACGTCCAACGTCTGCATCGACTTTCTGCGTGCTGCGCGCCGCCACCTGGTCGTTCCCATCTCCGGGCTGGACGCCGACGGGGAGGAATATACCCTCGATGCACCCGACCCGGCCAAGCTGCCGGAGGAGGAGCTGCTTGCGCGCGAGGAGCGGGAGGAGCTGCGGGCCGCCATGGACCTGCTGGCCCCGGAGCAGCGGCTGATCCTGTCGCTGCGCGTGGAAAATGACCTGAGCTATACGGACATCGCCGCTGTGCTTGGCGTGCGGGAGGGAACGGTCAAATCCCGCCTAGCCCGCGCCCGCGACCAGCTGCGAAAAAAGCTGTCCCAGAGCGGGAACAAAGCGGCCGCCGCCTCGTCTAATCCGCAGAAAGGAGGTCGGGGCCATGAACTGTAACGATTATCTTCCACTTTTGAGCGGACATCTCGACGGCGAAAACTCGCCGGAGGAAGAGCAGCGGCTGCAGGCGCATCTGGCGCAGTGTGCAAACTGCCGCGCACGGCTGCAGGCCTTCGAACGCGGGGACCGTCTGCTGCGGGCAGACACTGCCGTCCCGCCCGCCGAGCTGACAGCCTCCATTCTGGCAGCCGCCGCCAAAACACCGCAGCGGCCGGTCAAAAAACCGCGCCGCGCCTACTGGGGCGGGCTTGCCACAGGCCTTGCCGCTGCCGCGCTGGTCGTCTTCACTCTGCTCGGTCCGCTGAAGGGCTTTGCGCAGCAGAAGGCCAACGATACTGCCGCTACTGCCGCGCACGGCGACGTCGTGATGGGATACAGCGGCAATGTCACGTCATTTTACCACGATGCCGCAACATCCGGTGTTGAGGCGCCCGAGTGCATGGCAGCGGATACGGACGGTGCAGAGACCGTGTATGGCAAGACGGCAGAGCCGGTGCTCGTCGTGCTGAAGGGCGCGCACGCCGACGTTCTGCCGGAGAGCAGCGAGCTGCTGTCCGAGGAGGAGCGCGTCAGCTGGAGCGAGACGGCCGGGCTTTGGCCGGAGGACGTCCGCGCCGCATATCGCCTGCCGGCGGAAGCGCTGCCAAAGCTTCTGGCGGACTGCAGCGGGATCTACGCCTTCACGCTCTCCGCTCCGGTGAAGGAGGCAGCGGAATGCATCATTCTGCTGGCCGCAGAGGATTAAACCGATACCGCTGCAGAGCAAGCCGTTCTGCAGCGGCTTCATATTATCAGGAGGTATTATGTGCACTGCGATCACCTATCAGCCGCGTGAGCTCTATATGGGCCGCTCGCTGGACTATGAGGCATCCTACGGGGAGGAGCTTGTGGTACTCCCCCGCCGGTTCCCGCTCCGCTTCCGCCACGGCGGCGGCTCGGAGCAGGGCTATGCCATCCTCGGCACGGCCCATGTGGCGGACGGCTATCCGCTGTATTACGATGCCGTGAACGAAAAGGGCCTCGGCATTGCCGGGCTGAACTTTGTCGGCAACGCCCACTATGCCGCGCCGCAGGACGGGCGGCAGAACGTGGCGCAGTTCGAATTCATTCCGTGGCTGCTGCGGCAGTGCGCCACGCTGGCGGAGGCCCGGCAGCTGCTGCAGGACGTCAACCTGACGGGAACGCCGTTCAGCCCGCACTTCCCTGCCGCCCAGCTGCACTGGCTGCTCGCGGACGCGACCGGCGCCCTCACGCTGGAGCCGACGGCCGCGGGGCTGCAGATCTACGAAAATCCCGTCGGCGTGCTGACGAATAACCCACCGTTCCCGCAGCAGCTCTTCGCGCTGAACAACTATATGCATCTGTCGCCGAGACAGCCGGAGAATACCTTTGCCCCGGACGTGCCGCTGCAGGCCTACAGCCGCGGCATGGGTGCGCTCGGTCTGCCGGGCGACCTGTCCTCCGGCTCGCGCTTCGTGCGCGCCGCCTTCACGAAGCTCCACTCCGTCTGCGGCGAGAGCGAGGCCGACTGCGTCGGGCAGTTTTTCCACATCATGGAGACGGTCTCGCAGACGCGCGGCTGCTGTGAGGTCGCACCGGGAGAATTTGAGCGCACGATCTACACCTCGTGCTGGAATGCCGCGCGCGGCATCTATTACTACACGACCTACGGCAACCGCCGCATCACAGCCGTCGACCTGCACCGCGAGCCGCTGGACGGCACGGCGCTGCGCCGGTACCCCATGCTGACGGCAGAGGATATTCTCATGCAGAACGGAGGCGCGGGCACATGATCCTCAGGCTTCTGATCCTGATCGGTCTGGTGCTGGCCGGGTGCGCAGCACTGTTTTACCTTGTCTCGCGCGTGCATCGCTTCCGTTTCTCGCTGGCGCTGGCCCGCGGCAGGTGCGGCTGGAGCTGGGTGATCTCCGCGCTGGCTGTGCTGCTTCCTTCTGCCGCGATCTGGCTGGCGTGGGGCTATATGAACGCCATCATCTGCCTGCTCCATCTGGCGCTGTTCTGGCTGCTGAGCGACGCGCTGTTTGCCCTGCTGAAGCGGCTGCACGGCAAGCCGTGGCGGCGGTATTACGCCGGGCTCACGGCCCTGCTGCTCACGGGCGCCTATCTTTCGGCGGGCTGGGTGCAGGCGCACCACGTCTGGCAGACGGATTATGTCATCCGCACGGACAAGCCCGTCGGCACGCTCCGCGTCGCGCTGCTCGCCGATTCCCACATGGGCACCACGTTCCACGCAGACGGCTTTGCCCGCGAGCTGGACCGCATCGCGGCGCAGAAGCCCGACCTGCTCGTAATCGCGGGTGACTTTGTCGACGAGGATACGGAGAAGGAAGACATGCTCGCCGCCTGCAGGGCACTCGGGCAGCTGGATATGCCGGTCTACTACGTCTTCGGCAATCATGACAAGGGCCTGTATGACAGCAAGTGCACCCGCGGCTTCACGGGCGACGACCTCGCCGCTGAACTGACGGCAAACGGCGTGCATGTGCTGGAGGACGAGATCGTGCCGATCGGCGATGCCTTCTGGCTCATCGGCCGGCAGGACGCCTCAGAGGAGCTGGGCCTCGGCGGCGGCCGCGCATCCATGGCTGAGCTGACACGGGGGCTGGATACGGCGCGCTACTCCATCGTGCTGGACCATCAGCCGCATGACTATGATGCCGAGGCGGCTTCAGGCGTCGATCTCGTGCTCTCCGGCCACACCCACGGCGGGCAGCTCATCCCCCTTGTGCAGCTCATCCGCTGGTTCCACCTGCACGGCGACGACGCCGTCTACGGACAGGAGCGGCGCGGGGATACGGACTTTTTAGTCACGTCCGGCATTTCGGACTGGGCCATCCTGTTCAAGACCGGCTGCCGGTCGGAATATGTGATCATCGAAATTCAGGGGACATAAACGCAGACCCTCCCGCCGGGCACGGCGGGAGGGTCTTCAGCTTGTCAAAAAAGTCCCTTCGGGATTTTTCGCCAAGCTGCTTTCAGGATTGCAAAATGAATTTCTGTAGTACTTATTTTGCAATCCTGCCGCTGCGGCGGGTTGTTTAACGTGAAAGGACACCCTGACGGTTTCCTTTCACACTTTTCTTCCCTCCGAAACTTTCAGCTGGGCAGTTTTTTGACAGTCTGACCCTCCCGCCGGGCGGCGGGAGGGTCTTTTGCTGTTTGTTGGCTTATCTGCCGAGGTCCTCGACATAGAGCTCGCGGACCGCATTGGGATCGGCGGCCTTCTTCTCGGGCTCTGCGGGCTTCGGGTTGTTGCGGGCTTCCATGAACTTGCGCGCAACCTGCGGGAACAAGGCGTAGGACAGAACGTCCTCCTCGCAGCGGGCGATGTCCTTGGACTCCTCGCGGTACTGCGACAGCTCCGGCTTGAGCAGGTCAGCCGGGCGGCAGGTGATGACCTTGTCATCGCCGATGCACTTGCGGCGGACTTCCTCATTCACCTTGCCCGGCAGCTTGCCGTATTCGCCGCGGAGCAGGCCCTTGGATTCCTTCGGGACCATCTTGTAGCGCTCACCGGCGACGATGTTCATAACGGCCTGCGTGCCGACGATCTGGCTCGTCGGGGTGACGAGCGGAGGATAGCCGAAGTCCTTGCGGACGCGGGGCACCTCGGCCAGCACGTCGTAATAGCGATCCTCCTGGCCTGCCTGCTTGAGCTGGCCGAGCATGTTCGAGAGCATGCCGCCGGGGACCTGATACATCAGGGCCTTCGTATCGACCTGCAGGACCTTCGGATCAAGGAAGCCTTCCTTCTTCAGCTTGTCGGCGACCTTGCGGAAGTGCGTGGCAGCCTCGTTCAGCTTGGCAAGGTCCAGCCCGGTGTCGCGGTCGGAGCCCTGCAGCGTCGCCACGAGGGACTCGGTGGCGGGCTGGGACGTGCCGTTGGCAAGCGGAGACAGCGCGCAGTCCACGATGTCCACACCGGCCTGACAGGCCATGAGGTTGACCATGTCGCCGGTACCGGCCGTGTTGTGCGTGTGCAGGTGGATGGGCACGGAGACGCTGTCCTTCAGCTTACGCACGAGATCATAGGCGTGCAGCGGCAGCAGCAGGTTCGCCATATCCTTGATGCAGATGGAATCTGCGCCCATCTTCTCGAGGTCCTTGGCGAGGCCGACGAAGTAATCGTCGTTATGCACGGGGCTGACGGTGTAGCTCAGCGCGACCTCGGCCCAGCCGCCGTACTTCTTCACGGATTCGACGGCCTTGCGCAGGTTGCGGATGTCGTTCAGCGCGTCGAACACGCGGACGACGTCGATGCCGTTTTCGATGGACTTCTGGCAGAATTCCTCGACGACATCGTCGGCATAGTGCTTGTAGCCCAGGATGTTCTGGCCGCGGAAGAGCATCTGCAGCTTCGTCTTGGGCATGTGGGCCTTCAGGGTGCGCAGGCGCTCCCACGGGTCCTCGTTCAGGAAGCGCATGCAGACGTCAAACGTTGCACCGCCCCAGCACTCCAGCGACCAGTAGCCCATATTGTCCAGGAGCTCACAGGCAGGGAGCATATCCTCGATACGCATACGCGTGGCAGCCTGAGACTGGTGCGCGTCACGGAGGATGGTTTCTGTAATTCGCAGCGGATTCTTCTTTTCCATAACGGACATACCTCCTTATCAGCCGAACAGGGCGATGAACACGCCCGCGGCGACGGCGGAGCCGATGACACCGGCGACATTCGGGCCCATGGCGTGCATGAGCAGGAAGTTGCTGGGATCCTCGCGCTGGCCTTCCTTCTGGGAGACACGCGCAGCCATCGGAACAGCGGAAACACCGGCAGAGCCGATGAGCGGGTTGATCTTCTTGCCTTCCGGCAGGAAAATGTTCATGAACTTGGCAAGCAGGACGCCGCCGGCCGTGCCGCACATGAAGGCGACGATGCCCATGGCGAGGATGCCGAGCGTCATCGGGCTGAGGAAGGACTCGGCCTTCGCCGTAGCGCCGACGGAGACGCCGAGGAAAATGACGACGATGTTCATGAGCTCGTTCTGCGCGGTCTTGGACAGACGGTCGACCACGCCGCACTCACGGAACAGGTTGCCGAGCATCAGGCTGCCGACCAGCGGAGCTGCGCTCGGAACGAGCAGAGCGACGAACGCGGTGACGGCAATCGGGAAAACGATCTTTTCCTTCTTGGAAACCGTACGCAGGGCGTCCATGCGGATCATGCGCTCCTTCTTCGTGGTCAGGCCGCGCATGATGGGCGGCTGGATGACCGGGACGAGCGCCATGTAGGAATAAGCGGCAATGGCGATCGGGCCGAGCAGCTCGGAGGCCAGCCGGGACGTGACATAGATTGCGGTGGGGCCGTCCGCGCCGCCGATGATGCCGATGGAGGCAGCCATCTTCTGCGTGAACTCAAGGCCCGGGATCCCCAGCTTGCTCAGACCGAGCGCGCCGAGGTAGGCGATGAAAATGCCGAGCTGTGCGGCAGCGCCGAGCAGCAGGCTCTTCGGGTTGGCGATCAGCGGGCCGAAGTCCGTCATGGCACCGACGCCGATGAAGATCAGGCAGGGGTAGATACCCAGCTTGACGCCGAGGTAGAGGATGTCGATGAGGCCGGCGGCTTCATTTGCACCATTCGAGAGCGTGACGCCGTTCTTGATGAGGTCCCAGTGGATATGACCGCCCTCGAAGATCTCAGAGTGGAACATACCTGCGCCGGGCAGGTTCGTCAGCAGCATACCGAAGGCGATCGGCAGGAGCAGCAGCGGCTCAAAGCCCTTACCGATGGCCAGATACATCAGGACGAAGGAAATGAGGATCATGACGATCGATTTCCAGTCCGCATTGTGGATCAGGGTGGCGATGCCAGCCTGATTCAGGAAATTCGTCATTGCTTCCGAATTGGACTGCGCACCCTGATCCTCCACGGCGGCAGTCTCCGCGGCCGACGAGGAGTCCGGCTGGGAGGCAGCGGAGGCGAAGGTGAAGCACAGGCACACCAGAAGTCCCAGCACCATAAGCGCAACAAGGGCGCGGTGCAGGTTCTTATTCTTTTTCTTGAACATACGGCATCTCCTTACCCGCTTACGCGATGGTGCAGAGGAGAGCCTGAGTCTCGACGGAGTCGCCCTTGCGGACGTTCACACCGGTGATCTTGCCGTCGGAGGGAGCGCAGATCTCGTTCTCCATCTTCATGGCTTCCAGAATGACGAGAACGTCGCCCTTCTTCACGGACTGACCGGCCTGGACCTTGACATCCAGAATGGTGCCGGGCATCGGAGCCTTGACCTGAGCGCCTGCACCGGCAGGAGCGGGAGCGGCGGCGGGAGCAGCGGCGGGAGCGGCAGCAGGAGCGGCGGCGCTCATCTTCGCAGGAGCAGCCATTTCTTCGATCTCGATCTCATAGAGGGAGCCGTTGACGTTCACACGATACTTTTTCATACTTCTTGTTCACCTTTCTCAATATGTTTTTACAGCTTCTTGACGGAAAGAATGCGAATTGCAGACGCATCCGTACCGCTGGCTTCGGCAATGGCGGCCGAAACGGCGGCAAGAAACTCTGCGCGGTTGGGAATGCTGCTTTCCTGTGCAGGCGCAGCAGCGGCAGCGGCCTGCATTTCCTCCTTCTTCGAGCTGCCGCGGCATGCCAGACCCAGCAGCCAGCACAGTCCGATGATGAGGATCAGGACGACGAACACCGTCACCAGTCCCATGACTACAACAAACCAGTTTTGCATTATTTGCCTCCTCGCTTAGGACGGCAGAGCCGTCTTAATAAAATTTTTATACTCCCGGCCGGGGTTTCCTGCTCCGGCCGGATAGTTAACGAAAGAGAATCAGGAGATCGCGAAATCGATGGATTTCAGCAGCTGGCGGTTCACATAGACCTCCAGCGTGTACTCCCCTGCCGCGCCCGGATTCGGGATCGTGCTGGTATGGCGGCGCTCATGCCACATCTGGTCCCAGGTGAGCTGCGCCGAGGCATCGCTCACGGGCTCGCCGTTGGCATTGCGAATGACATAAAGCAGGGTGATCTCGTCGTCGGAGTCCTCCTTGCGCGTCAGCTCCAGGCACAGAGCGATGTCCTCATCCGCCGAGAAGGAGGTCTTGGACGTCGTCAGGGAGCGATAATCCCAGTTGACCTCCGCCGGCGTCTCCCACAGGGAAATATAGGTCGTGGAGGGCGTTGCGCCGTAGCGGTCGAAGCGGCCGCCGGACGGCGTTCTGGCGCTGGCCTCGACGGTACCGAACACATCCGCACCGTCTGCAGGCGTCAGGGAGATCGTGTAATCCGCATCGGGGATGAGGCCCTTGAGCGTGACGGAATTTTCCGTGCACTCCTGCAGACGCGGCTCGTGATTGCTCGTCGGCACGCCGTAGGTCACATACCAGCCGCCGGCGGGCGCGCCGGAGGCCGTCTGCCACGAGGCGGTGATGGTGCCGTCCTCATTGGCCGTGGCCTGCAGACCCGTCACAACGAGCGGGTTGGCGGGCAGCGTGAGCACGGCGGGCGCGGGCATGCCCTCGGCCGAGACGGTGAAGGTATAATCGCGCTTGAGGTCGGGCAGTTCAAAGACGCAGCTGCTCTCCGTGACGGTCTGCGTGACCGTCGTGAACTGACGTGCCTCGCAGGTGACCGTCCAGCCTGCGGGAATGTTTTCGCCCGTTTCCCATGTCACGGTGACGGTGTTTCCCTCGATGCTGCTGACATTCAGCTTATCGACCTTCACAACGGGGATGGGCGTGAACTCCGTCGTCGTCGTGCCGGTGAGGAAGACGGTATCCGTTCCCTCGAGCGTGAACGTGTAATTCTGCTGCAGCGTCAGGCCGGTGACCGTGACGGTATTGCCGGTGAACTGCTGCGACTGCTTCTGGCCGTCGCCCGCCGCATAGGACACGGTCCACTGGGCAGGGGTCGGGCCGTTGGCGCTGAAGCTCAGCACCACGCTGCCGTCGGCATCGCCGAGGGAGGCGGTCAGATCCGTGATCTCCGTGGCCTCCGGCGTCGTGACGGAGAGGGTGCTGACGCCGCGGCTGCTCAGGCGGTGGCCGTCAGCCGCCGTGACGGTGATAGTATACTGCGTGTTTTCCGACAGACCGGAGAAGACGTATTGACCGTCGGCCGCCGTGGCGGGATAGGAATTGCCATACATGTCGGAGCAGGTCAGGCGGAAGTCCGCCGCCTTGTCGCCGCTCTCCAGCGCGACCGTCAGCTCCTCCGTCGTGCAGCGCACGACGCGCAGGGCATCGGCCCGCACAAAGTAATACGAAAGCAGGAACCACGCCGCCGCGCCCAGCAGGACGACGAGCGCAGTCACGATGCCGATCGTGACGGCACGGCGCTTTTTCTTCGGTTTTTTCTCCGGTTCGGGTGGGAGCGTGCTCTCCGCGTCGTTATCGACATAGGTTGCCTCCGGCTCGGCGGGCCGGTCAGGCTCGTCCGGGGACGCTTCCTGCTCCGGTTCCTCCGGCTGCGGCGGTACGTCGCCGACGGCCGCATTCACCGAGGCAAGGAAAGCGTCGAGGTCCATCTGATCCGGGTCCTCGTCCTCCGGCTCTGCCGAGGCAGGTCCGGCTTCCTCCGCCGGTCCGGTCTCTTCTGCAGGCTCGTCCGCTTTCGGTTCGGTATCTTTGACCGGCTCTGCCTCCTTGACCGGCTCCGCCGGTTTTTCTGGCTCGGCAGGCGGCTGCGGCTTTTCTTCGGCCTTCTGCTCCGGCTTCGGTTCGTCCGGCACGGCGTCGGGATCGATGTCCTTTTCCGTGCCCGCGCCGGAAAGGTCCGGGGCAAAGCTCGTGCGGAACTTCTCGTCGAGCTGCTCCGCGTCCGTCATGCGGGCAGGCGCGTCCTCCCCGTCCGTCTCCGCCTCGGGCGCGAGCGGCGCCTCCGGCGTGACGATGGGCGGCACGATGAGCGTGTCCGACACCTCGTTGCGCTGCATATAATAGACCAGCGCCTGCTTCAGCTCCGCCGGAGTCTGGAAGCGGTCCTCCGGACGCGGAGCGCAGGTCTTCAGGATGATGGCAGCCAGCTCATAATCGGCATAGATCGGCGTCGGCATGGCCTTGCCGGTCAGGCGGAGCTTGTCCGCCATGGCCTCGCCCGTGGCCTCGTCCTCAAACGGGCCGTGGTTGCCGTTATAGATGCGGTAGAGCAGCATGCCGATGGCATACAGGTCGATCGTGGGGTTTGGGGACGCCGTGATGGCGGAAAGCTCCGGCGCGGAATACGGGCCGAGGTAATTCTCCGGCACCGAGGCATACTGCAGGTCCTCCAGCGGCGCAAGGCCGAGGTCCCCGAGCAGGAACCGCCCGGACTGCGTGAGGAACACGTTCTCCGGCTTGAGGTTTTCAAACAGATAGCCCGCATCGCGGCAGGCCGTGAGCGCGTCGCACAGGTCGATGCCGAGATTCACAGCGCGCAGGCCGGTCATGGCGCTGTGGTCGAGGAAGGCGCGCAGCGAGACCATGCGCGGATAGAGGATATAGACATCGTAGCCGATGCCGCTCTCCTTCGGCTCGATCTGGTAAGAGCTCGCGCCCGCAAAATAGCCGTTCTCTGCCAGACGCATGCCGGTGTCGAGCTCATTTTTGATATCCTCGGCAACACTGCCGTAATAGGCATGGACGGCGGCGTCATCCGGGTAAGCGCCGGAGAGGATCAGCGCCCGCACCTGCAGGTCAGACGCGGGGACGGAGATCCGCTTTACGACAAAGCGCTCGCCCGACTGGACGTGGCGGAGGGCGTAGCAGGTACAGCCATTGTGCCCGGCGATCTCCTCCTCAACGGACATCTGATCCAGCAGAGGGGAGACAAGTTTCAGTTCGGACATCGGGTTCGCCTCCTAAATCAAGAACTCAAATTATTTCTAGTATATACTATGATATTTTTGCAAAAAATGCAAGAACATTCTTGTCATATTCTTCGGAAAATGGTATGATAGGAAAAACCGGCGGAGGCGATTCCTGTCGTACGCCGGAGGAAAGGAGACCAAGCATAGCACGATATGCGTTGAGATATGGAAAACAAAGTTGTTTGTGACTACTGCGGCACGATCTATGACGGTTCGCGCGAAAAGTGCCCGCTCTGCGGCAG
>QWCN01006013.1_pt1 | contig 11490 bp, 8 predicted proteins | sample 1972711 | NCBI WGS metagenome assembly QWCN01 (sample SAMN09866707, study PRJNA288562) | Human gut metagenome isolate term1_stool, whole genome shotgun sequencing... | isolation source: gut | host: Homo sapiens | place: USA: California | reverse complement strand
GGTGGTAAAAGCATTTACCAATGAAAGCGTGGAAAAGGAGAAGTTTGAAACAGATAACGCTCTTTTTCTGGATACCAAGAAGCTTGCTTACCGTTATATGGCAGCTTTCCAGATTTCTGTCCGGGCTTTCGACGGGCTGATGTATCTGCTGGTACTGGTGGCAGGTGGTATTTTTATGATAAAGGGGCTGATTGTGCCGGGAGATTTGGTGGCATATATGCTCTACGTTTCTACTCTGATTGCCACAGTGCGCCGGATTATTGAGTTTGCGGAGCAGTTTCAGCGTGGTATGACTGGAATTGAACGGTTTTTACAGATTATGGATGCGGATATTGAGATTTTCGATGAGCCGGATGCTGTGGAATTAAAGAATACAAACGGGGAAATCGCCTTTGAAAATGTCAGCTTTGAATATCCGGACGACCATAATAAGGTATTTAAGAATCTGAATCTGCAAATTCATTCCGGGGAGAAGGTGGCAATCGTGGGCCCCTCCGGCGGCGGAAAGACCACCCTCTGTAATCTGATTCCCAGATTTTATGATGTATCAGAGGGAAGGATTACTCTGGATGGGGAGGATGTCAGACATTTTACCTTAAAGAGTTTAAGAGGCTGTATCGGCATTGTGCAGCAGGACGTTTATCTGTTTTCCGGCACAATTCTGGAAAATATTGCCTATGGCAGACCGGGGGCAGCCAGAGAAGAGGTAGAGGAAGCAGCAAAGAGGGCTGGCGCCCATGATTTCATACTGGGCTTAAAGGATGGATATGACACTTACGTGGGAGAGCGGGGAGTAAAGCTTTCCGGCGGACAGAAGCAGCGGATCAGCATCGCAAGAGTCTTTCTGAAAAATCCGCCCATTATTATTCTGGATGAGGCAACCAGCGCGCTGGACAATGAAAGTGAATTTGCTGTGGCACAGTCGCTGGCAAAGCTTTCCGAGGGCAGAACCACTTTAACCATTGCCCACAGACTTTCCAGCATCCGCAATTCCGACAGGATTCTTGTACTGACGGAGAACGGAATTGTGGAAGAGGGGAACCATGAAAATCTTCTGGAGAAAAAGGGAATATACTATCATTTTTATGAAACAGCAAATGCCTTAAAGTAGAAACAGGACAGGAAAAACCGATGGGGAAAGAGAGGAATTGCCATGAAACTGATGTTTATTGGGGCAGACCATGAGGTTACGGGAAGCTGCCATTATCTGGAGGCTGCCGGAAAGCATATTCTGGTGGATTACGGAATGGAGCAGGGAATCAATGTGTTTGAAAATGTGCCGCTGCCGGTGAATGAGTCTATGATAGATTATGTTTTTCTGACCCATGCCCATGTAGACCATTCGGGACTTCTGCCTCTTCTTTATGCAAGAGGCTTCAGAGGACAGATATATACAACGGATGCAACGGCGGATTTGTGCAGTATCATGCTCCGTGACTGCGCCCATATTCAGACCATGGAGGCAGAATGGAAGAACAGGAAGGCAAAGAGAAGCGAAACGGTACAGGCTGTTGAACCTCTTTATACCATGGAGGATGCGGAAGGGGCAATCAGGCGTCTGGTTGCCTGTCATTATAATCAGGAGATTGAGGTCTGCGATGGTATCCGTATCCGTTTTACGGATATCGGGCATCTGCTTGGCTCCGCCAGCATTGAGATATGGCTGACAGAGGAGGGAAGGACGAAGAAAATAGTCTTTTCCGGAGATATCGGCAATAAGCATCAGCCCCTTTTAAAGGACCCGTCACTGACGAAGAGCGCGGATTATGTGGTGATGGAATCCACCTACGGGGACAGACTGCACAGTGCGGAAAGATTGGACTATGTGAAGGAGCTGGCAGCAGTTTTAAAGGAAACCTTTGATAAGGGAGGGAATGTGGTGATTCCTTCCTTTGCTGTGGGAAGAACCCAGGAGCTGCTTTATTTCTTAAGAAAAATCAAGGTGGAACGCCTTGTGGAGGGCTTTGAAAATTTTCCGGTATATGTGGACAGTCCTCTGGCAGTGGAGGCAACGGGAATTTTTCAGGATAACCGTTGGGAGTGCTTTGATGAGGAAGCCATGGAGCTTGTAAGGGAAGGGATTAACCCCATTTCCTTTGCAGGATTGAAGCTGGCGATTACCAGTGATGAATCCAGGGAAATTAACTTTATTGATACACCAAAGGTGATTATTTCCGCTTCCGGTATGTGTGAGGCGGGACGTATCCGGCATCATTTGAAGCATAATCTGTGGCGTCCGGAATGTACCATCCTGTTTGTGGGGTATCAGGCAGTGGGAACCCTTGGAAGAAGTCTTGTGGAAGGGGCTGACGAGGTGCGTCTTTTCGGGGAACCGATTCAGGTCAGAGCCCAGATTAAACAGCTTGCCGGATTAAGCGGACATGCGGATAAGAATGGACTGATTGAATGGATTTCCGGCTTTGAGGAAAAGCCGAAAAAGGTATTTGTTGTACATGGGGAGGACAGTGTCTGTACCGGATTTGCGGAAACCCTGAAAATCGAGTATGGACAGAGAGCCTATGCCCCTTACAGCGGAACGGAATTTGATTTGCTTTCCGGTAAATTCCTTTATGAGGCAGAGCCGGTATCCGCAAAGAAAAAGGAGAAGCCCGTTACCAACAGTGTATTCGCAAGACTTCTTGCGGCGGCACAAAGACTTTTACATCTGGCGCAGAAGTGTGATGGCATGGCAAATAAGGATATGGCGAAGTTTGCAGACCAGATAAATTCGCTGTGTGATAAGTGGCAGATGTAAGGAAACGGACGCATGGCAGAAACGGAGATTGGTACACTATGAGTTATGCAGATAAGGTTTTTACAGAAATGTGCAGGGATATTCTGGAGAACGGAACCAGTACGGAGGGGGAGAAGGTGCGCCCCCACTGGCCGGATGGAACCCCTGCCTATACAATTAAGAAATTCGGAGTGGTAAACCGGTATGACCTCTCTAAGGAATTTCCCATCATGACCCTCAGACGGACGGCATTAAAGTCCGCCACAGACGAGATTTTATGGATTTGGCAGCAGAAGTCCAACAATATTCACGATTTGCACAGCCATATCTGGGATGAGTGGGCAGATGCGGACGGCTCTATCGGCAAGGCATACGGCTATCAGCTTGGGGTAAAGCATCAATATAAGGAAGGTATGATGGACCAGGTGGACAGAGTGCTTTATGATTTGAAGCACAATCCCTTCAGCAGAAGAATCATGACAAATATTTATGTGCATCAGGATTTACATGAAATGAACCTGTATCCCTGTGCATACAGCATGACCTTTAATGTCACCCAGAAGCCCGGAGAGGACAGGCTGACCCTGAATGCCATTTTGAACCAGCGTTCTCAGGATGTGCTGGCGGCAAATAACTGGAATGTGGTGCAGTATTCTGTCCTTCTGCACATGATTGCCCAGGTCAGCGATATGAATGTGGGAGAACTGGTGCATGTTATTGCGGATGCCCATATTTATGACAGGCATGTTCCGATTATAAAGGAACTGATTTCCAGAGAGCCCTGTCCGGCACCGAAATTCTGGCTGAATCCGGAGGTACATGATTTTTACCAGTTTACCAGGGATGATGTAAAGGTAGAGGGATATCAGACCGGAGAGCAGATAAAGGACATTCCCATTGCCATATAGAAGTGGAATGGGGATTTGAACAGACGGACAGATTCGGAAAGGAAGAGAGCATATGAATATTATAGTAGCAGTAGATTCCAACTGGGCAATCGGAAACAGGGACAGCCTGTTGGTGAGTATTCCCAATGACCATAAGCATTTCAGGGAGGAAACAACCGGAAAGGTGGTTGTGCTGGGAAGAAAGACACTTCAGACCTTCCCCCAGGGGCAGCCTTTAAAGAACCGGAAAAACATTATTCTCTCCAAAGACCCGAATTACACGGTAAAGGATGCGCAGGTCGTACATTCCGTGGAGGAGCTTCTGGAGGAATTAAAGCAGTATGATTCAGAGCAGATTTATATCATCGGCGGAGAGAGTATTTACAGGCAGCTGCTTCCCTACTGTGATACAGCCCATGTAACGAAAATCGACCATGCCTATGAGGCGGATACTTATTTCCCGAATCTGGATGAGGATGAGGAATGGGAGATGACGGCGGACAGTGAGGAGCAGACGTATTTCGATATTCCCTATACCTTTGTTAAATATGAAAGAAAGAAGTAGTAACAGTTAAACTGTTACTATTTTTTTACTTTTTTGCGGTTTTACTTGCTGAAAAAGTCAGCGTGAGGTAAAATGTAAGTGCTTACATGGTTATTATTCAAAAGGAGCAAGGAAATGCAGATTCAGGACAGAACAGAAGGGTTACACCAGGCAGCAGAATGTCCCCTCCGGGTGGTTTATGCGGACGGGGAAAAGAACGGAGAAGGGGAAAATAAGGAATATCGTACTCTGATTCGGGAGCATTTTCTGGATGTGGTTGTAAATGAAGTAAAGGTATTCCGGCTGGTCTGTACGGCAACGGATTTGCCCTGTCTGGTGCTGGGACGGCTTCTGACAGAAGGGCTGATAGAAAGGGCGGAGGATGTGGAAAGTCTTTCGCTGTGTGAGAGCGGCTGTGTGGCAAGGGTTTTTTTGAAAGAGAAGCCGCTTTTAAAAGAACTGGAAAAAAGAGAACCTACCTGCTGCACGGGAAACCGGATTCTGGCGGGAAAAGCGGAGGCAGTCAATTTGAAAAAACTGCCGGAGGCAGACTGGCGGGAGGAATGGATATTCACCATGGCAGAGGCATTTGGCAGGGATTCCGGCCTGCATAAAAGGACAGGGGGAACCCATAGCTGCTATCTTGGAATAGAGGGACGCTGTGTTTACAGCAGTGAAGATATCGGGAGGCATAACGCACTGGATAAATGTATCGGGTATATGCTGCAGGAAGGGTTTCCGAGGGAAAAATGTATGCTGTTTACCACGGGCAGAGTGCCGATGGACATGGTGGAAAAGGTGATTGCGGCAGGAGTGCCGGTACTGATTTCCAAGGCAGTGCCTACGGAAAATGCGGTGCTTCTGGCAGGGGAATACGGTTTGAATCTGATTTGCCGGGCATGGCCGGACAGATTTGAGATTTATCGGGATAACAGATAGCTTTGCGATGCGCGGCAGCGCGGGGAGGGGCAATGGAACACAGGATGGAAATAGAAGAATGTCTGGAAAAGATTCTGGAGCATACAGTTCCCACCATGAAAACGGAATGGGTTCTGTTGGAAGAGTGCGAGGGACGGATATGCAGTGAGGAAATTACGGCAAAGAGCATGGTGCCGCCCTTTCCGAAATCTGCCATGGACGGGTATGCTGTCCGGGCGAAGGATGTAGAGGGAGCAACCGGGGGAAAGCCGGTGGAGCTTTCCGTTGTGGGAGAGCTTTTTGCAGGAGATTATCAGGAATTTTCCGGCAGGAAAAATACGGCTGTCCGGGTGATGACCGGTTCCTATGTGCCGAAGGGGTATGATGCGGTCATCCGGCAGGAGGATACAGATTACGGCGAGAAACAGGTTGCGATTTATAAGGGTGTCGCTCCCTTTACCAACTATTGTCAGGTGGGCGAGGATATAAAAAAGGGGGATGTGGTAATCAAGGCGGATACCAGACTGACCCCGCTGCATATCGGAATGCTGGCAAGTCTTGGCATCTGGCGGGTAAAGTGCTATGTTCCGGCAAAGGTTGCCATTATTTCCACGGGGACAGAGCTGGTAAAGGCAGGAGAAAAGCTGCCGAAGGGTAAAATTTACAGCAGTATTTCCTATTTTCTGGCGGCAAGCTTAAAGAAGCCGGTAACAAGGGTAAATGAAAGATATAAAATGACTGCCGGCAGACTGAATCAGGAAACCCTGGACAGAGTGAATAATGCAGTGACCTACCGGGTGTACGGCAGGGAGGAAAACAGAGATGCCTCCTATGAAAAGATATTGACGGAATACGAAAAAAATGCGGTAAAGGCAAACCTCTGGGGAAATGCAACAACGCCCATCTATAACATTGTCTGCATGTCCGGTGTGCTGTTTATTATCTGGCTTGGCGGAAGAAATGTGCTGGGAAGAGGCTGGAATGTCTGGGATATCGGTGTGTTTACCACCTATGTTTCCTGTTTTACAAAGCTGGCGCAGAAGGCCTCCAGCTCGGCAAGATTTTTCAATTCCATCCAGAGGGCACAGGTATCCTGGCAGCGGATTAAGCCTCTGTTTAAGGAATATGTGGAGCTGCCCAGACCGGAGGAGGTACCTGTGGAATGTCTTGAGGTACGGGACGCAGAGATTTCCTACCCCGGATACGAGCCGGTTCTGGAGCATCTGAACTTCACGGTGAAAAAGGGACAGATTATCGGCGTGACGGGAGCGGTTGCCTGTGGCAAATCCGCGCTTGGAAAGGTATTTATCGGCAATGCCCTTTATGAGGGAAGCATCCGGCTGGACGGAACGGAATTAAAGGATTTGGATGATGTGGAAAAGAGCGGACGGATTGCTTATATGGGGCATGAACCGGAGCTGATGAGCGATACGGTCTGGGAAAATATCCTGCTTGGGAAGGATACGGACCCGGAGGAGTATTTAAAGCTGGTGCGCATGGATGAAGAAATAGAAAAGATGGCCGGTAAAAGGCAGACCTATGTGGGAAATGGCGGGCAGCAGCTTTCCGGCGGACAGCAGGCGCGGATTTCCCTGGCGAGGACGTTGTGCCACAGAAAGGGGATTCTTGTACTGGATGACCCTTTTTCAGCGGTGGATAAAAATACGGAGCGGGAAATTTTCGCAGGGCTGAGAGTTCTGGCAGAGGATGGCATGATATTGCTCTTGTCCCACAGACTGGCTCTTTTTCCGGAAACGGACGGTGTATTGTTTTTGAAGGACGGCGGAGGAGTATTTGGTACCCATGAGGAGTTGCTGGAAAGCAATCCGGGGTATCGGAAGCTGTATGAAACCCAGCAGTCGGAAAAGAAGGCATAATCGCCGGAGGAGAGGAAAAAGAATATGGAAAAGGCAAAAAAATCAGAAGACAGTCTGATGAAAGTAATCATAAAGCTTTTTAAAAATTCCCGCAGAGTGATTTTCCTGACCCTGTTGGTGATTGTGGCATCGGTTGTGATGACGCTGTTCCCGCCCCTTGTGCTGGAGCAGATTGTCAACCGGCTGACGGATGGACAGGATGTGGCAGCGGCAGTTACCTTCGGGTATCTGGGGATGCTGGCGGTGTCAGGTATTCTGGAATCCTTACAGAATGTAATGCTGACGATTATGGGACAGAAGCTGACCCACAGCGTCCGCAGTGAGATGTGCAGGAAGCTTTCCCGTTTACAGGCGGGGTATTTTACAAGGGTTGAATCCGGAAAGATTGTATCCCGGTTTGTCAATGATGTGGATGCGGTGGATTCCCTTTTCTCCAATGGTATTGTGGGGATGTTTGCAAATGCCTGCAAGGTCATCGGTATTCTGTTTGTGATTTTTTATAAGAGCGTGGGACTGGGAATCCTGATTTTATGTATTGTTCCCTTTTTATTTGGGATGACAAGATATATCCAGAAGCGGATGCTGAAGGCGCAGATGGCGAACCGGGCGGCGATTGGAAAGGTGAATAATCATGTGCCGGAAACCATTCGGAACATGCGCAGTATCCGTTCCCTTACGATTCAGAAATATATGGAAGAAAAGTATGATACTTATATAGAAGAAAGCTATCGGGCACTGGAGAAGACCAATTTCTATAATGCAATTTATTCTCCGATTGTGGTGTACTTAAGCTCCTGTGTAATCGCGGTGATGATGGTATGTTCTTCCACAGGAACCGCCATGCAGCAGTTTTTCGGAATCACCGTAGGAAGCGCCGTGGCGATTATTGCCTATGTGAGCAAGGTATTCGGACCCATAGAGAGTATTGGTATGGAAATTCAGAATGTCCAGACTGCCATTGCGGGTATCCGGAGAATTGATGAATTTCTGGAGGAAAAGGAGGCTTCCTTCCCGGAGGAGGCTTATCCGGAAGGCATTGAAGTAAAATTTGAAAACGTCAGCTTTTCCTATGATGAGGAGCATCCGGTGCTGAAAAATTTAAGCTTTACCGTACAGGAGGGAGAAAACATTACTCTGGCAGGGCGTACCGGAGCAGGAAAAAGTACGATATTCCGGCTGCTCCTTGGTCTGTATGAGCCGAATCAGGGGAAGGTAACAATTGGAGGAGTAGAGGCAGACCGGATTCCGGGGAAGCTGCGCCGCAGCTTTATCGGCTATGTGGAACAGCAGTTTCGACCTGTGATGGGAACGGTTGCAGAGCAGATTACACTGTTTGATGAAACCATTTCCCGGGCAGAGGTGGAGGATGTGATAAAGCTGGTAGGCTTACAGGAAAAAGTCCAGCTTCTTCCGAAGGGGTATGATACTCTGATGGAGAGGGCAGATTTTTCCCAGGGAGAATTGCAGCTTTTATCCATTGCAAGGGCTGTTGTGGCAAAGCCACAGATTATGCTGCTGGATGAGATTACGGCAAATCTGGACAGCGTGACGGAAAAAAGGGTTCTGGATGTACTGCGCAGGGCTTCTGACGGGCGGACGGTGATTTCCATTTCCCACAGGATTCATGAGAAGCTGCAGCAGGGCAGGCTGATTCATATTGGCGAATAAAGGAAGAAATGAAAAGATATAAAAGAAATGCGCAGAAATGGAGAGTAGTGTGGCATGAAAACGGGCAGGAAGGTAAGGACAGCTATTATCGGGGCAGGAGATATCACCAGAAAAAGGCATCTGCAACAGAACTCCTGAAAAGGTTTTGATTCTTCTCATGTGCAGAGCAGGCTGGAATTAACAGATGCACATGAACAGTTCTGCAGATGTATCTTGGAAGGTCGCAAAATGCCCGTCACAGTAGAGGATGGGCTCATTTCCGTACAGATTTTACAGGCTCTTTTCCGGGCGGATGAGGAGCACTGTTTTCAGGAAATTCCAGTTTTTTGAAAAAAAGTTATTGACAAAGCCTTTTTCATGGTGTATCTTAGTTTCGACATAATTAATACAAAACACATAGGAATTGTATGAAAAAAGAAAAGGAGATTAAAGTTATGGAAAAGCAGAACAGAACAAACAAAATGACGATGGGTTGTTGTAAGGGCATGTGCTGTTACATGTGTTGCTGCTGCGTACCTGAAAAATAGAAAGCAAGCCATCGTCAGAAGAAACGGAGAAAAGAAAGAAAAATCTGCGGGCGGGCTGACCCCCGTTTTTTTTGTACCTAAATTTACTGATGCCAGGGTTCCCACCACGATATGCGAATATCGGACAGGATTGTGGGAGTGCGCAGCACGGAACAATCCGCAGACATCAAATGAGGGGCAAAGTACCTTTTGACCCTCATATCATTTCATTAAAAAAGGAGAATATTATGAAAAACAGAACATTAAAAACAACAGTACTGGCACTGACAACTATCTTTACCCTGGGACTTACCGCATGCGGTTCCACAGGCACAAATGCTTCCCAGAGCGCAGGAAACAGCAGCGCTGCAGGCAGCAGTACAGCTTCTCAGAGCACAGAGGCACAGGACTCCCAGACAGAGGATGTAAAGACAATTTATTACGCTTTTACCACTACAGGTGCCAATTCCTATATTGATGAAAACGGCAACCCGGATGGATACGAATTTGCGGCAGTAAATGCTATTTTCGACAAGCTGCCCCAGTACAAGCTGGAATATGTACCTACCTCTGATGAGGATTTGCTGGTGGGTCTGGAATCCGGAAAATATGACATCGGAACAAAGGGAGCATGGTGGACAGCAGCCAGAGAGGAAAGCTATATTTTCCCGGAGCATTATATTGGAACCAGTATTCTTGGAATTGTAATCCGTTCCGAGGATGCAGACAAGATTACAGATATGGAATCCTTTGCGGCATACAGCGGAAATCTGGTACCGATTTCTCCCCAGAACGCTCAGTACAGCATTGTACAGAACTACAACAAGAATCATCCGGACGCACAGGTAAAGCTGACAGAGTTGGATAACTTCGGTTCCAATGATGCTTACCAGTGGGTACTGGAGGGCAGATATGACGGCTATATTGATATCCGCAGAATATTTGATACCAGAGTGCTGGCAGAGGACGGAGAGTATCATCAGTATGCTGACAAGCTCTCTTACGTTCCTTATGAAGCAATTCCTACCTGGGCATTCTTTAATAAGAACAATCAGGAGCTGGCAGATGAATTTGACAAGGCATGGGAAGAGGTTTACGAGGAAGGCACCTTTGAAGAACTGGCACAGAAGTATTTCGGATACAGCCTCTTTGATTATGTTCCGGAAGGCTACAAGAAGGGTGACGAACTGTAACAGGAGGGAAAAAGCGTGAGACCGTTTCATCCGTTATTTATTCTGGAAGTGCTGCCGGAGCTTCTCCGGTACCTTCCGGTTACATTGGGAATTATGGCAGGAACCGTTCTTTTCGGCGGACTTTTAGGATTTTTGCTGGCAGTGGCAAAGGTGAAAAGAAATCCTGTTACAAAGGCACTGGCAAATATTTATACCTACGTTACAAGATGTGTGCCGTCCATCGTTATGCTGTTTGTGGTTTTTTACGGACTGCCGGAACTGTTACTTTCCTTTGGCATCAACATTAATGGATTTTCCAACGGTTTCTTCGTGATTGTAACTTTTTCCATATTATATGCGGCAACGATTTCAGAGGTGTTCCGCTCCGCCTACCTGTCCATCGACAAGGGACAGCGGGAGGCAGCAGTCAGTATCGGCATGACAGAATGGCAGGCATTCAGAAGAATCCTTCTTCCCCAGAGCATTGTAATAGCGCTTCCAAACTTTACAAACTCACTGGTAAACCTGATGAAGGAGGGGGCACTTGCCTATACCATCGGACTGATAGACATTGTGGGACAGGGAAACCGGATTATCGGCAGATATCAGGGCTCTTATACACTGGAGGTTTATCTGGCAATGGCGATTCTCTACTGGGTACTGACTGTTATTATCCAGAAGATTTTCGGACTGCTGGAAAAGAAATTATCAAAAGGGAAAAAGGCGTTGGCGACAGCGGCATAGGAGGTGAGGCAGATGGAACTGAATACAGCTTTTATGGCAGAAACTCTTGGAAAAATCCTTGCCGGGGTACCCGCTACCTTAAAGATTACGGTGGTGACGCTTCTGATTGCAGGACCGCTTGCTTTCCTGTTTGCCATTGCCAGAACAGAGAAGAAAAAGATGGCGGACAAGATAATCGCAGCTTATGTATCCTTTATCCGGGGAACGCCCGTGGTATTGCAGATATTGTTTCTGTACAGTCTGCTTCCCAGCCTTTTGAACCATCTGGTGAAAAATGTATGGCATCTGGATTACAACGTATTCCAGTGGAACCCGATTATTTACGCATATACCGTATTTATTATCAACAATCTGGCAGTTTTAACGGAGGTGTTCCGTTCCGCACTGTCCACAGTGCATCAGGGGCAGCTTGAGGCAGGCTTATCCATCGGAATGTCAAA
>QWCN01010381.1_pt1 | contig 11493 bp, 10 predicted proteins | sample 1972711 | NCBI WGS metagenome assembly QWCN01 (sample SAMN09866707, study PRJNA288562) | Human gut metagenome isolate term1_stool, whole genome shotgun sequencing... | isolation source: gut | host: Homo sapiens | place: USA: California | reverse complement strand
CCGATGACCGTTACCGGCGTGACTATCCCCGCCGGAGGCAACGTCACCCTGGTGTATCAGGCACGGGTAACGGAGTTCGCCCCGCCGGGGGTGGAGGGCGAGATCCGCAACACCGTCACCGTTACCGGCGGCGGGCTGGCGGCTCCCCTGACGGCCACGGCCACCACGGCGGCGCAGGCCGCACCGGAGCTGACCATCAGCAAGGCCCTGTCTCCCGCCGTGGTCACCGGCAACGGACCCCTGACCTATACCTTTACCATCCGCAACACCGGCAACACCGCCCTGACCGGCCAGGAGGGGGCCGTGATCACCGACACCTTCGACCCCATCCTGAACATCACCGGCGTCACCTTCAACGGCACGGCCTGGACGTCGCCGGAGGACTACACCTATGACGCCGCCACCGGCGCCTTTGCCACCGTGGCCGGGAAGCTGGCGGTGCCGGAGGCCGCGTTCACCCAGAACGCCGACGGCTCCTGGACCGTCACCCCGGGACAGAGCGTCCTGACGGTAACGGGCACCGTGTAACAGCCCGGGGCATAAGACAATAAGCGCCCGCCTGCCGCTTTCGCGGCAGGCGGGCAAATTTTTGCTTTGGAAAACGGCGAAAAGTGATTGACAAAGGTGAATTTCTCTGTTATACTCTATAAGCCGCTTTGAATGGGTCAAAAGTTCCGGCCTTGCCGGACGCCCCCGACAGCGAGTCCGTAATAAAGGAAAGGCAGGTGCAACAAGTATGCAGGCTATTATCGTGACCGGTGGTAAGCAGTACAACGTCTCCGAGGGTGACACTCTGTTTATCGAGAAGCTGGACGTCAACGCGGGTGATTCCGTGGTGTTCGACCAGGTCCTGGCCATCGTCGACGGCGAAAACACCAAGTTCGGCACTCCCGTGGTGGAGGGCGCTAAGGTGGACGCCACCGTCGTCAAGAACGGCAAGGGCAAGAAGATCCGTATCTTCAAGTATACCCCCAAGAAGGGTTATCGCAAACGGCAGGGTCATCGTCAGCCCTACACCAAGGTGGAAATCGGCAAGATCTCCTTCTGAGTGACAGCATGACGACCGTTACATTCCTGACAGAGGAAGCCCGCATCGTCGGTTTCGATGCACAGGGACACAGCGACTTCGCCGCAGAGGGTGAGGACATCGTCTGCGCCGCCGTTACCAGCGCCGTGCGCCTGGTAGAAGCCACCGTCAATGACGTGATGGGTCTGTGTGCCGCGGTGAAAGTCCGGGAGCAGGACACCGCCGTCTCCTTTCGTCTGCCCGGGGGCCTGGCTCCCATGGCGGAGAACACCTGCCAGAATCTTCTGACGGGGCTGATGGTGTATCTGGCCCAGCTTCACGACGAGTATCCGGAAAACATTGAAGTGATGGAGGCGTGAAACCCTCCTGTTCCCCCGCAATCATCTCATAGAAAGGATGGTACTGCATTATGCTGAACATTGGTCTGCAGTTCTTTGCCCATAAAAAAGGTATGGGCTCCACCAAGAACGGCCGTGATTCCGAGTCCAAGCGCCTTGGCCCCAAGCGCGCTGATGGTCAGTTCGTTCTGGCCGGCAACATCCTGGTCCGCCAGCGCGGCACCCACATCCACGCCGGCACCAACGTTGGCATCGGCAGCGATGACACGCTGTTTGCCAAGGCCGACGGTGTTGTCCGCTTCGAGCGTCTGGGCAAGGATCGTAAGCAGGTTTCTGTTTACCCCGCCGAGTAAAAGAACCATATGAAAAGCACCGCCTGCGGGCGGTGCTTTTTTTTGTATCAAAATATGTGCGGCGGTCAGTCCTGCTCCTGAAATGCCCGGATATACGCCTCCAGGGCTTCGGCGGTTTTCTCCACCCCCAGGACGCTGGTGTTCACCGTCAGGTCATAGCAGGAGCTGTGGCCCCAGAACTTGCCGGTGTGGTGGTGGTAGTAGACCCGGCGGTGCCGGTCGGTTTTGGCCACCAGCAGCGCGGCCTTTTCCGGGGAGAGATTGTGCCGCTGCTGGATGCGCTTGATCCGCTGGGTCAGGTCCGCCCGGCAGAAGATCCGCAGCAGGCCCGGCCGCCCGGCCAGGGCATAGTCGGCGCAGCGGCCCACGAAGATGGCGGATTCGCCGCTGTCGGCGATCTGGCGGATCATGTCGAACTGCCGCTGGGCCACGTTGTGGGGGATGGAGTTGTCAAATTCGTTGATCTTGCGGCTGAGAATGCGGTTCACCGGCCGCTCGTCGTACTCCTGGGCCAGCCGCTGCATTTCCGGGTCATTTTTCCAGAGCTCGTCAATAAGCTCCCGGTCCAGCATCCGGATGCCCAGCCGCTGGCTCAGCAGGACTGCCAGGTCATGCCCGCCGCTGCCGTATTCGCGGCCAATGGTGATAAGAATCTGCTTTTTCATGCGAAAACATCCTTTCTGCACCCCGTCAATGGTGATGATTTGTCTATATTATACTGCCTTTGTCCGGATTTGTCACCTGATTTTTACGGATTCTGTACAGGAAAATGAAAATGTATAGATGAGGCCTCCGGACGGGGCGGAAAACTTTTTCATGGACAAAAGGGCCGGGCCGTGGTAGAATAACCTGAATGCATATGTCGAGCCGGGGGAGGAAACATAGGATGAGCGGAAAACTGATCGTATTCGAGGGCACCGACGGCTCCGGAAAGGCCACCCAGACGGCGCTTCTGTGCCGGGAGATGGAGAGCCGGGGCGTGCCCTTCCGCAAGCTGGAATTTCCCCGGTACAAGGAGGAGTCCTCGGCGCTGCTGCGGCTGTATCTCAGCGGGGCCTTCGGCACCGACCCGGCGGACGTCAATGCCTATGCCGCCGCCACGTTTTTCTCCGTGGACCGCTACGCCTCCTTCAAGCAGGACTGGGGCGGCTGGTACCGGCAGGGGGGTCTGGTCATCGCCGACCGGTACACCACCAGCAACGCCGTGCACCAGACCTCCAAGCTGCCGCCTCAGGAGCGGCAGGCGTTTCTGGATTGGCTGTTTGACTTTGAATACCGGAAGCTGGGGCTGCCGGAGCCGGACCGGGTGCTGTATCTGGACGTGCCCACGGAGCTGTCGGAGCAGATGATGCGCCGCCGGGAGCAGCTGACCCACACCACCGCCGACATCCACGAGCGGGACGAGGCATACCTGCGGTCCTGCCGGGAGAGCGCCGCCATGGTGGTGGACTACGGCGGGTGGACCCGCATTGACTGCGCCCGGGACGGACAGGTCCGCTCCGTGGACGACATCCACCGGGAGGTCATGGAGCGGCTCCGTGACCTGCTGGAGGGCATAAAATAGGGAGGGAACGCCTGCGCGTCCCCTCCGGGCGAAGGTATGTACGGCCCTCAGCAGGAGCAGCAGCCGTCGCCTCCGTTGCCGCAGCCGCAGCGGGATCCGGTTCCGCTGCCGCAGCAGCAGAACACCAGCAGTAAGATCACGATCAGCCAGATGCAGGAGCAATTGTTGTTGTCAAAGCACATGCGATTCACCTCACTTGTTTCCTGTATGGGCTATTCTATGCCGGAGATGGCTCCGGCGTATCTTGTCCGGGTGTGCCCGGCGGAAAAAATAGAGAAAGGAACCGATCATATGTCCGATTATCAGAACTCCGATACGGCCAAATGGGATGCCCAGGAGGTCCGTAAGCAGGCTTCCGGCCAGGGACCGAAGCCCAAGAAAAAGCGCCGCCTGGGGTGGCTGGGCTATCTGGCGGGGGTCATCGTGGCCTCGTTCCTGCTGGCCGGTATCGGCTGGCTGGCCGTCAACGATGTGTGCGCCCTGAATAAGGCTCCTCTGACCGCCACCGTCGAGGTGGAGAGCGGCGACTCCGTGGGGACGGTGGCCACCAAGCTGAAGAAGGCGGGGCTCATCAACTCCAAGCTGCTGTTCATGATCACCAGCCCCGTATTCCACGCCAGCCGCTATATCCAGCCCGGCGTGTATGAGCTGAACACCGACATGGACTTCAACTGTCTCATCAAGTCCATGCAGCCCACCGGCGGCGTAGCGGCCACCGTTACCGTCACCATCCCCGAGGGCTACACCGTGGAGCAGATCATCCAGCTGCTGGCGGAGAACGACGTGTCCGACGCCGCCGCCCTAGAGGAGGCCGCCAAGAACCATGTGTTCGACAAGTTCGACTTCGTGGACAACGAGAATCTGGGCAGCATCAGCCGCCTGGAGGGCTATCTGTTCCCGGATACCTATGAGTTCTATGTGAAGGAAAATGCCGACTCGGCCCTGAGCCGCCTGCTGGCCAACTTCCAGGACCGTATTGTGGACGATCCGGACCTGGCGCCGCTGATTGCCAACTCCTCCTACAGCCTGAAGGAGATCGTCATCATGGCCTCCCTGATCGAGAAAGAGACCGACGGCACCGACCGCACGCTGATCTCCTCCGTGATCCACAACCGCCTGGAGAACGTGGGCGAGACGGCCCACCTGCTGCAGATCGACGCCTCCCTGGTGTATGCCGCCGGGCGGGAGATCACCGAGGACGACTATCAGACCCTGGACAGCCCCTATAACCTGTATACCCACCAGGGCCTGCCCCCCACGGCCATCGCCAACGCCGGTAAGGCCTCCATCCAGGCCGCCCTGCAGCCGGACGATACCAACTACTATTTCTATGTGCTCAATCCCGATACCCAGCGGCATGTGTTCAGCCGCACCCTGTCTGAGCACAACGCCAATCTGCGGAAGTTCGGATGACGGCGGAGCGAAAAAAACCGGAGCTGCTGGCTCCGGCAGGGGACTGGGAAAAGCTGCAGATGGCCGTGCTGTACGGGGCGGACGCCGTGTATCTGGCGGGGACGTCCTTCGGCATGCGGTCCTTTGCGGGAAATTTCAGTGATGAGGAGCTGCCCCGGGCGGTGGACTTTGCCCACCGGCACGGGGTGAAGGTCCACGCCACCGTGAACACCATGCCCCGCAGCGGCGAGGTGGACCGACTGCCGGAGCACCTGGAAAAGCTCAACGACGCCGGGGTGGACGCCCTGATTCTGGCGGACCTGGGGGCCTTTATCCTGGCCGGGAAATATGCCCCCCGGTGCCAGCGGCACATCAGCACCCAGCAGTCCATTGCCAACTATGCCTGCGCCCAGGCGTGGTTCGACCTGGGGGCCCAGCGGGTGGTGCTGGCCCGGGAGCTGGGGATGGACGAGATACGAGAGATCCGCCGCCGGGTGGACCCGGCCCTGGAGCTGGAAACCTTCTGCCACGGGGCCATGTGCGTGTCCTATTCCGGGCGGTGCCTGCTGTCCAACTATATGACCGGGCGGGACTCCAACCGGGGCGCCTGCGCCCAGCCCTGCCGCTATCAGTACGCACTGATGGAGGAGAAACGGCCCGGGGAGTATTTCCCGGTGTTCGAGGACGAGAAGGGCACCTACATCATGAACTCCCGGGATATGTGCATGATCGACCACCTGGACGACCTGATGGACGCCGGGGTGGACTGCCTGAAGATCGAGGGGCGGGCCAAGTCCGCCTATTACGCCGCCATTGTCACCGGGGCCTATCGCCATGTGCTGGACGACGTGGCCGCCGGGCGGCCGGTGGACCCGGTGTGGCGGGACGAGGTGGAGCATGTCAGCCACCGGCACTATTCCACCGGATTTTTTTATGGCCAGCCGGGGCAGTTCTATGAGGACGCCCGGTACATCCGTGATTGGCAGATCTGCGCCGTGGTGACGGACTGTACGCCGGAGGGCCTGGCCACCCTGAGCCTGCGCAACAAGTTTGCCTGCAGGGATCAGGTGGAGGTGGTGGGGCCGGACACCAAGCCCTTTACCATGACGGCCCCCATGATGACCGACAGCCAGGGGCTGCCGCTGACGGAGCCGAAAACGCCGCAGATGGTGTTTACCATGCAGCTGCCCCATCCGGTGCCGCCTATGAGCTTTGTCCGCCACGCGGTGGACCTGGGCGGAAGATAAATGTGTTGAAGCGGGAATCCGACTTGCCGGATTCCCGCTTTTGATATAAATTCCCGAGCCTGGATTGCCGTGATGGTTCGGCCATAGCCCGATCACGCAAAAAGGATGGCCATCAAAGCTCGGAATGGAAACCTGGCCGACTTTTTCCCTTCTTGGTTCAGTTTATCACAACAGCATCCTGGTTGATATACACGGTGTAACCTTCAGAGAATTCGGGAATGTAGGCAAAAAAGCAATACATTCGAGCCACCCCATTTTCAATTTCGTAGGAGTAAAATGTAGAAAATGCGGAGTCTGACACGGATGGGAGCGGATCCTGATCTGTCGACATGTAAGTAAGGTGAATATAGTGGTCTCCATAGTCCGGAACGAAGCACTCTGTTATGTGGCACAAGTTGTCCTCTATTTGTGCCACTTTATCGGTGTAACGCACAGGAACGGGAGCGACCTGTCCATTGTCGAGGGCCTGAAAAACATTCCATTCGTAATTGCCGTTTGGTGCATCGTACCAATACAGCATGGCAGTTTCCGTTCCATCTACCCGCAGGATGACATCCTTTTTTGATAAATCAACGAATGAAGGCCAAACGGTAACTGAAGACATGCAGGCCGTCAGCATACAAAGCAAGGAACACACGCAGAACGCGATGGCGAAGTGTCGGAACGGTTTCATATGTTTTCTCTCTTTCCTCTTATATGGCGGTGGGAAGCTCTCACCCCTACTATATACAACACCGTTGCAGCCGTTTTGCAACGGACTTTTTGTATTTTTGGAAAGATTGTGGTATATGCCAAAAAGCACACGTGTTTTTTGGCCGTTATGCCCGGGGAACGGAGCCTCTGTCGGGATAAATGCCGCAAAAGAGAACGGCGCGACCGAAGCCGTGCCGCTCTCTGAAAACGAAAGGTTCTTATCGCTTTTTAATTATCCGGCATTGTGATTATCTGGCTGCATTGTGCCCGGCCTTATTGATCCTCGGCCCGGCGCTTATAGGACTCGTATTAACAGGACCTTGGCGTTCTCCGGGAAGCTCAGCTCCAGGGAGGAGTAGCGCACCTCGCCCTTCATGAAGTCGTACAGGGCCATGCTGGGCTCCTTGCTGTCCAGGGTGAACTTGTGGGTCTCGGGGCTGTAGCGGTACAGGTTCCAGTAGCCGGAGGCCACGGCGTCCTTCATCTCCTGCTGGACGCAGCCCATGCCCTTCTTGATGCCGTGGTTGATGCAGGGCGCGTAGCAGATGACGATGGAGGGACCCTTGTGGGCCTCGGCCTCCCGGATGGCCTTGATGAGCTGGGCCGGGTCGGCGCCCATGGAGCACTGGGCCACATAGACGTTGTCGTAGGTCATCATCAGCATGCCCAGGTCCTTCTTCTTGGTCTTCTTGCCGCTGGCCTGGAACTGGGCCACGGCGCCCACGGGAGTGGCCTTGGAGGACTGTCCGCCGGTGTTGGAATACACCTCGGTGTCCACCAGCAGGACATTGACATCCTCGCCCATGGCGAACACATGGTCCAGACCGCCGTAGCCGATGTCGTAGGCCCAGCCGTCGCCGCCGTACATCCACATGGTCTTTTTGGACATATCCTTGCGGCGCTTGAGGATCTCGTCCACCACGGCCTGCTCCTGAGCGGAGAAGCTCTCGCTCTCCAGCAGGTGCAGCAGCTCCCGGGTGGCGGGGGTGGAGGCATCCAGATCGTCATAGGTCTCCAGCCACTTGGCGATGGCGGCCTTGACGGCGGCGTTTTCGGTCATGTCGTCCAGCTGATGGACGTAGTCCGTGACGGCGGCGCGCAGCTGCTTCACCGCCAGGCACATACCATAGGAGAACTCGGCGTTGTTTTCAAACAGGGAGTTGGACCAGGCGGGACCCTTGCCCTCCTTATTCTTGCAGTAGGGCACGCAGGGCATGGCCGCGCCCCAGGCCTGGGTGCAGCCGGTGGCGTTGGCCAGGAACATCTTGTCGCCGAACAGCTGGGTCAGCAGCTTCACATACGGGGTCTCGCCGCAGCCGGCGCAGGCGCCGTTGAACTCCACCAGGGGCTGGCGGAACTGGCTGCCCTTCAGGGTGAACTTGTCGAAGCGGTCGTTCTTCTCGGGGATGGTTTGCAGGTAGTTCCAGTTGGTCTGGTCCAGGGATACCTCGTGGGCCGGGACCATGCGCAGGGCCTTGCCGCTCTTGGGGCAGGAGGCCACGCAGCTGCCGCAGCTGGTGCAGTCCAGGGTGGACACGCCCATGGTGTACCGCAGGCCGGCCAGCTGGGGACCCTTGGCATCGGTGAGCTCCAGACCGGCGGGGGCGTTCTTCACCTCGTCCTCGTTCAGCAGATACGGACGGATCACCGCATGGGGACACACGAAGGAGCAGCGGTTGCACTGGATGCACTCGCTCTTGTCCCACACCGGCAGATGGGTGGCGATGCCGCGCTTTTCATACTGGGAGGTGCCCAGAGGCATGGTGCCGTCCTCCATGCCCCGGAAGGCGGAAACCGGCAGATCGTCGCCCTTCTGGGCGTTGATGGGCACCAGGATATTTTTGATGACGTCGGGCACATCGGCGCGGGGCGGCTGGATGGCGGCGCCGGACAGGTTCTTCCACTCGGGCTTCACCTGCACCTGCACCAGGGCGTTGATGCCGGCGTCCACGGCGGCGATGTTCATGTTGACCACCTTTTCGCCCTTGAGGCCGTAGGTCTTTTTCACGGCGGCCTTCATGTGCTCCACGGCGTCCTCCACGGGGATGACATTAGCCAGCTTGAAGAACGCCGCCTGCAGCACCATGTTGGACCGGTTGCCCAGACCCAGGGCCTGGGATTCCTTATTGGCGTCGATGATGTAGAAATGAATGTCGTTTTCCGCGATATAGCGCAGGATGTCGCCGGGGATGTGCTGCTCCAGCTGGTCCTCGGTCCACTCGCAGTTCAGCAGGAAGCTGCCGTGGGGCTTCAGCTCGGAGATGATGTCGTACTTGGTCAGATAGGTCTGGTTGTGGCAGGCCACAAAGTCGGCCCGGCTGACATAGTAGGTGGAGCTGATGGGATGCTTGCCGAAGCGCAGGTGGCTCTTGGTGATGCCGAAGGACTTCTTGGTGTCGTACTCAAAGTACGCCTGACAGTACATATCCGTGGTTTCGCCGATGATCTTGATGGAGTTCTTGTTGGCGCCCACGGTGCCGTCGGAGCCCAGGCCCCAGAACTTGCAGCTGATGGTGCCCTCGGGCTCGGTGAGCAGGGGGGCGCCCACGGGCAGGGACAGGTGGGTCACGTCGTCCTCGATGCCGATGGTGAAGTGGTTCTTGGGCTCCTCCAGCAGCAGATTGTCGAACACGGCCTTCAGCTGGGCGGGGGTGGTGTCCTTGCTGGACAGGCCATAGCGTCCGGCGAAGATCAGAGGGCGGTCCGCCTCGTTGATATAGGCGGCGCAGATGTCCTCATACAGGGGCTCGCCGATGGAACCGGCTTCCTTCACACGGTCCAGCACAGCGATGCGCTTCACGGTCTTGGGCATGGCGGCCATCAGGTGCTTGCGGGAGAAGGGACGGAACAGGTGCACCTGCAGGAAGCCCACCTTCTCACCCTTGGCGTTCAGATAGTTGACGACCTCCTGGGCGCAGCCGGACACGCTGCCCATGGCCACGATGACGCGCTCTGCGTCAGGCGCGCCGTAATAGTTGAACAGGTGATATTCCCGGCCCGTCAGGCGGCTGATCTGAGCCATGTAGTCCTCCACCACGTCGGGGAGGTTGGCATAGTCGGTGTTGTTGGACTCCCGCAGCTGGAAGTAGATATCGGGGTTATCCACCAGGGAGCGCATCCGGGGATCCTCGGGGTTCAGGGCGTTGGCCCGGAATCTGGCCAGGGCCTCGTAATCCACTAGCTTGGCGTATTCGTCATAGCTCAGCACGTCGATTTTCTGAATCTCATGGCTGGTGCGGAAGCCGTCGAAGAAGTGCAGGAAGGGAATCCGGGCCCGGATGGCGGACAGATGGGCCACGGCGGCCAGGTCTGCGGCCTGCTGGACGCTGCCGCTGGACAGCATGGCAAAGCCCGTCTGGCGGCAGTTCATCACGTCGCTGTGGTCGCCGAAGATAGAGAAGGCGTGGGTGCCCACGGTGCGGGACGCCACATGCAGCACGCCGGGCAGACGCTCGCCGGAGATGCGGTGCATGGTGGGGATCATCAGCATCAGGCCCTGGGAGGCGGTGAAGCTGGTGGCCAGGGCGCCGGCCTCCAGTGCGCCGTGACACGCGCCGCAGGCGCCGGCCTCGGACTGCATCTCCACCAGGCGGACGGTCTGGCCGAAGATGTTCTTTCTTCCGTTGGCGGCCCATTCGTCGGTTTTCTCCGCCATGGGGGACGACGGGGTGATGGGATAGATGCCCGCTACCTCGGAAAAGGCATAGGCAACATAGGCGGCGGCTTCGTTGCCGTCACAGATTTTCAGGAGCTTGCTCATATAGGTTCCTCCTCACACATTTTTGCGGCGGCCCCACACAGACCGCCGTCCGACCTATACATACATTTTTCATTTTAGCACTTTGAATTGAGATGTCAATGATTTAACAAATGATTTCATTGAATTTTTCCGTAAAATCTAATCGGGAGTCGTGGAAAGAAACAAAAAGCCATGGAGTCGGTAACTGGCTCCATGACTTTTGCATAAAAATTATTATATTGGTGAGAATTATTTATTTCAGCAGCTCCAGGAACTCCTCCTCCGTCAGGACGGGGATGTTCAGCTCCTGGGCGCGGCGCAGCTTGGACCCCGCGCCGGGCCCGGCCACCACATAGCTGGTCTTTTTGGACACCGAGGAGGCGGACTTTCCGCCCCGCTGCTCGATCATCTGACCGGCCTCCTCCCGGGTGAAGCGCTCCAGGCTTCCGGTGAGGACGAAAGTCATTCCGGCAAAACGATTGTCAACCAATTCCTCTTTACAGCTCATATTGACCCCGGCGTCCTCCAGACGCCGCAGCAGGTCCCGGGATTGGGGGCTTTCCATCCACTGGCGGATATAGGCGGCGGTGATGGGGCCCACATCGTCGATGGAGGTCAGTTCCTCCTCCGTGGCCCAATGCTTATTTTCCACAACCTCCCGCTGAAGAATCGGCAGCATGGCGTAGCCGCCGCCAAAGGTCATGACACCGATTTTGGCGAAGGTCAAAAACAGCTCTAAAAATTCGTTCACAGGCATAAAGCTCCTTTACTGAGAAATGCAATTTTTTTCATTATACTTATTTTCCGGCAAAAAGCAAGCCCGGTCTTTCCGGGCGGCCCGCAGGGGGACCCGCCGCGCAAGGACCGGGCTTGGGATGGCCGTATATCAGGGGAGCTGGATATGCGCCCGCTTCAACGCGTGCCGCAGAGCGAGGCACAGCGGGGGCGATAGAAGAATGGCCACCGCGCCATTAAAAAGAGAGGCGGGGATTTTCAGAGGCAGGGCCGCAGCCGCCGTGGCGGCGGTGAGGCCGCCCATCAGCAGCCCGTCATAGGCAAAGGACTTGAAGAAATAGAGAATGTAATAAGCCACGCAGCCCAGTGCGGCGGCCACGGTGCAGCGGCCATACTTGGGTTCTT
>QWCN01012275.1_pt1 | contig 11494 bp, 9 predicted proteins | sample 1972711 | NCBI WGS metagenome assembly QWCN01 (sample SAMN09866707, study PRJNA288562) | Human gut metagenome isolate term1_stool, whole genome shotgun sequencing... | isolation source: gut | host: Homo sapiens | place: USA: California | reverse complement strand
GGTGAAGGAGGGGTTGTCATGCGTGATGTCGTAGAGCACGGTGGGCAGCTGCGTGGTGACAAGACAGCAGGGGCACTCCCGGATGCTGGAGAGACTGCCGAGCTCCTGGCCGCCGGCGTGGTAAAGCGAGTCGCTATAGGCGCGGAGCGAGGCGGCGGGAGGGGCGGAGGGAATGGTCTCGCGCACGATCATGTCGATGCTGAGGGCGCTGATGTACTGCTGGTCGACGGCCTGGTCCTGGGTGAAGAGTTCGGCGAGGAGAACGAGGTGCGGGTTGACAGCGCGGGCGATGGGGACGAGGGCTTCGAGGAGGCGGAGCGAGGTGTTGTGGCAGTTGTCCAGGCGGAAGCCGTCGAATAGGAAAGCGGAGACCTCGATGTACTCGCGGACCACGGCGAAGGCGGAGGTGAAGTCGCCGTGCTCGTCGAAGTAGCGCAGCTTCACGCAGTCGCCCCAGACCACCAGCTCGCGCTTCAGGTACTTGGTGTTGATCACGTAGTCGGCCAGCTTCCCGTCGACGAAGAGGGGATGCGGATGTGAGGCGAGGTTGAGGGGATTGCGGTGGTTGTCCCAGGTCCAGCCGTTGTTGGCGCAGTAGCAGCAGCCTCCGCAGAGTCCGTCCGTGTTGGTTGTGTTGGTTGCACTGGTTGTGTTGGTTGCGTTGGTTGCATTGGTCGCACTGGTTGCACTGGTTGCACTGGCAATACCCGCAATGCTGCTGTAGCTATCGCGACGACAGCGTGTGGCGATGGGCGTGAAGTACGGGTCGAGAAGAGGGTAATGGGAGGAAGGCGTGGGAGAGGGCGGACGGCGCTCGAGGAAGCGGTAGTGGATAGCACCGCGGATGGAGGAGAAGATGGAGGCGAGAAGCGGAGCGATGAGCGTGGTGCGGATGAGGGAGTTGAAGGAGGCGACGACCTGCTCGATCTGGTCGCGATTGAGTCCGTGGGATGTGATGGCTCGCTTGAAGGGCTCGATGTGAAGAGAGAGGGGGAAGCGATGGCCGATGTTGTCTTCGAAGAGCGCCTCCTTGAAGAGCTCCTGAAGGAGAGAGTCCGAAACCTGGTACTCGGGAAGAGGAATGGAAGAAATGGAGAAGAAGGAAGAGAGGACGTGGAGGATAGAGTCGACGCAGATGAGCCAGTACTCCTCGAAACGGAGACTGCCCACCTCGGCTCGGATGCGCACCATGACGTTATCGAGGGCCCGCTCCGAGTTTATGGGGAACGCCTCTTCCTCCAGAGAGTCAGACACTCCTTGGATGGCGAGCTCCAGCTCGATGGCGGGAATGAGCTGCGGCGTGTTGGCGTTGTTGAAGGACATGTCGAGATGGTCCGCCAGCACGGGATTGTCGAAGGCGGTGTGGTTCAGCACGATGTCCGTGATGAAGAGGAGATGGTAACGCTTGCGGTAGTAGTTCAGATACGCGTAGAGCTGCTGATAGTGCTGCTTCTAGACGTCAGCGCGGGCAAGGAGGCCGACGCCTTGCGGAGAAAGCAGGTGGAGTTTGGAGAGGAAAATGTCCACGGCCGCCGGGGCCTGGAGGTCTGGCGAGGAGGTGAGGAAGCGGTCGTCGATGTCCAGGAAGTTGCGGATGGAGAAGCAGCTGCCGCTGCTGCCGACCTGCTGTACGGGCGTGAGGTGAACGCAGTTGTATCCGCACTAGCGATGAAGAAGGGATGGGTGGAGGACGAGGAACGTGTCGAGGAGAACGTCATTCCAGCGGTTGAAGTCCCCCATGCACCCGGAGAGGAGGGACTGGATGCACAACCCGGAAGGGCCGACAGCGCTTCCGTCAAGTTGGATCTAGGATCAACAGACATCTCATGGACTACGTCGTTTTGGACAACGAAGCGAATGAACGGACCCTCCTGGGGCTCTTGGCTCTCCTGATCTGTGGCACTACGTGAAAGGAAAAGGGCATGGATACGGAATGAAGGATGTCACAAAGAAAAAGGGCCCGCTACATGGCAAATCCATGTCGAAGCGATAGGCAAACAGAGAGTCGTCAACGCGCATCTCCTTCCATCCATCCTCACTATCCGTTCGAATACGCACAGATCCCTGGTCGTCACACTGCATACACTTCCGTACAATCTTTCCTTTCGCGAGTTGGCGCGTGATGACAAGATGACTGTTCTTCGGAAACAGGAGTAGTGTGTTGTGGATGAGCACACCGCGTTCGTCGAGTTCGACGTAGAAGTTCATCGAATTAGTGCGCAGTCTCGCCATTGACAAGCTCGCGGCGAAGAAGACTCTATCTTGTTACCCATAGAGAACTACTTGCAAAAAGGCGACTCCTTCCGAAGAACAAAAAGAGAGAAAAATGCCTTAGCCGTGAATCGAACACGGGTTATCACGGCCACAACGTGATGTACTGACCAACTATACTACCAAGGCACTTGATTCCAGCCCTTCCGAGGCCTACTCAAAACACGAGATGACTCACTTCTCGAACAACAAACACACCCTCCTAAAAGAAACCACTACTTCAGGTCCTCCTTATGGAGGAACTCCAGGACCTGCTTGTCGTCCATGCGGGTGACCTTCTCGCCCTTCTGCGCCAGGATCTGCTCGATATTCGTGCTGTTGTCGTCGAAGTACCCCAGGTGGTCGGCGATCAGGTGGAGATTGTTGCAGCCGGGACACCGAATCAGTACGACTCCGTGGTTGTACGCCTCCTTGCTGATCTTCCTCGCCGCGCGCGTGTTGCACACGCGGCACGTAAACACGATGATCATCACGTCGTTTGTCGTCTTCGCTCCCGGGATGCTCGGCAGCACCTCCTAAAGCATGAATATTCACACCAATACCCACATTCTCACGCGCATCCCTAGGCTTGTCACTTTTCTCCGTTTCAGGAAGCGTCGTGGTGCTCTCATACCGCCTCAGACCGAGGAGAGGATTGGAGGCGACAAGCGGAGAAAAGGCGCGACAGGCGCACATCGGAGAATGCGTGCACACAGATTTCGTTCTATACCCATGAGACAACACAAAGAGAAACATACAATGGCAGTCTTCTCGAAATCGTCGAGAAGGACCTATTGCACTTGGATACAACCAATTTCGCGGATTTGGTAAAGAGTCGCTGCATGTGAAAAAGAAAGAATGGAAAGAAGGAAAGAATGATCTATGAAGTGGAGAAGGAGCATTCTATAGAAAACTGTTGTTGTTGCGTCGAGGACCCTTCTCCCATGGAAAAGATCCACAACGCGGAAAGATTGCAAACACAGACAGAAAAAGAAGGGAAAGATACGAAACGCTTCCGACGGTGAAGGTGAAGACGAAACACAAGACACAACCGGGTTTGGATTTGAATTGATGAAAGTGAAGGAATCGTATGGCGGCCTTGATCATCAAGGAAATGCCTAGTCACTGCGTGGTGTTCGGTGTTTTGCCAATTTTCTTGTACCAAACAATGGTAGGGGAGTGGAGAGTGGGTCTGATTTGCGTAGGATCTTGAATATGATGCAAGATACCTCTCTGTGAAGCATCACAAGTTTAGAGGCAACTTATCGAGAATCATTGCGTTATCTCCCAGTGGCATCATGACAATGGAGACGGGTCACTTGGGAGTGACGAACAAATGGCTCTGGACGGAGGAAGTGATCGACATCAACCCGTCCGACAAATCGGATTCCGGAGAAGACTTTGAATTGCACTTGAAGAAGGGAAAGTGGGTGCTGCGCAAATTGGAATCATTCGCAGGGGCGAGCAGGTGATGAACTTCTCCACTGACAGTTTGAAGTCCTTGCTCTGCACGGCGAGACGCTACATGATGATGGCAAGAGACGAAGACAAGGGAAAGCTGTTCGCCGGCTACAAGATTGGACGCAGCGGAGATCGCAGACCCATCGAGCTTAGCGCGAACGCGGGTGACATCGTGGAGTACGTCGACGGTAGGAGTGGGCGTTTCGACTGACGCGCAGACCGCGAGGTGGCGCACTACCCCTACCACCTGATCAACGCCATCGAGTTCCTCGAGGAGGAGGGCGGCATGGCGATCAACATTTACAACCGCAAGCGCGTGTACATCATCCCGGATCGCGAATCCTTCCTGAAGGACGCGACGAACAAGGCGAAGCTGTGCGCGGTGACGCTGGCGAAGAAGAAGAAGGGCGCGAGCCTGGCGAACGTTCTGGTGGAGGAACGGGCGAGCGGTGATGCGTAGAAGGAGCGCGAGTTTATCAACAACGACTTCGTTGTCGCGCGGTTCGACATCTACAAGAACACGCCGCACCACACGGCGCCGGTGAAGCGCGTGATGCAGCTGACGGAGAACCACCTGCTGGAGCTGGACCCCGAGTCGCTGGTGATCACCTCCATGATTCCGCTGAGCGAGATCACGCACCTGATCCGCTGCTTCGACGAGCCGCAGTTGTTCCTGATCGAGTTCGTGAGTCGCCCGACGCGCCGGTACAGCTGCAGCAACCGCGATGCGCTGCTGGGCGCGCTGCTGGACATTTGCCGCATGCAGGGCTTCAACGAGGCGATGATCCAGGTGGTGGAGACGCACCCGGGCATCAAGATCCAGACGACGGAGAAGGAGAACGAGGAGAGCATGGAGAAGACGTGCATGCAGGCGCTGGAGGACGCGGGCCGCGTGAGCACGACGGTGAACGGCGAGGAGGTGCCGTACACCAACGAGATGTTCAACGCGATCTGCGAGTTCAACGCGAACGTGGCGGGAAACGGTCCGCTGTTCGCGATGAAGGAGAAGGCGCTGGGCAACCGCTACCTGCCGGTGTACGACCAGTTCCGCGCGTCGCTGAAGGACAAGAAGGTGCCGGAGATGGTGCCGGCGGCGATGCTGGAGACGCTGTACCGGCTGATGCTGCGCACGGAGCTGCCGTACTACTTCATGCAGACGGAGGGCGTGATGGAGCTGATCACGGACGCGCTGAAGAGCGGGAAGGAGGGCGTGGTGTTCTGGATCCTGGAGATGCTGCGCGTGGTGGCGCTGCCGACGAGCGAGGAGCGCGACACGCAGCTGGAGACGGCGAACAAGGCGACGCTACTGCAGGATGTGGAGTTCCGCGACTTGCTGATGAAGCTGCTGGATGACTACGCGTTCAAGCCGACGGGCACCATCGTGGTGATGGCGCTGATGGAGTTCTTGGAGGGCATTCTGTCCAGCTACTCGGACACGACGGACCCTGAGGTGAAGCAGGACTTCTTGACGAAGCTGTCGAAGCGGCACACCATCCTGCTGTCGCTGTTCCACAGCAACTGCAGCGGCGTGACCATGAGCACGGCGCTGATCATGAAGACCATCGTGGAGGAGTCGCAGAGCGAGGTGGCGCAGCTGATGCAGGAGGCGGCGCTGGCGGAGGGCGTGCTGCTGCAGCACTTCTACAACGCCATCTACTCCGCGTCGGAGGACCAGCGCTACATCTCGCGCTACCTGGTGGGCCTGTGGATGGGCGAGCACAAGGCCTCGCGCGAGCTGCTGAGCCGCATCGTGCCCATCGGCATAGGGCAACGACCGCGGCAACTTCCAGCTGATGTTCTTCATGATGCTGCGCGACCACAGCACGTACACGGTGATCTGGAACCACGAGACGCGCAACGAGCTGAAGGCGGCGCTGGAGAAGGAGCTGAACAACCTGAAGCGCGCGCAGGAGAAGGTGACGGAGGACCAGCCGAAGCCGTTGTGGAACTACGAGGAGTTCTTCATCGACTACAAGTCGCTGGCGAGCGAGATCGTGATCGACGGGTACTATATCGGGCACATGGTGGACGAGAAGGTGCAGCTCAACATCGACAAGCCCGTGGAGCTGTTCCAGGCACTGTACACGCGCATGCTGCGAGAGGACGACTACTCCAAGAAGATCCTGTGCGTGCGCGCGATGACGGTGCTGTACGAGGCCTACATCACCAAGATCGGCACTTTCTACGAGACGCGCCAGATCCTGGACATGATCGACCACACCAGCAACCGCACCTACCGCGACCACCTCATCGTGCTCTTCAAGAGCCTCATGAAGTGCAACGGCAACGTGGACATCATCCTCCGCGACCTCGATTCCTGCGCCGACGTCATCATGGACCTCGTCTCCATGGCGCACACCGCCTCCGACACCGAGCTGCGTGTGTCCTCCATCCTCCAGAACTCCATCGTCCAGTCCGGACTGCTCCTCACCGCCGGGCCCGCCAAGTCGCGCGGCGCCAAGAAGAGCAAGAAGGTCGAGGAGCCCGCCAAGGTTGCCGAGCCCGTGATGGAGCCCGTGGCCGCGCCCGACCCCGACTTCGACGATGCCGTGCCGCTGGGAGGTCCGGGTATGGCGCCTGCCGGTCTGGATGCTCCTGATCCGGATTTCGACGATGCCGTGCCGCTGGGAGGTCCGGGCATGGCGCCTGCCGGTCTGGACGCGCCCGACCCCGACTTTGACGATTCCGTTCCGCTCGCCACCCCTGCAATGCCCGCTGCCCCTGCCGCTGCTCCTGCTCCTGCGCCCGCTGCGGAGGAGGAGAAGAAGGAGGAGGAGGACGCGATCGCGGAGTGGTGGTACCTGAGCGGCCACGAGAAGGTGGAGAAGGGCCCCGTGACGGTGTCGCGCCTGTCCACGCTGCTGAAGCGCGGGCTGGTCACGCCCACCACGGAGGTGCGCAGCGAGCAGGGCTCCTACGCGCCGCTGAACACGATCCGCCAGCTGCGCTGGCAGCTGCTGATGGAGGGCACGAGCTACCTGGAGCCAGTGGCGTGCGCGCTGACGGTGCTGGACATCATCATCCTCATCGTCAACCGGCACTCCAGCTATGCCGCGGAGGGCGTGCTGAAGACGCCCATCCCGCGCGCCAAGCGCGTGTTCGGACAGCGCAAGTACCTGGCGTACATCGCGCAGCTGATGCTGGTGAACAACCCGACGCTGGTGGAGAACGCGGCGTCGGTGCTGGACACGCTGACGGAGAACAACGAGGACGCGATGAGCAAGCTGTACCTGACGGGCGTGTTCTTCTTCGCGCTGGCCTACTCCGGCAGCAACTTCCTGAAGATCAGCACGCTGCTGAGCCACACGCACTTGAAGCAGCAGTTCCGCACGTCGGCAGAGTCGCTGACGACGGAGGTGCCGATCAGCAAGCGCTCGATCCTGGGCACGATCCTGCCCGAGTCGATGATTTGTTTGCTGGACAACTACGGCCCCGAGGAGTTCACGAAGAAACTGCTGGGCAACTTCGACACCCCCGAGGTGATCTGGAAGTACGAGATGCGCAAGCACATGGTAGAGGAGGTGCTGAAGCACATCGGCGACTTCGGCAAGAAGCTGCGCGAGAACCCGCGGCTGCTGTTCGACTACGGCCCCATCCCGCAGGTCAAGTACCCCGAGCTGGAGGAGGAGATGTGGTGCCACAACTACTACATCGCCGCGCTGTGCGACGAGAAGCGCTTCAACAACTGGCCCATCAAGAAGCCCGTGGAGCTGCTGCGCGCCGTGCTGGACCGCTGGCGCATCGAGAACACCAAGCAGGCGCCCGGCGTCAGCGAGGAGGAGGCCTACGCCATCCTCGGCTTCGGCCCCGACAAGGAGCGTCCCGACGAGAACACGCTGAAGCGAGAGTACCGCAAGCTGGCGCGCAAGTACCATCCCGACAAGAACCCCGAGGGCCGCGAGATCTTCGAGAAGATCCAGAAGGCGTTCGAGCTGCTGTCGAACACGCGCACGCGCACGGGCGGTCCGGACCCGGTGAACATCATGCTGATCCTGAAGGCGCAGCGCATCATCTACAAGCGCTTCTCGCAGAAGCTGGCGGAGTACAAGTACGCGGGCTACGAGTTTTTGCTGCCGCTGCTGCAGCTGAAGGAGGACGAGATGCTGACGGTGGAGCGCTGCCCGCAGCTGGAGGTGGCCTCCGCGCTGCTGTACTACACGTGCTCGTGCACGCCGTACAACTGCAAGGAGTTCATCGTCCAGAAGGGCGTGGAGATCGTGGCGGCGCTGCTGAACCGCTGCACCATCGTGCCCGACACCAACAGCGACGACCCGCGCATCGCGGTGGGCGAGAACCTGATGCACGTGATCGGCTACGCGGCAGGCCTGCCGGAGGGCCGCGCGGTCATGGAGACCATTTCCTACCTGCCGGTGGACATCGCGCGCTACCCGCTGCTGCTGCAGTCCGCGCGCCTGGTGCAGTACGGACTGGAGGCCGTGGCCAACGCGTGCTACTCCGCGGACCTGCAGATGAAGCTGCTGAACAGCACGTCCTGCGTGCTGTGGTCCGTCATCCCGCTGCTGTTCCGCTTCGACCCCTCGCTCGAGGAGTCCGACGACGTGGAGATGGACGAGGGCTCCCACACGCAGCACGCCGCCAACGGCAACTGCAAGCGCGCGGTGAAGGCGCTGGCCAACCTGGGCGGCTACGGCGTGGGCGAGGGCGCGACGCCGCGCAACAAGGAGGTGCGCCGCTACCTGAAGAAGCTGTTCACGCCGCCCGTGGCGGACATGTTCGGCAACGAGGACCCGGTGGAGCTGCTGACGATCCTGAACACGCGCAAGGAGGTGCCGCGCCTGATCTGGCTGGGCGAGATGCGCGACCAGCTGCTGGAGTTCGTGAGCGCGCGCATCCACGACCAGGGCGAGACGGGCGCCACGCACCTGGAGATGGCGGCGGACTTCGAGTTCGAGGCCATCAAGGACGAGCTGATCGTGGGCGACGTGTACGTGCGCGTGTACAACGCGCAGAACCCGAAGGACCTGCCGCGCGCGGACGAGTTCTGCGGCGACCTGCTGGAGTTCGTGCACGAGCAGCGCACGGGCGAGCCGGACGAGCTGGGTCACATGGAGGGCAAGTACGCGCCCAAGTGCAAGAACAGCTGCATGCAGATGGCGCTGAAGGCGCTGTGCCTGGTGCTGACGAACACGAAGGACCTGGCGATGACCGTCACGCAGGACTGGGCCATCGACGACCTCTTCAGCTTCCTGCAGCCCGACGAGAACAACGAGTACGAGGAGACGGACCGCCTGCGCGACGCCGCGATCGACGTGCTGAAGATCCTCACGCCGATCCCCGCCTGCGCGAAGGTGATGGTGAAGGAGGGCGAGATCGCCTGGCTGCTGAAGCTGCTGTACGCCGACTGCTTCGCCACGCGCCTGCCGATGCTCGACCTGCTAACGCGCCTCGCCGAGACGAGCGACGCCGTGGCGGAGTGTCGCCGCATGAACGTGGTGCTGATTGGCATCTACTGCCTCTGCCGCGATCAGGACCAGGTGGGCGCGGCGTACCGCATGGCGGCGGCGAAGCTGCTGAACCGCATGAGCAACGACGAGAAGGAGGGTCCGAAGGTGGTGCTGGAACTGCGTCGGTTCATGCCGTTGGTGCTGGTGAACAAGATCCGCGACCAGCCCGAGGTGGTCTGCTCGCAGTTCGACTCGGAGCACGAGACGCCCGAGATCATCTGGACGGCGCACATGCGTGGGCAGCTGCGCCAGGTGGTGGAGGACTTCGCGGCGCAGTGGAACGAGGCGCTGTGGAACGAGGAGGACTGGGCGCTGCCGCGCAACTACCACATGGAGTACCCCGAGCTGACGCAGGAGCTGTACGTGGGCGGCATCTACATCCGCCTGTTCCTGAAGGACCCCAAGTTCCCGCTACGCGACCCCAAGACCTCGCTGGAGGGCTGTCTGAACCTGTTCTTCGTGGAGTCGAAGTACGAGATCGACCGCCTGCAGGGCAAGGAGGTGAAGCGCAACGACGACGACGACAAGTACGTGGACGCCACGCAGCCGGAGAACCTGAAGGACAACATCATCTCCACCATCACCAGCGGCATCGCCTGCCTGCTGAAGGCGCAGCCCACGCTCTCGGAGCACGTGGCGATGCTGGACTACCCGAAGAAGCTGGTGGCGACGCTGAAGGTGGCGGCGAAGATCGCGCCGCGCGGCGACCTGACGATGAGCGTGATTCGCATCATGCACGACGTAGCAGCAGAAAGAGGCGTTGAGCATAGATCGGTGCGGACAAGGTGTGCGCGAAGAAGCTGAACTCGAAGGATCTGTTCAAGTCGTTCAAGCTGCTGCTGGAGGAGCCGGGTCCCAACGCAGACTACATCATGGAGGTGTGTGCGAGGCAGTGGGGTGACGCCTAGACGTTCCGTATCATGTGGAAGGCCGACCGCAAGGGATTCACGTCCACCGGCATGGACCAGAAGATGATCAAGTTCTTCATGAAGCTGCTGGAGCACCCGATGAAGGAGGTGAACGACCCGAACCTGACGAAGGTCAACATCATCAATGTGCTGAAGATCATGGAGAAGGTGAACGAGACTGCGGCCGAGCAGCTCGCTGAGATCGAGGAGTGGGATCGCTATAAGCATCAGAAGCACGACCTGTTCGTGAGTCGCAACGAGGCGGCGGATCAGTTCATCGAGAAGAGCAACGTGATCCTGGCATTAGAGAACAAGTAGAGTTATTGCTTATTGGGTGTTTGTTTGTGAGGTGCAAGAAACAGGAGCATCGGGTGGTTTTGCCCCGGAGGGAGGAGGCGATGTCTTTCCATTTCTACGCTTCAGTCTGTGTGGAGAGAGAGGACGTCCAGCTCAGCGGTGTCTATGAAGTGAGGCGCTGTGGTTGGGACTACTCTTGTAACTCAGTTCATTCAAAGAATCGTAGAGCGAGAGTTCAATAACACTTCTATTCGTGACTGAGGATGGGAGAGCACGCATTTCGACACTCTTCTCCTTTCGTTCTGTTTTCCCTTTCAATTCCATAGCACATAGCACTTCGATTTGAGCACTCATTTGAAGAAGTGGATGATGGTTTTGTCAAGTCGGGGCGAATCAGTGCTTGTTCTCTGTCGTGATTATTCTGTAAGGTGTTTGGATGGGTTAGAGTGGTATACGAGTGTTATGGGGTCCTCAAAGAAGATGATTGCGAAGGGTTAGAGTCGTTTGGGATTGGTGACATGTAGATTTGTCACACTGGAAGCAGGATTAATCGATTCAGACAATAAACAATTCATACCACAACACACTGTTTCATAAACACATTCTGGAACTCTCCTGCATGCTCGTAATCCCTCTGGAACACTTCCGTCAAGAACTCAATCTCCATCACCAAAGGATATAGCACTTGCTCAAATCGCCCACCGTCTGCACCTTGCTCTGAACACGACGAACAAACGGCTCAATGTCGGGACTGTCGAACAGCGCCAGTTCCAGCTATTCGTAACTCACCTCCCACTCCACCACCTTTTTGCCCACAAGGGACGCACTCACCCACTGCAACAGGGACTTCAGGTACGGGTCTCCATTGAACACGCCACAGCCCCACTTTCCCGACGCGATGGCGTTTCCCGCGGGAACCATCGAGAAGGCGCAGTACGCCTTGTTGATCTCGCGCAGCATCTTCTGGTGCGCGAACTGCTCCTTTCCCTCGCAGCACAACGCGTCCATAAACAGGAGCTGTGCGGGTGTTGTGGTCCTACTCCTAAACCCGATCAAACACGACGACTCGGTGTAGGGGCCTACATAACGAAGGCGGTAACCGTAACCACTGTA
>QWCN01006004.1_pt1 | contig 11497 bp, 6 predicted proteins | sample 1972711 | NCBI WGS metagenome assembly QWCN01 (sample SAMN09866707, study PRJNA288562) | Human gut metagenome isolate term1_stool, whole genome shotgun sequencing... | isolation source: gut | host: Homo sapiens | place: USA: California | reverse complement strand
ATAAATGTCCCGACCGCTGTGATCCGAACGCCCGACCGGGCGTTCGGATTCTTTATTTTATTGCGGGCATTCTTTTTGTTTTTAATCGTTTTATCATGGAAGCATGTGAGGGGGCCATTTCCACGGTCTGGCGGAACCAAGCCAGCCTTGCTGCGCCCAATATTTGCCGTCCGGATATTCAGCGTCGGCATTATGCAGGGATCTCTGCATAATGCGGCAGAATGAAAATTTTATTTTAATAAGCAAATTTGCGCGTGCAGGCTTTGTATAATCTATGCGGGCAAATTTGCGCGAAAGCTTTTGAATCTTTCGCGCAAGCGCGGCTTGCTTTTGTTGGGGAAGCTGATCCCAAGCAATGCTGTTCATCAGCGCGCCGGTAAATATGCCGATTTTGGGAACGCCCCACCAGGAAAGGCTGTGCTTGATGTCCCTTGCGGCGGATTTTGCGCCGGCTCCCAAGCATTGTGTCAGGATGACTGCACGCTTTGTAAACATTTCCGGAGCAGGACGATGGGGCATCCAACGGTAGGCAAAATGGTCAAGAAGCGCTTTCATTGCGCCGGTAGCATGAAAAACATAGGCGGGAGAGGTCATTACAAGCAGATCGGCCTCTAAAAGCGATCTTTCAATGACGCTTATTTTCTCCGCGTCCTTGCAGGCGCTTTCTCCTTTTAGTATGCAGGCGGTGCAGCCGCTGCAAAAATGGGGACAGTCTCTTGGAAGGTAATATTCCGTAATATCCGCTTTTCCTTTGAATTCCGATAAAAACAGCTCTTTTATCCGATAAGTTGCGCCGTGCTTTTCCGTTCCGTTTATGACCGTGATTTTCAATGCTTTACACCTCCAAAAGATCGTGCAGAATCTGTGTGTGGAAGGCTTGGCGGGCGGTTTCATTTTTTAGGTCGATGCCGAACAGCTGCGATGCGGCTTCCTGCCTTAAAAACACCTGCTGCATCATCGTAATCAGGCAAAAGGTTTTCCGTTTTACGGTCTCTGCGTTCCAATCGGGGCGGCAGGCTGAAACAAGCGGCAGGTATGCGGCGTAGGTTCTGTGGGTGTTATCGTTTGCTTTCGGCGTCTGCATATCGGTAAGAATGGAGATTCTGGCCATTGCCTGATGCTCGAACAGAAAGCTGAGCGTCATGTTTCCAAGATCATTCAGCTTTTCAAAGGGCGTAAGCGCCGCTGTTTTTTCCCGTATGTGCTGAAACTGTTCTACAACTTTGTTTACCATGCGCTCTATGCACAGCTCAATGAGCTTATCCTTGCTTCTGAAGTGATAATTCACAAGACCTAACCCGACGCCTGCTTTTTTGCAGATTTCGCGGACGGTGAGCTCATCTAAGCGCTCGCCCTTTTCCTCAATGAGTGCGCTCGCCGCCTGTATCAGTGCTTCCCTGTTATCCATAGCGGTTCCTCCTGTGTTTGAACAATGTTCAAGCGCATTATACTGAACGCTGTTCAAAAAGTCAAGTATATTTTGACGGGGATTCTGTTGCGGTAAATATTTTAAACGCAAAAGAGCAAGCATAAAAAGAATTTTTGTATATATTTTCAACAAAAATTAAAAAAATGTTCATTAACACTTGCGATGGAAAACGTTTCTTGTTATAATAATACCGTATTATTTATATTCTTTTATAAAAAGGAGTTATCGAAATGAAGCAGAGCAGAAAACGCTTGTGGATTGCGGTTCCGCTGTTTGCGGCAGTGCTTGTTGCCATCGTTGTTATGGTGCTGCTTTCAGGCAAGGCGCCGGATCAATCCTTAGATGAGCTGCCGCTTCCAAGCAGCAGCAGCGCGGTTTTGGAACGTCCGTCCGCGGGGAGTCCGGCAGATTTTTCAGCGCAGGAAAACCTGTTTATTGCCGTGGGTGTGCTTCAGAACATGAAGTTCTACAGCTCGGAAACAACGGGCAGCGTGCTTGCCAAGGTAGGGTTTATTGAATATACGCAAATGGTGCACGACAAAAAAACGAAAAAGGATCAAACGATTTTTACGGAAGCGATCAGCTTAAGCTCTCTGAAAAAGGTTGCTGAGCAAAAATATTTTGAAAACGATGCGGTTTTGCTTAGAAAAGCAGAGCGGTTTGATGGCGATACGCCTGTTTGGAGCGAAACGATCACACCGATCTCCTACGATACCTATGCGGCGCATTACGGATCAGTGCCGAATTCGCTTTCCAATTATATTCTTTCGCCGGACACGATTCTTTCCGCGCAGATCGTTCAGGTGGGCGAGGAGTATGAGATCACGGTAGAGCTGCGTGCGGCGGAGGCAGCGGTGAACTATATGCGGCAGGTGAAGACGCTTTCAGGCTCTTCCACGATTCCGGAATTTCACAGCGTAAAGCTGGTGCTTACCATTGGGAAGGATTGGGCGCCGGTGCGTTTGGTGATCGAGGAAAATTACGATATTTCCGTGCCGATCATAGGCAAAGCAAACTGCAGCGCGCATCTGGTGGAAGTGTTTTCCTATGAGCCGCAGCAGAATCCTCCGGATTCCGGCGCATTTGACGATTTTATCGGCGGGGGGATCAAGCCCGGCGACATACAGGATCTGCCTGATCCGACGGAGCCGGAGCTTTCCGAGCAGATCGCCGCAATTTTTCAGAAGCAAAACAGCTTTCGCGCAGAGCTGAAGCTGAACGGCAAAAAGCATGTGTTTTATGTCGGCATAGACAGTGCGCAGGGGAAGCTTCGTTTGCAGAATAAGGAGCTTTTTGCGGAGTATGACGGGGAATACATTGCCGTTTCATACAACGGGCAAAAGCTTCGTGCGCGCGCAAAAAATCTTGCGGAAGCGTTTGAATTGGTTTCCGAAAAGCTTGGAATTCAGCTTAATACCGGCGATGTTTCGCTTGAAAAACTGGTTGAAAGCCTGAGAATGGAGGAAACAGCCGGCGGAATACGTGTTTCGTTAGAGCAGAAAGGGCTTTCTGTGCAGGCTGAGCTTTCAAACAGCGACGGATTCTCGATTGTTTCGGCGAAGGCGTCGCTTCAAAGCGGCGGAACCAAGCTCAGTGTGCAGATTACACCGAGTGAGTTTCAGGCGTATCAGAAGGCAGATGCGAGCTATCGGGACATTACCGACGCGTTCGGCTTTGTTAAGCCTGTGTTAGAGCTTACCGAGGCAAACCGGTGGAGCGGAACGGTTGCATTGCAGACAGACAGCGGCGAGACCTATTCGGCGGACGTGCGCTTGATTCGTGCGCAGCCGCTGGAGGGCGAGGCGCTGATCAGAATGCCTGACGGCACGGAAGTTTGGGCGGCGTTTTCGGGCGGAAGGATCTATGTTTCAGCCGGGGCGATAGCCGTGCAGGCAGAGGCGGCGGAGCTGAAGGAATTATTTGAGCGCTTGGAGGCGCTGACGGGAGCGGAGCTGTCTCTTCCGGAATTATCGTTTCCGGAGCTGTCTGCCGAAAAGGTTCTGAACGGGATCAAAAATATTGAGGCGAGCGGAAACCGGCTTTCGTTTTCCCTGCGGCTTGATGAAACGGAGCTTGCGTGCAGGGCGGAGCTTGCCGAGGGGAAGATAAGCGCAATTCAGATCTCAGGGATTCCCGTGAACGGAAAAGCAGCCGTTGTTACGGTTTCGGATATCGACTATTCGCGTGAGGCGGGAACGGTTGAGGTTTCGGGCGATTTTATCAGCGCCGGGGAGCTGTTGGATTTTGCGGAGGCGATTAAGCGCACGCTGGAGAAGGAGACATATCGGCTTGGCTTCAGCGCTGCGGGGGCAGAGCTGCGAATCAACGGCGATCTGTTATTAAAGCGTCTTAGCAAGGGCTTTGAGGCGGATGTGGAGCTTTTCGTAGCAGACGGAGCGCTTCAGCATCAGATTGACGCTGTTATGAAGGATCAGAAGCTTTACTGTAATTATAACGGCTTGAAGCTGTATGCGGCGCAGGAGAGTGTCGCTTCGATCGCGCAGGTGCTGCAGGAGCTGTTTGGAATAGAAATTCCGTTTGTGGATTCCTTGTTCAGCGGCGAGTTTGAGCATTTAGACGTATCGATTCTAGAGGGCTTGGGAGTTCCGAAGCTTGAAACGAGCAAGCCGGTGGATTTGCTGAAGGCAATCAAGACCTTGAAGCTTTCGGGCGGATGCTTAGAGCTGACGCTCAGCGGCAGCGAGCTGTTTGGGGATGAAGCGAGAGACCTTATGCTTACGGCTGAAACAGCAGAGGGCATGCTTTGCAGGGCTTCGGCAGCCGGACTGCGGCTCAAGGACGGCGCGCCGCTTGAATTGGAGCTGACGCTTAAGGACGCGGGCAAGGCTTTTGTTGAATTGCCGGAAGATGCGCAGGAGTATATTGACGTTTCTTCGCTTCCCTTATTTGTGCGCGATTTCCTTAAAACGGCGGAGGAGCGCAAGTTTGAGATAAACGGAACGGTCAATGCGAAAATGCTTTCGATTTTTTCGTTCGACGCGCCGCTTTCTATGAGGATTTCTGCCGAGCAGGATGGAAGCGTTTCAGTGTATGCGACCTTGGAGATCCCGTATGTGGTGGGCGTAACGAAAAATAAAACGGAAATTACACTGTATTATGCGGATGATATGATTTATATTCGGCGCGTTCGCAGAAAAGTGATGTTTTACGAAAAGGACAAAACGGATTATATGAAGTGTACGCCTCAGGAATTTTTACAGGACTCCATGAAGTATATTCGTTTTATCACGAACTTTACCGATCTTGTGCAGAAGCAGATCGACAAAGCGATTGAAACGGGAGCGGCGGATGAACGTCCTGTGCGCATTGAGGAGGCGTTGAAGAATTATCTCTATAATGGAGAGGATACCTATACGGTGCTTCTTGACGGCGAAGGGCTGACGCATGACGCGAATTTTGGTGATATGGAGCTTTCTGTTACAAGAGAAGGCGAGCTTTTGAAGCGTTTGAAGTTTTCTACAAGCGTGATTAATATGGTTTCGCTGAAGCTCGACGCGCAGCTGAGCCAGTCGGGCGACTCGGTGGATATGTCCGTGATCCCGCCGAACCTTCAGGAGCTTTTCCCGTAAGAACAAAGGAAAAAATAAAGCGGCTATTGATAAACCAATAGCCGTTTTATTTTTATGTGTGCATTTGCCGACCAACGCGGGCGGCCTTTGTTCCCTTGCGGCGAAGCACGCTGAGCTTTATCATGCGTGCATCCGAGTTTTATTTACCGGTGTGTTTATCATAGTAGATAATAAGAAAAAACGTAACCAAACAGCTGCTGCCTATACAGCGAACGGTTTCAAACGCTTTAAAGAACGCATTTGTTAAGGAAGAATTTCACATGATTTATATTCCGAAGGCTTTGTCATATTCCATGGTTCCGTTCAAGTTTTCTTGGTTTTCGCCAAGGCATATTGCCATAAAATTTTTATCATCGACTTGAAAAGGTGCTTTGATTCCATATTGACTTGCCGGGACATAACCCGCCTTAGGATAGTATGCGGCATGTCCTAAAACAACAGAATATTTATATCCTAATTTTTGTGCCGCAGCATGGCCTTGCTTGATTAAGGATAGTCCGATCCCTCTGTTTTGATATTCCGGCAATACGGAAAGCGGTGCAAGCGCAAGAACTTTTGCGCCGTTAACAACTGCTTTTGTGAAGAGAATATGCCCTACGATTTTGCTGCCTTCAACGGCAACGAGAGATAATTCCGGAATGAAAGATTCGCTTTTTCTCAACGCGGAAACTAAATTCTGCTCGTTGCCGTCGGTATGCTCAGTGTTCGCAAATGCTTTTTTTACAACGTGATATACTGCATCATAATCTGCCGGCTGTTCTTGCCGGATATTCATAATAGCCGCCTCCGTAAAGGATGAATTTTTAGGTTTGCTTCCGTTAAAGTATGGCACGAAGCGGAAAAAATTTCAATGGGCAATATTATATGCCGATAGCAGAGAGAAACGACAACTGCTCAGGTTGAAGGGTTTTGCTTCCTTGCGCATAGCGTTTGAAAACTGAGGCAGAAAGAAAAAACCGCTTCATTATTTATGCGATGAAGCAGCTTTTTTTATGAAAGGTTCGGCGAGCTTTATTTGCTGTACTTTCTTTTCTTGCCGATAAAAGAGCAGGCTGTGAAGCCGGTAGCGGCAAGCGGCGCCAAAGCGAACCAGAAAGCAGAATGGTTATCGCTTGTCTGCGAAGGCGCGTCATCCTTCATATCGTGGCCACAGGTTCGCATTTACCGTCGTTGTTTACATCGGTATGCTCGCCGGTTGCTTCGATTGCAGAGCCGCTCTCAAGCAGGGTTCCGCAATCCTTGCAGTAGGTGTCTCCGGTGTAGCCTTTTTCGGTACAGGTAGCTTCTTTAATGTTTTTCAGTTCTGTGTGGGAGTGATTGCAGACGATGAATTGGCCATTTTCATCTTTTATCAGTTCCGAATTCTCGGCATAATACTCTTTATCGGGGGCAATATCAAAGGTGCTGCCGCTGATTACGGGTTTGTTATATTTATCGCCGTCCTTCAGAACGAGCGGCTTTCCGTTTGTTTGAAACAAACCGTTTTGAATTTTTAAAGCGCTTTCGGTGGCGCTCATGCCGATCACGGCAACGCCGTTCGTTTGAAAGGAACCGCTTTCAACCGTAACCTGCCCGTTTTGGTCGCACCAAATAGCATAATAGGCGGTGCCGGTTACAGTGGTGTTTTTCAGCGTTACGTTATGCGCGTTGTATACGTTAACGCCGCCCGATAGAGTAACGCTGTCTATGACCACGTTGTCCGTGGTTCCCTCGTCCCCGATAAAAAGAGCATAAGCTCCGCCTTTGGAGTCGAGTGTTCCGTTTTTGATTGTAAAATTGATTCCTTCAAAAATCAGTGAAAAATTGTTAGCCGAAAGCTTTTGGCCGTTCAAGTCAATGGTGCGGCTGCTTACGTTGAGCACGCCGGCGCCAGTCAGATCGATGTCGGCGGTAAGCTGAATGCATGGGGCGGATGTGTTTGCCACAGCGTCTGTAAACTGTTCCGCCGTGGCGACGCTGATTGTGCCGTCGGTTTCGGCGAATGCCGCTGCCGCCAGCGAAGCGATGAGCATCAGCGCCGCCAGCAAAGCGCATGATAAATGTTTTAGTTTGTTTTTGCAAGTAAATACTTTTGGGGCGTAAGTATATTTCGCCCTTAAGATGTTTTCATATAATAAATATGATAACACATTTTGCATAGTTTTTCAAGATTTGAATTTGTTTTTACAGCGGGAGGCTTTTATAAAAAATGCTCTGCATTTTGCAGAGCATTGATAAGCATTAAAATATGAAGAGGATGTATGCGGGTTTGCGCGTAAGGCGCATTGGGCGTTTTTTGAAGCCTTTTCGGTGTTAACCGTAGCGGTAGCTGAGACGCCCCATCGGCATGCTTTTGCCGGAAACGTAGTAATCCATGATGTCGTAAACGGAGGTAACGTTATCGGCAACTTTGAAATACAGCGTGTTTTCGTTTGCGCCTAAGCCTAACGCGGTGCGGGGAATCCGCACCTGCATGATCTTTCCGCTGATGCTGTACTGCGCGGCGCCGCATTTGGTTCCGCGGCCGTTTTTGTCCAGACGGAGAATGTCGGAAGAGCTGCCTGTAACGCCGCTGCGGTTGACGGCGTATTCATAGCCCTCCCAGCCCTTTTGGGAAACGTTTCCCGTTCCGATCAGCAGGTTCATCCAGTTTTCGCCGTTTTTATAAGCGGTTATATTGCTTTGGCATTCAATATAGAAGTAGAAGTAGCTGCTGTCGTGAGCGACCTTGATTTTTTGAATATTATTGCGTGCGGCCGCCTCTTTATATTCAATGGTCATGGACGGATCAGTGCTGCTGCGGGCAATGCTTTTGCTCATAGGCGTGATGTAGGCGGAGAAAACATCATTCCACTGCCGGCTTGATGCGTTGATGTCGATGGTTTTTTGGAAGGTGGGCGCATTGCTTGCGGAGTTGCCCTTGTATTTTCGGATGTTTTGGATCAGCTGAATGTAGAAGGCGTCGTTGTAGCCTCCTTTCATCATTTCGATGTCGCGCGAAAATTCCTTGGAGGCTGCGTCGCAGAGCATATATTCGCCGTCCCACAGGGATTTCAGAGCGATCCATTCGTTCCAGCCGTCCACAAAGACAACGTCCGGATCCGTTTTATGCACCGTATCCCACTGGGATTGGAAGAAGGTTCCCCGATCCGCGTCCTCCGACACGTTTTTCTGTGTGGCTACATTGTAGCCGCGGCCCCAGTTTTTATAGCCGCGTGTAATGGAAAAGCTCATCGGAACCTGCGGGTGAGAGGCGACAGAAACGTTCATCATGTTTCCGTGCATGGGCTGCGGGTACGACCATTCGATCCATGCAAAGCCGTCCTGATAATAAGGGTCGCTCGGCCACTGTGGCTTTGCAAAGTGGAAGAAGCTTGCGATGGCGCTGCTGTAGGGGGCGGGGCTGTAGGAGGCTTCGCCACGGCTTTGAGCCTCGCGCATATCGTCCGCCGGGTCGGTATAGGCGACGATAAAGGGCTTACCGTTTACCTTATACCAGGTGTTGGGATAGATATTTCGGCTGTAAATGTCGTTATAGATGCTGCGGACGGTGTCCATAGAACGGCTGTGGGTGTAGAAGGCGACCTTCGGCGCATCCCAGCCGGCATTCATCATTTCGTTGATTACGCGCATGATATTCTGCGCATAGGAGGTGTAGGTACATGCGTTGGTGGTGTCAAACACCAAAAAGTCTACGCCGGATAGCGTGAGCAGCTCCATCTGCTTGCGGATGACCCATTCGTCGTCAATGCGGTAGTAGCCCCAAAGCGGCTCGCCCCACCAGTGGAACTGCCCCGCGGGGCTGATGTCGCTCGATTGCTTGAAGAGAATGTCCTGCCCGTATTTTTCAAGAATTTTTGTGGCGTCGTAAACGCCGGTATGTTCGTTGGTATGGTAGTGCAGCCCCATCCAAAGCCAGAAGAACATGCCGACTTCTTTGTTTTTCTCGCCGTTGATGATGTCAAACGTGCGCCCGAATTGGTCTATTCCCACAAGCATGTTGGCGGTTACGCCGGTGCCGTAGATCGTGCTTGTGTCAGCGTCGGGAACAGGCGTAGGGGTTACCGTCGGGGAGGTTGTCGGGGAGGATGTAGGAGCTTGCGTGATCTCGGTCGTAGGGGGAATTTCGGCAGAAGGCGAAGAGGTGATTTCAAGCGTCTGCGAAGGGCTTGGATCGTCTGTGCCGAGCTGTTCCGCGGAGGCGGAGGGCGGCGCCGTTGTGGGATCGGCGGTCGTTGTGCTGGGGGACGGATTTTGCGAGGGCGCAGTCGTTGCCGTAACGGCCGGATTGTTGCAGCCGGCGGCAAAGCAGAGCGCCGTCAGGATCAAAGCAGCAATAAATTTTTTCATGGGAATGTCCTTTCCGTGGATCAAGCACATTTTTTCTGCAATCAGTATGCCATTTTTCCCTTTAAAAGTCAAGACGGAAAAGTTAAAATCAGGCACGATAAAGTTACAATTGTCCCTTTTCTTTTATAAAGCAATCGGTTATGATAAAATAATGAGAAATAAACAGAAATGAGGGCTGATATGAAGCGTTTTTTAGGGATTATGTTAGCGGTGGTGATGCTTTTTCTGCTGGGGGCCTGCACCCCGCAGGAGGAAGCTACGCAGGGAATAACCGGAAGCACGGCGGAGCCGACGGGATATCCGCAGATTGAAGGGCCGACGGGAACGCCAGCGAAGCTTTCAAACGATTATCCGCTTGCGGAGCTTTCCGGGGCGGGAGACAGCTATGTGCAGCGGCTGCATTACCGCGATTATACCTCCATGTGGTGGCGGGACGGCTTTAAAAAGGGCGGAAGCAATGTTGTGAATTTTCAGACAGGCTATTATGCGATGGCGGTGGACACCGGCAGAGGCGGGATCACGCGCTTAGGCGCTTTGGCCGACGCGCCGACCTATAACGAGATGATGCACGCCTATAATAACGAGATTCCCGACAGCGCCCCTGCGATCCAAATGAATTACAGCATTTCCGACGGCGAAGGCTCTCATTATTTTTCGCATATTGCGGGCGTGGGCGGCAGCGGCTATAATTCGCGCATTATTGAATCGGGTCGCTATATGCAGCGCATGGATATGATGTATCTGACCTTTAACAAGCTTCCGGAGATCAAGGGGCGTGTGGAGATCGGTGCGCTGTCAAACAGTGTTTCGGTAAATTTTTCCGCTTACAGCAAAAAGGATGCGGAGTATACGCTCAGCTTTTCTTTTCTTGTTGGGGAGAGCTATCCGTTTTACGCTGTGCGGGGGGACGGACGCGCCGTTACCGTGTGCGACAATAACTATAAGGGCTTTACGGTGTATCTGCCGGAGCAGGAGAACGCGTCGCTGATTTACGATGAAGGAATTATTACGCTCAGCTGCAAGCTGAAGCTGGAGGGCGGCACTTTTACGGGCTTTTCAGCGATCTTGGTGCCTTCGGTTCATGCGTCGTTGGCTGATGCGGAGATCTGTGAGGGGCGCGAACAGGTGAAGGTAAGCGCGGTGCAGCTTTCGCCTAAAGAGGGGCGCGAGCACGAAACGGTCTATGACGTAAACACGGCCTGCATGGATATCGATATGGACCGAATGACGGCATACCGCCTTGCTGGGTTTGGGCGCGGTGAGGAAGCAATGAACACCTATGACCGGCTTTTGGTAACGTTTGAAAACCCGACGGATCATGCGGTCAAGCTGCCGGTGCGGCTGAATAAGAGCAAGAATTTTCCGGTCGAGGGCATGTCTCCGATGATCCGTGATGCGCAGACGGGCGAGCCGATCGGGATTCCGGTTCAGCTTTGCCGAAACTGGCATCAGATGTCCAAGGAGGCGGAGCAGAACGATCCGGCGAGCTATCTGTCCGGCATTTGGATGCATGCTTATACGCAGATTGAGATCCCGGCGCATTCAAGCGTGCGCTATGAGATTACGTTGGCCTATGCGCAATGGGGCGGCGTATATGCCGCAAGCCACGGTCAGCTGTGCTTGGCCGGCTGGGGCGGAAATTATCAGCAGTGGGAGACTAGCGCGATCGGAGCGTTCGGAGAACAGTTCTGCTATGACCCGGAGAGCGCTCACGGCTTATCGTTTATTGATGATATCAACGCTCTGTGCGTGTACGGGCGAAGCGGGCAGAAGTATGATTGGAACGCCGGCTGGGGCGGCAGTGATATGATGGTGTACTACGACGCGGCCGGCCAGCGGCAGCCGCTTGTTTTGGTGAAGACTAATTTTAAAAATCAGGCGCCGAACTTAACGGAAGTGAACTACACCGCCTTGACAAAGGATAAGGCGATTCAGATAGATATTACGGTGAATATGGGGCGGACGAACGATGCTTCGCGCGCGTATCATACAATGAAATATACCTTTTTGAAAGATACGTCTTTTTCTCGGCTGGCGTTTTATCAGTTTGGAGCGGATAAATATAATTCCGGCTGGGCGCAGTATTTAACGCTTGGAAACGACGACGGGCCGATTGACTTTGAAATCGACGGCAAACAGTACAGCGGAA
>QWCN01009548.1_pt1 | contig 11502 bp, 7 predicted proteins | sample 1972711 | NCBI WGS metagenome assembly QWCN01 (sample SAMN09866707, study PRJNA288562) | Human gut metagenome isolate term1_stool, whole genome shotgun sequencing... | isolation source: gut | host: Homo sapiens | place: USA: California | reverse complement strand
GTGTCTGAAAAATGCTTTCCGCAAGATGTATGTCAAAATATACCGAAAAGTGGGGCGTGCAGATTGCAGGAATGATTTTCCAGACACTCTGGTCCACTCATCACAAAAAAAGTTCCGGGCGAGGTCACCGGAACTTTTTTTGCGCAATTATTTCGCTATATGGCAGATATCCTGAATATGTGGCAGTTATATATATCAGTATTAAACAGCTGATATATAATAAGATATCTGCTGAACAGATTAAAGATGGATTTTGGTTCCGGTTTTTCCCTGGATACCGTCTTTGGCTTTCTGAAGTAAAGTGATCATGGCAGTTCTTCCTTCTTTGGAGCTTGCAAAATCAACGGCAGCCTGAACTTTCGGGAGCATGGAACCTGGGGCAAACTGTCCCTCATTAATATATTTCTTAGCGTCATCTACAGTGATGTCATCCAGCCATTCTTCGTTTTCCTTGCCGAAGTTTACAGCAACCTTCTCCACTGCTGTAAGAATGATAAGCATATCTGCATCCAGCTCTTTGGCCAGGAGACAGCTTGCATAATCCTTATCAATAACTGCTGATGCACCTTTGAGATGATGTCCGTTAAGAACAACGGGAATTCCGCCGCCACCGCAGCAGATAACGATTTTATTTGCATCCACAAGACTGTTGATCGCATCCTGTTCAACGATTTCAACAGGCTTTGGAGATGCAACTACACGACGATAACCACGCCCTGCGTCTTCTTTCATGATATGTCCATATGCCTTGGCCTGATGGTCTGCTTCCTCTTTTGTCAGGAATTTGCCGATCGGCTTGGATGGATTTTCAAAAGCAGGATCATTGGGATCTACACGAACCTGAGTGACAACAGTGACGACAGGTGTGCGGACAAATCCTCTGATTCGAAGTTCCTCTCTCAAAGCATTCTGCAGATCATATCCGATGTAAGCCTGACTCATGGCAACACAGACAGAGAGAGGAGTGTTTGGCTGATTCTCATCTTCTCTGGAGAGAGCAGACATGGCATTGTTGATCATGCCAACCTGTGGCCCGTTTCCATGTACAACAACAACCTGATGACCTTCTTCGATCAGATCGCATAATGCTTTTGCAGTAGTTTTTACAGCTACCATCTGTTCCGGGAGAGTATTTCCCAGAGCGTTCCCACCGAGCGCAATAACGATTCTTTTTCTTGTAAACATTTGTAAAAACCTCCTGATTTTAAAGGCAAAGAGGGCCGCCGCAATAAAGATTGTGTGCTTTCTGCGACAGCCCCGCCTGCTATACAATATGATGAGTACTATTTTTCAATATATTTAAATTCTGAAACTGCTTTCAAAATTAAATATCTGTTTGAAAGCAGCTGGAATATTACTGCAATCCAACTGTTAATCTGCGCCTGATTATTTCAGGATTCTTGGAGCTGCTTTGACTTCAAGTTTCTTCAGGATATCCTGTGGATTTTCAAATTTGGAAAGCATGATCATAGCAGCGATGATGTATGGTTTGAAGCTTGCTTCTTTGTATAACGGGATTCTGTAACGATCGAATACAGAAGCGTCAACCTCACCTGTTTCGCAGCTTACACCTGTAATATCAGCCGGCAGGCAGTGCAGGTAAAGAGCTTTTCCGTCTTTTGTTGTTTTCATAAGTTCTTCTGTGCAGGCCCAGTCTTTGTGCTGTGCATTCTGTGCAAGAAGTTCTTTCTCTAATTTATCGATTCCGTCGAAGTCGCCTTCTGCATAAAGGTCTGTACGTTTTTCCATAGCTGCAAATGGAGCCCAGCTCTTTGGATATACGATATCAGCATCTTTGAAAGCTTCAGCCATATCGTTTGTCTTTGTGAAGGATCCGCCGTTTTTCTCAGCATTCTTTTTGGCGATCTCTTCAACTTCCGGCATTACATCATATCCTTCCGGATGAGCAAGAACAACGTCCATGCCGAAACGTGTCATCAGACCGATAACGCCCTGCGGAACGGAGAGTGGTTTACCATAGGATGGAGAGTAAGCCCATGTCATAGCGATCTTTTTGCCTTTCAGATTCTCAACACCGCCGAATTCATGGATGATGTGCAGCATATCTGCCATACACTGTGTCGGATGGTCAACGTCGCACTGAAGGTTTACAAGAGTAGGTCTCTGCTCAAGGATACCGTCTTTGTTTCCTTCTGTAACAGCTTCCATGAATTCTTTCTGGTAAGCATGTCCTTTTCCGATGTACATATCATCACGGATACCGATCACATCAGCCATGAAAGACACCATGTTTGCTGTTTCACGAACAGTTTCACCATGAGCGATCTGAGATTTCTTTTCATCAAGATCCTGTACTTCCAGACCAAGAAGGTTACATGCGGAAGCAAAAGAGAAACGTGTACGTGTGGAGTTATCGCGGAAGATAGAGATTCCAAGACCACTCTCGAATACTTTTGTGGAGATATTGTTCTCTCTCATGAAACGGAGAGCATCAGCAACTGTGAAAACAGCTTCCAGTTCATCATCTGTTTTGTCCCATGTCCAGAAGAAATCGTTGTTGTACATTTCTTTGAAGTTTAAGCTGTTTAATTTATCAATGTAATCCTGTAATGTTTTCATAAAATCAATACCTGCTATGCTTTGATAGCTTATCCTTTCCTGATATGAAATAATTGAATCTCTGCGTTTGGCAGAACACCGGTTATCCGGCTGTATCTGTTTATCTTGTGTCCCTGCCTGTTACAGCAGGGATTCTGTCCGGACACATATTAAGCCTTTAGGATGATAGGAAATCCGTCGCCTAAAAAAATTTGAAAATTTATTTATTATTTGCAGTATGCAGTTGGAAGAGCAGCGTATACAGCAGCGCATCTTACAAGGTCGATCTTCCATGTTTTTTCGTTCGGAGCATGAGCCTGTGCTTCTGCACCAGGTCCGAATCCGATACAAGGAATGCTGTTACGTCCCATGATTGTTACACCATTAGTAGAGAATGTCCATTTGTCTGTAAGCGGACGAGCTTTTCTCATGCCTTCTGTCTCAGCATTTCCGAGACGCTCTTCGCCGTACAGTCCTTTATATGCTTCTTCCAGAGCCTGTGTTACTTTGTGATCTTTCGGGATTACCCATGTCGGGAAGTAGCACTCGATCGGATATACAAGGTCTGTATAGGACGGACGGTTGTATTCATACATGGATACTGTTACGTCGTCGCCATATTTCTGTACAGCCGGAAGAGCACGGATCTCATCCAGGCAGCTTTCCCATGTTTCGCCTGCTGTCATACGACGGTCAAGAGATACAGAGCAGGAGTCAGCTACTGCACAGCGGCTTGGGGATGTGAAGAAGATTTCGGAAGTAGTAACAGTGCCACGTCCAAGGAAACGTGCTTCTTCCCATTCAGGGTTGTATTTCTCATCAAGCATTTTTACAAGACCTTTGATCTCTGTGGTATCAGCAGCATCGTTTTCGTTTAATGCGCGGATATCCTGGAGAATATCAGCCATTTTGTAGATTGCATTGTCACCACGTTCCGGAGCGGAACCATGGCAGGAAACACCCTTTACATCTACGCGGATTTCCATACGTCCACGCTGTCCTCTGTAGATACCGCCGTCTGTTGGTTCTGTGGAAACAACGAATTCAGGACGAACACCATCTTCATGGATGATGTACTGCCAGCAGAGACCGTCACAGTCTTCTTCCTGTACAGTACCTGTCACAAGTACCTGATATTTATCGTTTAAAAGACCAAGGTCTTTCATGATCTTAGCACCGTATACTGCAGAAACAATACCGCCCATCTGGTCAGATGTTCCACGTCCGCCAATTTCTTCATCAGATTCGAAACCTTCGTATGGATCAAATTCCCAGTTCTTGATATTACCGATACCGACTGTATCAATATGAGCGTCAAAACCAATGAGAGTTTTACCTGTTCCCATGTAGCCGAGGATATTGCCCATCGGATCGATCTGAACTTTGTCGAATCCGACTTTTTCCATTTCCTCTTTGATTCTCATGATATGTCCTTTTTCTCCGCAGCTTTCGCCAGGAATGCGAACCAGATCGCGAAGGAACTTAGTCATATCATCCTTATAACCCATTGCAGCTTCGTTAATTTTTGCGTAATCCATTTTTTTACCCTCCCAATATGTATAAAATATTATGATGTTAGGGTCAAAAGGTATTTTGCCCCTAATCTGATATCATATTATTAGTTACTGGTATATCATTTTCGAGATAACCATACCACTTACCTGTCTGTGTTCACCAAAAACATCATTTGCTTAAAGATTCGTTTGTTCCGTATAATCCGTCCCATACGATCTCGCGGTAGCGAACAGGATCAGTGTCACCTTCTGTGGAAATAACAAGTACTACGGAATTCTCATCCAGTTTCAGCGCTTCTTTTAAGTCTTTTGCATCTTCATCGTGAAGAGCAGTGAAGCAGAAACCAAGCGGAACGGAACCGGATTCACCAGAGACAACGTGTGGATCATCTCCCAGTGGATTAGCGTAGATACGTGTTGCCTTTGCGCTCATCCAGTCAGGACAGGATGCAAATACATCTACGTGATTTTTCAGGATATCCCATCCGATCATATTTCCCTCACCGCATGCAAGACCGGCCATAATTGTCTGAAGATCACCTGTAACATTTACCAGATTTCCTGTCTTTGCAACAGCGGAGCGGTACAGGCAGTCAGCAGCACTTGCTTCACAGACAGCCATAACCGGCGGGTTATCTTTATATTTATGAGCGAAATAACCGACTACGGCACCTGCTAAAGAACCAACACCGGCCTGAACAAATACATGTGTCGGACGTTCAACACCCATTTCTTTTAACTGCTGGTCAGCCTCAAGAACCAGTGTTCCGTATCCCTGCATGATCCAGGATGGAATTTCTTCATATCCGTCCCATGCGGTATCCTGAACGATGATACCATGTTCTGTTTTGGCAGCTTCTGCTGCAGCCATTCTTACGCAGTCATCATAGTTTACTTCTTCGATCGTAACAGTAGCACCTTCTTTGGCAATGTTATCGAAACGAGTCTTTGTTGTTCCCTTAGGCATTCTTACAACTGCTTTCTGTCCAAGGCGGTTAGCTGCCCATGCAACTCCACGTCCATGATTACCGTCTGTTGCAGTAAAGAATGTAGCCTGTCCGAATTCTTCTCTTAATTTATCAGAAGAGAGAACATTGTATGGCAGCTCGCTGATATCACGTCCAAGTTCTTTTGCGATATAGCGGCCCATTGCATAAGAACCTCCAAGTACTTTGAAAGCATTTAAGCCAAAGCGATAGGATTCATCCTTACAGAAAATATTTTTTACTCCTAAATATTTCGCAAGGGATGAAAGGTTCTGAAGAGGCGTCACACTGTACTGTGGGAAACTTCTGTGGAACTCATTTGCTTTCTTTACATTTTCTTCGGACATCAGTTCCAGGTGTTTATCATCTGATTTCGGAACCTCGTTTACAGTCCATTTTAATCCTTCTGTCATAAAATGACCTCCCTTAAAAATTATCATTTGGTTTCCTTAACTTGTGATTCTATCATACCATATATTTTAAAAATTGCAATAGAAAAATACAAAAATTTTTAGGTTTTTCAAAAAAAAATTAGGTTTCATAATTTGTACATTGATATAAGGATTTGGATATGATAAAATAATGAGTAATGTTCGTTTTATTTTTACAGGATAGACAGTAAAGTGGGTATAAAAGAGCAATACAAAAGATACAGAAGAGGAGAAAATATTATGGCAGTATTTCATGCATTCCGGGCACTTCGACCTACACCGGAAAAGGCTGCTGATGTGGCAGCACTTCCATATGATGTGGTAAACCGGGAAGAAGCAAAATCAATCGGAGATGAGAATCCCCTGTCCTTTCTTCATATTGACAGACCGGAAATGGATCTGGAACCTGAGACAGATCTGTATGATGATCGGGTTTATGAAAAAGCAAAAGAAAATCTTGACAATATGGAAGAAAAGGGAATTCTTGTTCAGGATCAGAAGGCCTGTTACTATATATATGAACTTGTAAGAAAAGGAAAGACACAGACCGGTATCGTAGGATGCAGTTCCATTGATGATTATATGAATGGTGTAGTGAAGAAACATGAGCTTACCAGAGAAGATAAGGAACAGGACAGGATCCACCATGTAGATTCCTGTAATGCAAATACCGGTCCTATTTTTCTGGCATGCAGATATCCGGATTCTCTGCTTACACTGATGAATAACTGGAAAGATCATCATGAAGCAGCATATGATTTTACAGAAGAGGATCAGATCACACACAGAGTATGGGTGATTGATGAAGATGAGGTTATTTCTGAAATAAATAAGGAATTTGCAGGGATTGATTCTCTGTACATCGCAGATGGACATCACCGCGCAGCTTCCGCTGTAAAAGTAGGTTTAAAGAGAAGAGAACAGAATCCGGGATATACAGGGGAGGAAGAGTTTAATTATTTCCTGTCTGTTGTATTTCCCTATGATCAGCTCTGCATTCTTCCTTATAACAGGATTGTAAAAGATTTGAACGGCCTGACTGTAAAGGCATTTCTGGGCGCCCTGAAGTTCAACTTTGAACTGATGCTGATGCCGGGATTTCCATGCAAGCCTGTAGAGAAGCATTGTATGGGAATGTATGTGGACGGACAGTGGTATCACCTGAAAGCATGGCCGGATATCTATGAGAAGAAGGACGTGGTCGGACAGCTGGATGTATCCATTCTTCAGGAAAAAGTCCTCAGACCAGTCCTTGGAATCGAAGATCCGCGCACAGACCAGAGAATCTCCTTTGTGGGCGGAAGCCATAAGGCAGCAGAGCTGGCAGAGATTGCGGACAGAACCGGCGGTGTAGCCTTTGTCATGTACCCGACATCTATGGAAGACCTGATGAAGATTGCAGACGAGAACAAATTAATGCCTCCAAAATCCACCTGGTTTGAGCCAAAACTTCGGAGTGGGCTGTTTATACATAAGTTATAATTTGCCGAAGATGTCTTATAAAAATATTATAATAATTTCGCTGTAGACTTTTTCTTCCTTCAATGGTACAATTGGTTCTATACAAAAGAGAACGAAACGTACTATAACGAAAGGAGGGAAGAATGTGGAAGATGCGGAATTGAGAAATATCCTTTTTTCTATACAGGGAAGCATTGCCGGTTTTCAAAATGATATGTCCGATGTAAAGAACGATATCGCAGATATGAAGACAGATATTGCAAACATGAAGACGGATATCACGAACATGAAGACGGATATCACGAACATGAAGGCAGATATTACAAACATGAAGGCAGATATCACAAACATGAAGACGGATATCACGAACATGAAATCAGATATTGTGCAACTCAAGGGAAGCGTAAAAACTATAGAACTTAAACTGGAAAATGAAATTGACAGAAAAATATCTGCCCTATTTGATTCACGTATGGATGAGCGACAATTTGGAAAAAGCCATCATGCCAGCGTAACTGTAACAGATGATTGTAAGGCTTGTACATAGGATAAACAGGAAGAAATTTTATAACATAAAAAAGTACATGAAATTTCTTCCTGCTAAATTTGTATAATTTTTGTAAATTTTTCAAAAAACAGTTGAAATCACAGAAATAATTTGTTATACTAACTTGCGTTACGGGGTATGGCGTAGCTTGGTAGCGCGCACGGCTGGGGGCCGTGAGGTCGCAGGTTCAAATCCTGTTGCCCCGACTGACATATGGTTAAATCGTTTGTAGTATATTTTTACAATGAATGATTCAGACGTATGTTCATTTCATTTCAAAAAAGCCAAATAAAGTTATAAGTAAAATGCAATGATAGGGAATAGTACACTCGGACCGGAGCACAGAGAACTGCTGGTTGCTGAGAAGCAGTGGAAGGAAATTGTGGAACTCGCCTTTGAGCAGCTGCCTGAAATTATACAAGAGTAGGTGCAGACGGTTTCCACCGTTATATGGAGAGGATATAAGAATACCGGATATCCGGAGATTCCGTATCCCATGAGTGTATGACATTGTTCATAAATAAGAGTGGTACCGCGTAAGATGATAATATCTTTCGTCTCTTGCAGATAAGTCTGTGGAGATGGAAGATTTTTTTATGTCTTTTTACAGTCAATCCCCACAGTCCAAACATAATATTTACATAACGGAGGAAGAAAAAATGATGAATCCAAGCAAATATCAGAGACAGTATTTTATGCCGCCTGTTAAATGCATGAAATGGGCAGAAAAAGAATATGTGGACAAAGCACCTGTCTGGTGTTCTGTAGACCTTCGTGACGGTAATCAGGCACTGGTGATTCCGATGAGTCTGGAACAGAAAATTGAATTCTTTAAACTTCTTGTAAAAATCGGTTTCAAAGAAATTGAAGTAGGTTTCCCGGCTGCTTCTGAAACAGAATATGAATTTCTGCGTACCCTGATCGAGCAGAATCTGATCCCACAGGATGTAACTATTCAGGTTCTGACTCAGGCCAGAGAGCATATCATCCGCAAAACTTTTGAAGCTGTCAAAGGCGCACCAAAGGCAATTGTACATGTGTACAATTCCACCTCTGTAGCTCAGAGAGAACAGGTATTTAAGAAATCCAAAGAAGAAATCTTAAAGATTGCAGTGGATGGTGCCGCATTATTAAAGAAACTGGCTGATGAAACAGAAGGAAATTTCCAGTTTGAGTACAGCCCTGAAAGCTTTACAGGCACAGAACCGGAATACGCTCTGGAAGTATGCAATGCAGTTCTTGATGTATGGCAGCCTACAGCAGATAACAAATGCATCATCAATCTGCCTGTAACTGTACAGCATTCCATGCCGCATGTATATGCAAGCCAGGTAGAATATATGTGTGAAAATCTGAAATACCGCGAGAATGTAATCGTATCTCTCCATCCGCACAATGACAGAGGATGCGGTGTTGCAGATTCTGAAATGGGATTACTTGCAGGTGCAGACAGAATCGAGGGTACTCTGTTCGGAAACGGTGAGCGTACCGGAAATGTAGATATTGTTACACTTGGTATGAATATGTATTCTCAGGGTGTAGATCCAAAACTTGACTTCTCTGATATGCCGCATATCTGTGAAATATATGAAGAATGTACCGGAATGAAAGTAGGCGAAAGAAGTCCGTACAGTGGTGCACTTGTATTTGCCGCATTTTCCGGCTCTCATCAGGATGCAATTGCCAAGGGTATGCACTGGAGAGATGACAAGGATCCGGATCACTGGAATGTTCCGTATCTTCCGATCGACCCGACAGATGTGGGAAGAAATTATGACGCAGATGTTATCCGCATCAACAGCCAGTCCGGCAAAGGCGGCGTAGGATATATTCTTGAGACCAAATTCGGGCTTAATCTTCCTCCGAAAATGCGTGAAGCAATGGGATATGCCACAAAAGCTGTTTCAGACCACAAACATAAAGAGCTTCATCCTGACGAAATTTTCAATCTGTTTAAACAGACCTTTGAGAATATCACAGAACCGTACAGCATCAATGAAGTACATTTCCAGCAGAAAGATGGTGGTATTATAACAAAAGTTACCTCTACTTTCCGCGGAAAGACAATCACTACAGAGGCATCCGGTAACGGACGTCTTGATGCAGTCAGCAATGCACTGAAGAAGGCATATGAGCTGAAATATTCCCTGGAAACATATCAGGAACATGCGCTGGAGCGCAGTTCAAGTTCCAAAGCTATTGCTTATGTCGGTATCAAAAAGCCGGATGGAACCCTTGCCTGGGGTGCAGGCGTAGACGCGGATATCATTCGCGCATCTATTGATGCACTTGTAACAGCGATCAATAACCGTTAGATTGTTCCGACACGCCCGATTTTTTCCTGCTGTTTTTTGACTTCTGCAGGTCAGGCTAATATCCGCTTGGCAGGGAATAATATAGTTTACATAAAATATCAAAAATCAGATACCGGTCAGATTGTCCAGAGGACTTCCTGACCGGTATTTTTTTTGTATTTATAAAAATACAAGAAAGTCTTAATGTACGCGATAAAGTACAATAAAGAAGCAAACTCCGATGAAAAGCTATCAGAATTGTATTTAATTAAAATCATAAGGGAAATTAATTGACATAACACTCATGTTTACGTATACTGACAGCGTGGACAGAAAAGTGTCCTAAATAAGTACAATTTACATTTTATTATCTCACTCCAGGCCAGTGAGAAATGCGCGGAAATATTTTAGAGAAAGAGGTAAAAGAATGAAAAATTTCGAACAGTGGAATGGCTTTAAGGGCAACCGTTGGAAAGAAAAAATCGATGTACGTAACTTTATTGGAATGAACTATACACCATATGACGGTGATGCTTCTTTCCTGGAAGGACCTACAGAAGCTACAAACAAACTGTGGGGCAAGCTCCAGGCACTTCAGAAAGAAGAACGTGCTAAAGGCGGAGTTCTTGATATGGAGACAGAGGTAGTTACATCTCTGACAGCATATGGTCCCGGATATATTGATGAAGAAACAAAAGACCTTGAAAAAGTTGTTGGTCTTCAGACAGATAAACCTCTGAAACGTGCTTTCATGCCATACGGCGGTATCAAAATGGCAGAGCAGGCTTGTGAAACTTACGGATATAAAGTAAGTGACAAGATTAAAGATGTTTTCCACAACTATGAATTTAAAACTCACAACCAGGGTGTATTTGATATCTACACACCTGAGATGAAAGTAGCACGTCACAACAAGATCCTTACAGGTCTTCCGGATACTTACGGACGTGGACGTATCGTTGGCGACTACAGACGTGTGGCTCTGTACGGAATCGACGCTCTGATCGAAGGAAAACAGAAAGACTTCGCAGCATGCGACCGTCAGGGTATGAGACGTTATGACTTCCAGCTTCGTGAAGAGATCGCTGATCAGATCCGTGCTCTGAAAGGCATGAAAGTTATGGCTGAATCTTATGGATATGATATCTCCAAACCGGCCAAAGATGCAAGAGAAGCTTTCCAGTGGCTGTACTTCGGATATCTTGCAGCCATCAAAACTCAGAACGGTGCTGCAATGAGTGTCGGACGTATTTCCACATTCCTTGATATTTATATTGAAAGAGATCTTCAGAACGGAACTCTTACAGAGAAAGAAGCTCAGGAGCTTGTTGACCACATGGTAATGAAATTCCGTATGGTTAAATTTGCACGTATCCCTTCTTACAACCAGTTATTCTCCGGTGACCCGGTATGGGCAACTCTGGAAGTAGCAGGTATGGGACAGGACGGACGTTCCATGGTAACAAAGAACGACTATCGTTTCCTGCACACACTGGAAGATATGGGACCGGCTCCGGAACCAAACCTTACAGTACTTTATTCTTCAAGACTGCCTGAGAACTTCAAGAAATATGCTGCAAATATTTCTGTTACAACAAGTTCTGTTCAGTATGAGAATGATGATGTTATGCGTCCGGTATGGGGCGATGACTACAGCATCTGCTGCTGTGTATCTGCTACAGAGACAGGTAAAGAGATGCAGTTCTTCGG
>QWCN01005997.1_pt1 | contig 11509 bp, 6 predicted proteins | sample 1972711 | NCBI WGS metagenome assembly QWCN01 (sample SAMN09866707, study PRJNA288562) | Human gut metagenome isolate term1_stool, whole genome shotgun sequencing... | isolation source: gut | host: Homo sapiens | place: USA: California | reverse complement strand
GGTAAGATCAAAGGAATCAAAAAAGGAACATGTACGGTTTATGTTTATACACAGAACGGATTGTACAAAAAAGCAACTGTTAAAGTAAAATAAGACAATTTATGTAAGTGACACCGGTATATCGTAAGGTATGCCGGTGCTGTTTTATTTTTCAAAAATATTGCAAATAAAAAAAAATTGTTCCATTTTATTGCATAAAAATTCTCTTTATAATAAATAATGTAAAAATTTTAGAAAGGGAAGAATACAATGATTAGGAAGAAAAAAGGAAAACAGATTGCAGCATTTCTTCTGGCAGTGACGATGTCTTTGTCAGGATTTGGTAATCTGATAACAGCAAAAGCAGCAACAACAACAGCAGTGACATTTGGGGCTTCAGGTTCCCAAAGTGGCAGTCCGGACAAATTATTAATAGCTACGACTGTCAGATCGGATGCGAATGGAAGTGATGGACAGGCTGCATTTGTTGCAGATGAAACAGCAACAGGTACACTTGCCCAGACCGGTTCACCACTTGGAGAAGCAAGAGTGGGATATCTGAATTTTAATTTAGAAAGTGGATTAAAAGCAGATAAGATTGAATCGGCAACTGTTAATTTAAATATTGACAGTGTACATACAGCAATCGCAAATGACAAAGGTTCATTTAAAACAAAAGCAGGATTATTTCAGGTAACGGCTGATCCGGCAACTGTAGATACGGCAGATGCATCTACTTATCCGGCAGCAGATAATGATTATTCTTATGCAAAGACAATTTATTCTAACGAATTGATCGGAAAAGGTTATACAGGATCCATGACGTTTGATGTCACAGATCTTGTAAAAACAGCAGTAACGGCAGGAGAAGATCATGTATCTTTCCGCTTGCAGACGGTTATTTCAGGATTTGTAGTAACAGCAACAGGAGAAAATGCTCCGGCTTTAAATATCACAAAGACAAAAAGTACTGTAACAGATTTTGTTGGTGCAAGCGGTTCCCAAAGTGGAGCACCAGATGCCTATCTTGTATCCACAACCACAAAGACAAATACAGCAGGTTCTAATGGGCAGGCAGCTTACGTGGAAGGAACAACTGCAACAGGGGCAGGAACGCAGCTAGGTGAGAATCGTGTGGCATATTTACGTTTTAGTCTGGATGGAAAAAGCATTGCAGATGGTGATAAAGCCGTTGTTACGGTCAATGTAACCAGTGTAAATAATAATATTGGAAACTATAAGACCAAAGGTGGTCTGTTTGCAGTAACAGCAGATCCAGACAGTGTAGATGCCACCAATGAAGCAACCTATCCGGCAAAAGATAATGATTATTCTTATGCGGCAACGGTTTATTCCAATGAGCTTATCGGAAAAGGCTATACAGGAACGATGACATTTGATGTGACTGATATGGTAAAAGAAGCAGTTGCAAGAGGAGATAACTATGCATCCTTCCGTTTACAGACAGTTGTATCAGGTTTTACTATTTCAGCAGCCGAAGGAAGTGCTCCGGCATTAACGATCACAACAGCGGCAGAACTTGTAGAAGCAAAGAAAGAGCCTCTGCAGACAGCAGTCAATAATGCAGCAGGGATCAAAAATGTTTTATCTACCTATGCAACGATCAGCCAGAAGACATTTACCAGAGCATATGACAGAGTCAATGCACTTCTTGCAAAAGATGCAGCAGATCTTTCACAGGATGAAATTGATGCAGCACTCACCATGTTAGATGCAGCAAAAAGCAGCATGGTCAAGAAAAAAGTAAATGAGAAACGTTATACCAGCGTGCCGGTAGGACAGACATGGTTAGATACAGAAGGTGCACCGATTCAGGCACATGGAGGTGGATTTTTACAGCAGACAGATACAGATGGAAAACCGATCTATTACTGGGTTGGTGAAGATAAGAGCCACAATACTTCAAATTTTAATGGTATCAGCCTATATTCTTCAAAAGACCTTTTAAACTGGACATACCGGAATACGATCCTTGCACCGGATGCAGAGAATGCAGGATTATCAGATAATAAGATTGAACGTCCAAAATTAGTTTACAATGAAAAAACGAAAAAATATGTTCTCTGGGGACACTGGGAAGATAAATCAGGATATTCTTCCAGCCAGATCTGTGTTGCAACATGTGATACCGTAGATGGAGATTATACTTATTTAGGACACTGGCGGCCGGGTGCAGATGATGCACACAAGAACTGGAGAAAGAACAGTACCGAAGCCGTATTTGATGATGGTACAAAGATCAGTGATTATTCAGATTCTTCTGTATGGGGAACAGGTTCAAGAGATTTTACGATTTATATGGAAGATAACGGAGTGGATGCCTATATCGTTTCCGCAGAAGATCACAGTACCATGCGTATCTATAAATTAAATGATGATTTTACAGATGTTGTAAAAGAAGGTTCCGTACAGTTATTTAACGGAGCAAAAAGAGAAGCACCGGCACTTGTAAAAATAGGCGAGTATTATTATATGATCAGTTCTGCACAGTCGGGATGGATGCCGAACCAGACACGTTATTCTTATACAAAGAATCTGATGGATCCATCCGCATGGAGTGTAGATACCAATGGCAGACCGGATGGCTTTATCGGAAATAATACGAGTTTTTACAGTCAGCCGACGAATATCATGCAGGTAAGCGGCAGCGAAGGAACCAGCTATATTTACATGGGTGACCGTTGGAATTCCAAAGCACTTGGAACTTCTACCTATGTATGGCTTCCGTTGACGATTGATAACAGCAATGCAGACAAACCAGTGATGAAGATGGATTATCATGCAGGCTGGTCTTTAAATGTAGAAACAGGAAAGGTAGTAGTCAATGAGGCAGCACTGATCTCCGAAGGCAAGACAGTTACGACAAATGCAAAAGAAGCATCCGCAGATAATTTAAAACTGGCTCGTGCATCTGATGGAGATTATACAAATGCAAATATCAGTGGAGGAAACCACGCATACTTTAAACCGGTAACAGAAGCAGGTGGAACAACTGTAAAGATGCCATTCGATTATACGATCGATCTTGGCGGAGTATATGATCTTTCACGTATGGATTTGAGTTTCAACTGTCATAACGGTTCAGAAGCCTATCATCAGTATACGATCGATACAAGTATGGATAATACAAACTGGACAACGATCGTAGATGAGTCAGCAAATACAACCGTTGGATTTAAGAGCCATGATCTGACCGCAAATCAGGCGAGATATGTACGTTTATCCGTATCAAAAGCTGCAAAATTCAGTGATAACAGTTCCGCATCATGGGCAGCAGGTTTAGTAGAAGTACAGGTATATGGAAGTAAAGCAGAACATGCCATTGTAACAGAGCATCTTGGACTGACAGCACAGGTATATAAAGTGGCTGGAAAAGATTATGCAAATAATGTCATGCTCCGCTGGGAAGATACAGATAAAGCAACAGAATATAAGGTATACCGTTCAACAAGTAAAACATCCTTAAAAGCATTAAATGATAAAGTAGAATTAGTGACCACGACAAAAGATGGTACAGCCTATGAAGATACGAATTTAAAGAGAACGACACGTAAATTATATTATCAGGTCGTAGGATATGCAGATGGCGAGATCGTATCTAAGACCGACATTGCAGAAGCACAGACTTATGCCAATATGCCGGAAAATATGTCCTCCTATGCATGTGCAAATGGGGAAGGACCGGATCTTTCCGATGGTATTTATGTAGATGGCAAATATTACAGTTATTATCTGACAGCAAAAGACGATGGCTGGAATGTCCGCGGTATGGAACGTGTATCTACAGATAATAAGACATGGAAAGATAATGGAGCAATCTTAACACAGGATGATGATGAATCCTTAAAAGACTGTAAATTTGAATCCGTCAGTGTGCTTTATAACAAAGAATATAATAAAGTCGTGATCTGGGCACACTATGAGAAAAAATCCGGTTATGCAACAGGAGCCATGATCTGTGTCAGCGGTACACCGGGAGATCCTGATTCCTTTACTTATTCAGGACTGATCTTCCCGAATGGAGTACAGGCAAGAGATAAGTGTGTATTTGTAGATGATGACAATACCGCATATTTAGTAGCAGCCGGTAATGAATCCGGTGGAGGTGCAAACCGTACAATGTATATCCATAAACTGACGAAAGACTGGACAAATGTAGATGAAAGTCAGGGATATGTTGCAAAATTATTTGAAGGACAGTATAGAGAAGCACCTGCCATGGTAAAAGTAGATGGAGTATACTATCTGTTTACTTCAAAAGCAGCAGGCTGGCTCCCAAGTCAGGGTATGTATGCATCCACAAAAGATTTATATGGTGACTGGTCAGATTTAAGATTAGTCGGAAATATGTCCTCCTTTGCCGGACAGCAGAATGGTGCAGCAACGATCAAGGGAGATCAGAGCACAAATAACGGTTTTGTATCTGCAAGCAGATGGTGGAGAGCGTCCGGTACACCGGGCTGGGTATCAACACCGACAACCTTTAATGAAGGATTTGCAAGTACAGAATTTTATAACAAAGTATATTATGACAGAAAGAGTGGCGTTGTCATTCCAGAACGCAGCGGTGAAGTGATTTCACAGGGTAAGAAAGCAACCTTTAACGGTGCAGATGCAAAAGAAACCGTAGATGGAGATTACCAGACAAAGACTGTAGCAGAAAAGACATGGCCGGCGATCTGGCAGGTAGATTTAGAAAAACAATATGATCTGAAAGAATTAGAAGTATCATGGTATATGGTCAATGGTTCTGAAGCACATTATCCATATATCGTATATGGAAGCAATACCGGTAAAGATGGTGACTGGACAAAAATCTTAGATAAATCCGATGCTACATTGGCAAATAATGTGTGCGATTACGGATTTACCTCCGCTGAATTATCAGGAAGTTACCGTTATGTCAGAGTAGAGATCGTAAAATCCAGACCACAGAATAATCAGGGTGCAAACTGGTATACACCACAGCTTTGGGAAGTAAAAGTATTAGGTGATGCAAAAGTTGCAGAAGCAGCAACAGAAGGAAAGAGCGATCAGGAACTCGCAGATGAAGTCATTGACAAGATTGCAGAGATCGGAGAAGTGACATTAAATGATGCATCGAAAGCAAAGATTGATGAGGCCAGAAAAGCATATGATGATCTGACAGATACACAGAAAGATCTCGTATATAATGCCGGTGATCTGACAGATGCAGAGAATACCTACAAGCAGTTAGCAGGTGATGGAAAAGATGACAGTGGAAAAGACGATAGCGGAAAAGATGATGGTGGAAACGGTGATAAAAAGGATGATTCCGGTACGAATGATCCAAAGCAGGATGACAATACGAAAGACAATGGAAACAATTCTGCAAATAATGGAAATACAGTAACACCGTCAACAGGTAATACAGACACAGGTAATTCCACAACAGGTTCCGAGGACAGCAGGATCCCGACACAGGATGTGATCCTTAACAATAATCCGGGTATCCCATCCGGCAATGCCGAAGAATCAAAAAATGCAGTATTTAATCTGTTGACAGCCCGCGTGACGAAATCTACAAAGACAACAAATACAGTGAAGTGGAAAAAAGTCAAAGAAGCAGATGGTTATATCGTGCTTGGCAACAGATGTAATGCAGGTGGCAAAAAATATAAATATCAGGTAATTACAGTCATTGATAAAAATACAACGACTTCTTATAAGCATAAGAAATTAACCAAAGGAACGTATTATAAGTACATGGTACAGGCATACAAAATGGTAGACGGAAAATTAGAGATCCTTGCAACATCGAAAACGATCCATGTCACTACAGCAGGTGGTAAGTGGGGCAATGTCGGCTCTCTGAAACTGAATACCAAAGGTGTGCAGTTAAAGACAGGTGCAAAATTCAAATTAAAAGCAACTGAGATCAAAAAAGATAAGCAGTTCAAACGACACCGGAATGTAGCTTACGAATCCACAAATCCAAAGGTAGCATCCGTAAGTAAAAAAGGTGTGATCAAAGCAAAGAAAAAAGGAACCTGTTATATCTATGCATATGCACAGAATGGCATTTATAAAAAAATCAAAGTAACAGTAAAAAAATAGGTAAGGTGACGAAATGAAATATTATGAAGGACTCAGAGAAGAACTTGAAACAGAGTTTATCAGACAGGATAAGGATGGCATTATAAGAAAACTTTCTGAGGTGATCAACAGTCTGTTAGAAGAAAAACCAAAGACAGCAGACAGTCTTTCCATTGCCAGTGAGATTATGTATTTTACGATCTATCACATAGATCATGGAAAAAGTATGCTGGAGAAGATTTTTCAGATGTATACGAAAGGCTACCAGTGCCTGTTTGAATTTCAGTCTAGTATGCAGATCGCAACATGGTTAGTCATGTTAAGAGATGGACTGTATACACAGCTAGAAGAAAGAGAGCAGGATGCAAAACAGATTGTTGTCACAACGGTACAGAATTATATTAAAAAGCATGTGCGGGAAAGGATCTCACTTTCAGAAACAGCAGAAGTATTTCATCTTAGCCCAAGCTATTTATCAACACTGTTTGCCCGTTACAGTGAGTATGGATTTAATGATTATGTCAACCGTACGAAGATAGATGTATCGAAAGATCTGTTAGTGGAAAGACAACTGAAGATCTATGAGATCGCAGAATATCTAGGTTTTAAAAATGCATTCTATTTTAACCGGGTATTTAAGAAAATGGAAGGTATTTCTCCAAGCGAATATGCACTAAGAGAAATGATGGAGAGTGCTTAATGCACACATAAGTAATTGCGAAGTTACAAAAAATCCGCTATACTATCAGCTATGTTAGTAATAGCGGATTTTTTATATTGTAATAGAAGCGTAATGAGAAAGGAATCATATGAGTATTTTAAACGTAGAACATTTAACCCATGGATTTGGCGACCGGGCAATCTTTGAAGATGTATCTTTCCGACTGCTAAAGGGAGAACATATCGGACTGATCGGAGCAAACGGGGAAGGTAAATCTACCTTTATGAATATCATCACCGGAAAATTACAGCCGGACGAAGGTAAGATCGAATGGGCAAAAAATGTCCGTATCGGATATTTAGACCAGCATACAGCCTTAGAAAAAGGAATGACGATCAAAAGTGTCTTAGCATCAGCTTTTGATTTTTTATATGAAATGGAAGCACAGATGAATGAGATTTGCGATAAATTAGGCGATGCAGATGAAAAAGAAATGGAAAGCTATATGGAAGAACTTGGAACGATACAGGATCTTCTGACGATGCACGATTTTTATATGATCGATGCAAAAGTAGAAGAAGTAGCAAGAGCATTAGGTCTTCTAGATATCGGTTTAGACAAAGATGTGACAGATCTAAGTGGAGGGCAGAGAACGAAAGTACTGCTTGGCAAACTTCTGTTAGAAAAGCCGGACATTTTGCTTTTAGATGAGCCGACAAACTACTTAGATGCAGAGCATATCGAATGGCTGAAACGGTATCTGAATGAATATGAAAATGCATTTATCTTAATCTCCCATGATATTCCATTTTTAAACAGTGTGATCAATCTGATTTATCACATGGACAACCGTCAGTTAAACCGTTATGTCGGTGATTATGATAAGTTTATGGAAGTCTATGAGATGAAAAAAGCGCAGTTAGAAGCTGCCTATAACAAACAGCAGAAAGAGATTGCAGACCTGAAAGATTTTGTGGCAAGAAATAAAGCGAGAGTTGCCACAAGAAATATGGCAATGTCAAGACAGAAAAAACTTGATAAAATGGATATGATCGAACTTGCAGCAGAAAAACCGAAGCCGGAATTTGTATTTAAAGAAGCAAGGACACCGGGCAGATATATTTTCCAGACGAAAGATCTTGTGATCGGTTATGATGAACCGTTATCTTCACCGCTTACCTTAGAGATGGAAAGAGGAGAGAAGATCGTTTTAACAGGTGCAAACGGAATCGGAAAAACAACACTGTTAAAAAGTATTTTAGGGCTGATTCCGCCATTAGAGGGAAGTGTGGAATTAGGAGATTATCTAAGCATCGGTTACTTTGAACAGGAAATGGATCAGAGTATCAAGACGACCTGTATCGAAGAAATCTGGAGTGAATTTCCGGGCTATTCACAGTATGAAGTCCGCAGTGCCCTTGCAAAATGCGGACTGACGACAAAGCATATTGAAAGTCTGGTACGTGTATTAAGTGGTGGCGAACAGGCAAAAGTCCGGTTATGCAAGCTGATCAACCGGGAAACGAATATTTTATTGTTAGACGAGCCGACGAATCATTTAGATGTCGATGCGAAAGACGAATTAAAGCGAGCCCTAAAAGCTTATAAAGGAAGTATCTTAATGGTCTGCCATGAACCGGAATTTTATGACGGGTTGGCAACGGCAGTCTGGGACTGTACGAAGTGGACGACAAGGGTGTTTTGATGTCTTAACAAAATTTCATAATGTCTGAAACACAGATTGACACATGAAAAGTATGGTGATAATTATATCATTGCTGATACAAGTGATATGGTATATATAGGTTCAGATTTACCAGATGAATATACAGGCTCTGAATATACTGAAAGCTTGCGAGGCGCAAATGCAAAGGCGAAAGCAAATGCATCACAAGGGATTCCAGAATTACTTCATATAGCAAAGGGAAAATATTTTCGAGAAAATAAAACAAATAAGCATATAAGAAATGCAAAGTTTGGATGGTATCGTTATGATTCAAGACTTGCACTTCCTGTATATGGGGATAATAATGAGGTGGAAAGATATAATGTGTTTCACGCATCAATGTTGATAAGACATGCAAATGATGGAAAGATGTATTTGTATGACATCATAGATATAAAAAAAGAAACGAGCAACCCTCTCGGCTAAAAGCCTACCAGACAAAAAACCCGTTTCTTTACAAGAAGCATAGCAAGAAAAGAAGCAATAGTCAATACATTTTTTGGTAGGAGGCAGTATGTTACCGCAGGAATTTGAAACGAGAATGAAGCAGATGCTTGGTGCAGAATACGAAGCATTTATACAAAGCTATGATAGGGAAAAACAGCAGGCATTACGACTGAATCCCATAAAGACAACCGCAGCGGAATTTTTAAAACAGGCACCATTTACCCTGCGAAAAGTTCCATGGGCAGAGGAAGGCTATTATTACAGCAGTACCGATACACCGGGAAAGCATCCTTACCATGATGCAGGAGCTTATTATATTCAGGAACCAAGTGCCATGGCACCGGCAGAGTACCTTGAAGCCATGCCGGGAGATAAAATCCTAGACCTCTGCGCTGCACCGGGCGGAAAAAGCACACAGATTGCCGGAAAAATGAATGGTGAAGGACTGCTCATTTGTAACGAGATCCATCCGGCGAGGGCAAAGATCTTATCTGAAAATATTGAGCGAATGGGGATTGTAAATACGATCGTAACAAATGAAACACCAGAGCATTTAGCAGAACATTTTGTAGAATACTTTGATAAGATCTTAGTCGATGCTCCATGTTCCGGTGAGGGAATGTTCCGTAAAAATGAGATTGCCTGTATGGAATGGAGCATGGAAAATGTACAAAACTGTGCAATGCGGCAGGATGAAATCTTAGATCATGCGGCAGGAATGTTAAAAGCCGGAGGAAGACTTGTCTATTCGACCTGTACATTTGCACCGGAAGAAAACGAAGGAAGTATCAGCCGCTTTTTAAACCGTCACAGTGAATTTGAGATCCTGACAGTAGAAAGAGCAAAAGGGATGTCAGAAGGCAATCCAGACTGGGCTTTAGATGCCGCAGAGGAAATCCGTCATACGATACGGCTTTTTCCACATAAGTTAGATGGGGAAGGACATTATCTTGCCATTTTACATAAGAAAGAAGATGGAATCGGCAGAGCATATGCAAAAGGCGGTATGGAGAGAGCAATCACAAAAGATCTGATAAAACCTTATCTTGCATTTGCAGAAGAAAACCTGAATAAGCAGCAGGAAGGTGTGTATATCGCATTTGGAGATCAGATCTATCTTGCACCGGTGCAGACACCGGCATTAAAAGGCTTAAAAGTATTGCGTCCGGGACTGCATTTAGGCAGTAATAAGAAGAATCGTTTTGAACCATCACATGCATTGGCACTTGCCTTAAAACCAGAGGATACCCGTCATGTTTATGATCTTGCCTCAGACAGCCATGAGATACGGGCATACTTAAACGGGCAGTCATTTACCGCAGAAGGGGAAAAAGGCTGGTATCTGATCACGACTGATGGCTATAGTATCGGCTGGGGGAAGTTAGCCGGAGGGATGATGAAAAATCATTATCCGAAAGGGTTAAGGAAGAATATGTAGTTATCCAAGATGCCGCATCGCAATCTCAAGAAACTGCTCTAAATATTTAGAATTCCACTTATCCTGATGAATGAGGATCTGCGTATACACCGGAAAATCTGTTTTGTAATTGATCTTTTCAAAAAGATGATAAATAAGCTCCTTTTTTACGGCAAATTCAGGCAGCAGCCCGATGCCAATGCCGCAGAGGGAGCTTTCTTTAATGACAGCAGCCGATGCCGTTTCTAAGGCAATCTTCGGACGGATGCCTTCCGTATGGAGTTTCTGTTCAAACAGTTTCCGGTAAGAACAGAATAAAGGAGGCAGGAGAGTAGCATACTTTGTAAAATCTTCTGCCGTAATATGAGTTTTACCGGAAAGATCATGTGTCGAAGATGCAAATAATAAAATATTTTCTTTGCGCTTCTGCATCACCTTGATCTGTTTATGCCGGATTGCAGTATCAAGAACGATCGCAGCGTCAATTTCTCCATTCTGCAGCATTTCACAGTAATCTTCATCCGTCAGCAGACGCAGAAAGATTTCCGTATCCGGATAGTGAGCAGTATATTCTTTTAAAATATCCCCGAACAGATAGGTGGCAATGGATTCTGTAATACCGATCGTAAGCCGGCTGGCAGTCTGGGAAAGTGTGTGCATTTCATCAGATAAAGATAACATTTTTTTTGCATACTTTCAATAGACAAATACATAAAATAAAAGTAGTTGTTGTTACCATTCACAGACAGGAATTTTCTGGATGGAAAGTTCTGTATGATGCAGAAGTGGTAGCAGATTTTGCTGGTTGGAAATGTGAAGCATCGGCAAAATCCAAAGAGAGAAGGAGAGACGATATGGCAAATTATCGGAGATTGATTTCGTACATATACGCCTATGAAGGCGGGACAAAAGGGAAAAATGTAGGCTTCGCCAAGATCGAAAATCGGAAAGACCAGTGCCGCATCCAGGTCAGTGTGCGGAATGTGTACGTGGGAAGCCAGGATATCGGCGTTTATCTGATGTCCACGGGTGGAGAACGGCTTTTGGGCAAGATCTTTATCCGCGGCGGTGTGGGAGAGTTCCGCTGTATGGTCCAGATGGAACATGGCATGAATGACTGCTATGGCCTGACCATCCACAGTATTGGAGATTCCTGGCAGAGTTACACTACCATCTGGGAGGACGCAGTGGCCCACGCTGC
>QWCN01005990.1_pt1 | contig 11521 bp, 9 predicted proteins | sample 1972711 | NCBI WGS metagenome assembly QWCN01 (sample SAMN09866707, study PRJNA288562) | Human gut metagenome isolate term1_stool, whole genome shotgun sequencing... | isolation source: gut | host: Homo sapiens | place: USA: California | reverse complement strand
GCCGGCAGCCAAGGAGAGGGGGGACCGGGGGAGAGGAACTTCGGCGTTTGAGATGGTCCTCTCCCCCGGGGCAGGGCGAACAAGTGCCGCCGGGGGCACACCCACCGCCGGGGACAGCGACGGCAGGGTTAGCCAGTGCCGCTTCCGGTTCAGCCCCGGGGATGCAAGGGGCGAAGCCCCTTGCATAAGAAAACTAAAAGTCTCCCCCTTCCCGCCGGGAAGGGGGTCGGGGGGATGGGGGTGAAAAGAACGCTAAAGGCAGGGCAGGCGGGCGACAAAGCAGGCACGCCCTCCCTCCGGACACCACAGCGGCAGGGTTAGCCAGTGCCGCTTGGGGTACAGCCCCCCCAATCCCCCCTGTCCCACAAATGGAAATCTTAAAAAAATCTTACAATGTATAAAATCCCTTGACTTGACTTCGCGCGTGTGGTATAATAACGGAGGTTCAGTGTCCGAAACGATATTGATATTGTGAGGAAGTATGGTATGCAAATGAGATCGCACTTGCAGCGCCTTTTTCCGTCCCTTCTCTGCGCCTTCTCGGTCGCATTCCCGTACTGCTTCGCAGGCACGCTGGATATATGGGTCGGAAACAGGAGCGAGTTCCTGTTCTCCCCCGGCGATTTCGCGGGAGGAGCGGCGCTGTGTATGCTCGGCGTGTGGGTGCTGCTGACGGCAGTCCTGGTACTGCTGCCGGAGCGGATATACCCGGTCGCCTTCGGACTTTTCGCGTGGTTCGGCATCATGAGCTGCGTGCAGGGAATGTTCCTCAACTACGGAATGCGCTCCCTGCTGGAGGATGACGGAGGCACGCAGGCATCCCCCACATGGTTTGTCGTGCTGGATACGGTCCTGTGGATCGCCGCAGGAGTCGGATGCGTGGCTGGAGCGCTGAAAATGAAGAAAAAAGAGATGATCCGTACCGTGGCAATGATCCTGCTGGTCACGGTGTGCGGAATGCAGCTGGTCGGCTGTGTCTCGCTTGTCCCCAAGCTGTTCGCGCCCGGGACGGAGACCGCGACAGAGACCGGCACAGGCGGCACGGAGCCGTCGGAGAGCGGGACGGCAGGCGCGGAAACAGCGTCCGGACGCACGGACAACGCCGGAACAGAGACCGGAACGGGCACAGCAGACGGAGAGCCGGACAAACTGTACCTGACCAACGCCGGACTGAATACCGTTGCGCCGGGCAAAAACATCGTGATTTTCGTGCTGGATCGGTTCGATACCCTGTACTATGACGAGCTGCTGGCGGAGGATCCGGACGTGTTTTCCTTCCTGACCGGCTTTACCGCCTACCCGGATAATGTCTCGCTGTACTCCCGCACATACCCCGGCGTGACCTCCATGATCTCCGGGATGCGCAATGACTTCTCCGGGAGCGCGGAGCAGTACTTTGCCACCGCCTACGGGCAGTCGGACTTCCTCCGCACACTGCGGGAGAATGACTACGCCGTGCGGATCTATACGGCGGATTATTACGGCTACCGCGACGCCGCCGCGCTGGCGGGCGTGGCAAATAACCTGAACGCGAGCCACGGCTACACCGTGACCGACCGCGGCAGACTGCTCGGCAATATGCTGGCGCTGTCTGCCTACCGCTACCTGCCCACGGTGCTGAAGCCGCTGGTTTCGGTGTCCACCGCGTCCTTTACGGGAGTCGGCAGCTACGGCGAGGCACCCGCATACGAGCTGGATGATGCGGACGTGCTGGCAACGGTGCGGGGCGGGCTGTCCGTGGACAGCCGCTTCGGGCAGAATGCCTATACCTTCCTCCATCTCAACGGATGCCACGTGTCTCCCGGCAGTGTGAAAAGCTCGGCGCGCAGGTGCCTTGAGATTATCCGGCGGTACCTGGATGAGATGAAACGGCTGGGCGTGTACGACGATGCAACCGTGGTCATCACAGGCGACCACCCGTGGGCGGTGGACGACCACGTGGAGCCGACGCAGCCCCGCCTGACCGCGCTGTTCGTCAAGGAGGCAGGCGCGGCGGAGAAGCCCCTGCGCGTCTCGACGGCGCAGGTCAGCCAGGAGAACCTCATCCCGACGCTGGTAAAATCCGCCGGACTGCGCACAGACCGCAGCTTTGGCACCGCCTACTCCGAGATTCCGGAGGGCGTGGACACCGAGCGGCACCATCTCTTTGAGCTGACCTACGGGAACGGATACTCCGCGCTGGTGGATTTCCGTGTCTGCGGGAAGGGGCGGGATTTCGCCAACTGGCAGGTGGACAGCCGCACCGACATCGGGTGGCTGTACAAGTGACCGCCGGACAGAGCACAGCTGTCAGCAAACAAAGGAAGTAACGCATGGATAACGTCATGTACTATATCTGTTACCCGCTGGGGTATATCATGAAGTGGTGCCGCGAGCAGGTGGGTAACTACGGGCTTGCCATCATTTTGTTCACGCTGGTGACCAAGCTTGTGATCCTGCCCGTGTCGGTGTGGGTGCATAAGAACTCCATCCGCATGGTGAGCATCCAGCCGCAGATCAACCGCCTCAAGGCGAAGTTCTACGGCGACCGGGAGCGCATCGCGGAGGAGCAGACCGCGCTGTACAGGCAGGTCGGCTATAACCCCTTCGCCAACTCCATCCCGCTGCTGATCCAGCTGCTGCTGCTGGCGGCGGTGGTCTACATCATCAAGCAGCCGCTGACGCACGTCCTGCGGCTGGACGGCAGTACCATCCGGGCACTGGCGGACGCCCTCGGCGTCAGCGCCAAGGAGGGACAGCTGGAAATCGTCCGGGCGGCGGCGGAGGGCAGGTTCTCCGCCCTGACCGCAGGGGATCCGTCGCTGGCGGCGGCTGTGACCGCCATCCGCGGGCTGGATATGTCCTTCTGCGGGCTTGACCTCGGCGTGGAAGCCGCCGATGTCTGGGGGCTGTACACGCTGGTGCCCGTGCTGGCGGGGGGCTTCTCCTTCCTGCTCTGCTGGGTGCAGAACCGCATCAATATCCTGCAGGCGGATCAGAGCAGGCTCAACAAGTACGGCATGACCGTGCTGTCGGTCGGCATCTCGCTGGTGCTGGGCTTCTTTGTTTCCGCCGGCGTGGCGCTGTACTGGATTGCCAGCAACGTGTTCGCCATCCTGCAGCAGTACCTGCTCAATGCCGTCATAGATCCCAAAAAGTTCGTGGATATGGCAGAGCTGGAGGCGAGTCGGCAGGCGCTCAACGAGATTGAAAAGCTGGACGGACGCCGCGGGTCGCACGACCCCGCCGTGCGGGCGCTTGCCAAGCGGGAGCGCGCGGATTACAAGCGCTTTTTCGGCATCGTCAACAAGCATCTGGTCATCTACTCCGAGCGGAGCGGCTTCTATAAGTACTACGAGGCGCTGATTGACGGACTGCTGAAGTCCTCCAATATCACGATTCACTACATCACCTCCGATCCGGATGACGCCGTGTTTGAACTGGCAAAGACACAGCCCCGCATCCGCCCCTACTACATCGGGCTGAAGAAGCTGATCCCCCTGATGATGCGGCTGGATGCCGACATGGTCGCCATGACCACGCCCGACCTTGACACCTTCTACATCAAGCGTTCGCTGGTGCGCAAGGATGCCGAGTACATCTATGTCCCGCACGACATGATGAGCATTCACATGGGCTTCCACAAGGGCGCGCTGGATCATTTTGATACGGTCTTTGCCACGGGACCGCACGTGGAGCGCGAGATCCGCTCGACCGAGCGGGTGTACGGACTGCCCGAAAAGACGGTCGTCCCCTTCGGGTACCCGCTGGCGGAAAAGCTGGAGGCGGCGTATGAGCACATGGACAAAACGCCCCATGAGAAAAAGGAAATTCTCATCGCGCCCTCGTGGCAGGAGGACAACCTGCTGGACAGCGTGATTGACACGCTGATTGCGAAGCTGCGCGCGCCGGACGTGCATCTGACCGTCCGCCCGCACCCGGAGTACGTCAAGCGCTACGGCGAGCGGATGCGCGCCCTGACCGAGAAGTACGCGGACGTGCCTGCCGCCGAGCTGACCTTTGAGCTGGACTTCTCGTCCAACCGATCCATCTATTCGTCCGATCTGCTCATCACGGACTGGTCGGCGATTGCCTACGAGTTCTGCTTCTCCACCAAGCGTCCGGTGCTGTTCGTCAACACCAAAATCAAGATGGAGAACCCGGATTACCGGGACATTCCCGACATCCCGGTGGAGATATCCCTGCGGGATGAGGTCGGCAGATCGCTGGAGAAGCAGGAGCTGGCGGACAGCGTGAACAGCACCGCCCGCGCCCTGATCGCCGACCGCGCCGCGTGGGAGAAGCAGATCACCGACCTGCTGCACCGGCACCTGTTCAGCTACGGGCAGAACGGCGCCCCCGGCGTGACCTATATCCTGACCCGTCTGCGCGACATCCAGACCGCCCGCAAGCAGGCGGAGGCAACCGCGCGCAAGGGAAAATAATGGGAACCGCGGTCCCGACCGCGGACCGCAACCGCACATAGAAAAGGAGCACATACACATGAAAAAATTCCTGTCCAAAGCCCTCTGGGGGCTGTACATCAGCGCCGCGCTGACCGTCGCGGGCATCTGCGGCGCCGCCGCCTACATTGATCCCTCGGTCGTGTCCTTCGCCGCCTCCGCCATCGGCGGTATCCTGATTGCCGCCGGCGCCGTTCTGTTCGTCTGGTGGCGCAAGGTCAAGCTGAAGGTGTCCACCAAGCTGGGCATCGACGAGAACGCGAAAAAGGAAAAGGAAGAGGATATCGTCATCAACGGTGAGGATAGCGCGAAAGGCGCCGCAGCCAGCGCCGCGAAAGGCGCCGCGCAGAATCCCGAGCAAAGCGCCCCGGCGGACGAGCCGGCAGTCAGACAGTGACCGGACGGTATGAGCCTGACAAAATCGCAGTTTGACCTGCTCCGCCCGCTGGCGGAGGGAGAAACCGACAGCGCGCCCGCCACAGCCGAGGCGGCGGAGCTGACCGCGCGCGGACTGCTGTGCGCCGGCAGACTGACCGACGCGGGGCTGGCGGCACTGGAGCCGTACCGCGTCCGCCGCATGGTGGTGCTGGCGGCTGGGTTCGGCTCGCGCCTGCGCCCGGTCACGCTCCGCACCCCCAAGCCGCTGGTGCGCGTCAACGGCAGGCGCATCATCGACAGCCTGCTGGACGCGGCGTGCGCGGCGGGCATTGAGGACATCGTGCTGGTGCGCGGCTACCTCGGCGGGCAGTTCGACGGACTGCTGGAGAAGTACCCCCGCCTGCGCTTTGTCGAGAACCCGCACTTCCTGGAGATGAACAACATCTCCTCCGTGGACGCCGCGCGCGACCTGCTTGCCGGCGCCTATGTGGCGGAGGCTGACCTGCTGTACTATGAGCCGCGTCTTGTGACGCGCTACCAGTACGGCTCCAACTACCTTGCCATTCCGACCGGGCACACCGACGACTGGTGCTTCCATACCGACGCGGAGGGGAACATCAACCGGATCGCCGTCGGCGGCGATGACTGCTGGCAGATGGTCGGGCTGTCCTACTGGACGCCGGAGGACGGCGCCCGGCTGGGACGCGATATCCACGCGGCGCTGGAGACGCCGGACGGCGCCCGGCTGTACTGGGACGAGGTTCCCATGCGCCTGCACGGCGGCGAGTACCGCGTGGCGGTGCGCCCCTGCCGCTTCGGGGATGTCATTGAGATCGACACCTTTGAGGAGCTGAAGGCGCTGGATCCGTCCTACGCGGACTATCCGGACGAGGTGTGATACCATACGCAGAGCGCGTATGCGCACTGCGCATGCGCAGAGCGCGAAAAGAGTAAAGAGTAAAGAGTAAAAGAGCAAAGAGCAAAAAGCCACGAGGAAGGAGATTCCCCATGAGACCGAACCGTAAGACTGCCGCCGTGCGCACGGCGTGCCTGTCCCTGATTGCCCTCCTGCTCCTGCCGGTGCTGGGCGGCTGTTCCGGAAAAACGCCCGAAGCCGGGACCGGCACCGTCCCCGCGACGGGGGCGCCCACCCAGCCGGCGACCGACGCGGCGACGAATCCCGCAACCGATCCGGAATCCGTAACCGATACGGGGACGGAGACCGAGACAAAACCCGTGACGGAGCCGCTCCGGCTGACCTCCAACCGGGAGCTGACCTTTGCGCCCCTGCCGGACTGCAAGGGCTTCCTGTATGTGGAGAATGCCGAGTGCGAGGCGGTCGCGGACGAAGCATACGGCTATGTCGCCCGCGTCACCCTGACCGAGATGACAAAGAAACTGAGCGTGATGCTGGATTATGTCGGGTATCTGGAGCAGTTCGGGCTGTCCCCGATGACTCCCTCCGCCTCCACGCACATCCTGTGCATGACGCGCAACAAAAAGGGCGAAACGGCGGGCATCCTCTGCGACTACGAGACGGCGGAGGACGGAACCGTCCGCTTCGTGACCATGCCCCTTGTCAACGACCGCGTGCGGGCGGGGGACTGGGTGGATATTCTGTATATAAGATTTGCCGATACACCGCTGGAGGTGATGGAAGTGACTAACGACCGGTATGTTAACCCCGAGCGCACGACTCTGCAGGTGGCAGGGCTGAAGCGCTCCTATACGTTCCTGCATTTCACCGATCTGCACGCCTGCGCCTGTGAGGGCGTGGAGCCTGCCGACCGCCTGCAGTACTGTCAGGCGCGTGAGAAGGGCTTTGCCAGCCCCGAGATGACCAGCGCGGCGCGTATGCCGTACCTGTTCGCCTACGGGCAGCGCATTCAGGCGGATATGCTGTTCCTGACCGGGGACATCATTGATTTCCCGTCGGACGCGAACCTGTCCCTGCTCAAGTCCTGCGTCCGGAACAGCCCGGTGCCGTCCATGTACATCACCGGGAACCACGACTGGAGCTTTTTCGACAACTACAACTCCGCCTACGCGCGGCAGACCTACCTGCCGCAGCTTGCGGAGATTTCCGGCGGCAACACGGCGTTCCACTACGTGGAGTATGAGGATCTGATCGTGGCGGCGCTGGACAACGCCATGGATGAGGTGCCGGGCGAGGCGCTGAACGGACTGCGCAAGCTGTGCCAGGGGACAAAGCCCATCATTCTGCTCATGCACATCCCCATGACCGTGGAGACGCTGACTCAGCCCACCAAGAACGTGTGGGGACGGGACATCTGCATGGGACCCGGCGGCGTCGGCTACTGGATCGACACGGTGTACGGGCTGTACCAGCTGGTGGCTGTCCAGGAGACGCCCATCGTGGCGGTGGTCACGGGGCACGTGCATTTCAGTCACGAGGACACGCTGCCCAACGGCGTACCGCAGATCGTGACTGGAACCGCCTCGCAGGGCGGACTGTGCCGCGTCATCACGGTCGAGCCGAAGGCGGACTGAGCGCGGGGCAGGGAGGGAGTAGTTATGGCATTCGTACTGAAATGCATGAGCTTCAACCTGCGGGTTGCCGCCGCGTGTGACGGAGTCAATATGTTTTTCCGCCGCGCGCCGCGCGTGCTGGAGGTGCTGGAGCGTGAGCAGCCCGACCTCGTGGGCTTTCAGGAGGTCACGGACGATATGCGCACCTGGCTGACGGAGCATCTGCGCGGTTACACCCTGCAGGGCTGCGGGCGGGAGCGCAACTGCCACGGGGAATCCATGCTGTTGGGCTACCGCACCGGCGTGTGCGAGCTGCTGGCGCTGGAGAACAGGTGGCTGTCCCCGACGCCGGACGTCCCCGGCTCCACCTTCGGCGGCGACCAGAGCAGCTGTCCGCGCATGGTCACGGCGGTTCTTCTGCGGCACAACGGCTCGGAGCAGCCGTTCCGGTTTCTCAATACGCATCTTGACCATGTCGGTGCGCAGGCGCGGTATCTGGGCGCGATGGAGATCGTGCAGCGGATTGCGGCTTGGCGGGAGCCGTTCGTGCTGACCGGCGACTTCAACGCAACGCCGGACGCGCCGGAGATCCGGCTGATTACTGCGGCGCTTGCCGGGCGCGGCGCCGTGGACTGCACCGCCGGACTGCCCGGCACCTTCCACGATTACGGCAGGCTGCCGCCGGAGAAGCGCGAGCGGATCGACTATATCTTTACGGACGGCAGGTGCCTTGATGCTTACGCCGTGCCGGATCAGCCCGTAAACGGGCAGTACTATTCGGATCATAACGCCGTGGCGACTCTCATCGAGCTGCCCTGAAAGGGGAGACATCGGCATATGGCAGAAAGCAGAAAGCGGCCGGACGAAAAGCCGGAGCAGAGCGGGACTGCCCCGTCCGGGACGGAGTCTGCGGCATCGCAGGTTCTGCGGGGGCTCCGGGACAGCGTGAAGGCTGAACTCCGGGACGCTGCCGAAACCGCCTCGCTGAAGATGCATCTTGCGCGGGCGGAGAAGGAAAAGAAGGAGCTGTTCCGTAAGCTGGGCGAGGTCAGCTATGAGCGCCTGCGCCCGAAGCACGGCAGTGTGCAGTCCGAGCTGGACGCGCGTGCCGAATCGCTTGCCGTGCGCATCGGGCAGAAAACGCGCGAGATCTCCGACCTCAGACTCAAACGCAAGCTCCGTAAACTCGGCGGCGACTATTCCCACCTCACAGGCGATAAAAAGTGACCGCACTTGCAAAAAAGACCGGATCTGCCGGTCTTTTTTGTTTGCCGTCCGCCTACCCTGCCGCTGTGGTGTCCGCAGGGGGGCTTGCCTTCTTTGTCGCCTGTCTGCCCTGCCTTTAGTTTGCTTTCTTTCCCCCATCCCCCCAACCCCCTTCCCAGCGGGAAGGGGGAGACCAAAAGTTTATTTCGCCGGGGGCTTCGCCCCCGGCACCCCTGCACTGAACCGCTTGCGGCACTTACAGAGCCTGCCGTACAGGTGCTCAGCGGGTGGCTTGCCCGGGCGGCACTGGCTCGACCTGCCCCGGGGGAGAGGGACCATCTCAAACGCCGCCGTCGCTTGCGACGGATAGTTCCATCTCCCCCGGTCCCCCCTCTCCTTGGCTGCTGGCACCGCTCATGCGGAGCCGCTTCCTGTCGGTTTTGCGTTGAACCGTGGGTTTCTTTCCCCCGTCGGGCACCTGCTTGGTAAGTTCTGCAAGTGCCGCAAACGGTTTAATGCAGGGGTGCCGGGGGCGAAGCCCCCGGCGAAATAAACAAAAAAACTCCCCCTTCCCCGGAGGGGAAGGGGGGTGGGGGGATATCCTTCCCCTTCGGGGAAGGGGGGCAAAAACAAAGCTAAAGGAAGGGTAGACAGGCAACAAAGAAGGCAAGCCCCCCGCCGGGCACCGGGGGCGGCACCTCAACCCCAGCAAAAAAAGCAAAGCCCGGAACCGCGCACTAACCTCCCCCCTCAACAATTATATTCGAGAAAAGTTCTTGGGGGTTTGGGGGCTTCTTTCAAGAAGCCCCCAACGTATCCCTGACGCATCCCTAACGCCCCCGCCACCATATTACAGAAAGAGCGGGCGAAGCTGGCGACCCGCTAGCGCGGCGGAAAGAGCAGACGGGACAAGCGAGAAATCCGCAACCAGCGAGTGCGGCTTGCGAGCAGGATCATCCTGGCGAAGGGGGACGAAGAAAACATTCTTGCGGGGGAGCAGAATGCCGATGTTGCACAGATTGGCGGACATGGCATCATTGCTTGCAAGAGAGACCAGCAGGGGACGGTCGGCGCGCAGATGCGCTTTCGCCGCCATGGTCACGGCACTGTCGGTCACGCCGTTCGCCAGCTTGGCAAGCGTGTTCCCGGTGCAGGGACAGATGACCAGAGCATCCAGAGGACACGCAGGACCCAGTGGCTCCGCCTCCGGAACCGTGTGGATGACAGCCCGCCCGCAGAGCGATTCCAGACGCTCCCGCAGGGCGGCGGCACAGCCGAACCGCGTGTCGGTGGAGAAGGCAGTCTCACTCAGAATGGGCTGGATGTCATGCCCGCACGCAAGCAGCGCTTCCAGCGCGGTCAGCGCGGCGGCGTGCGTGCAGAAGGAACCGCACAGGGCAAATCCGATCCGGCTCATAGTGCCACCTCCTGTCCCGTAATCAGCGGCAGGATGGCGTCCGCCAGCACATTGCCCGCCGTCGCGGGCGCGTACCGCCCCGGCAGGGACGGCGCCCGGACAATGCGCAGGCAGGCGTGCCACGGCAACCCGGCGCGTCCGGCGGGCACCGACGCCCCCTCGCCGCCGGCGGCAAACAGCGCGGAAGCCTCGGGATCAACGCCGCCCGGCGCGGACGCAAGGTCAAGGATCAGCGTGCGCGGATCGGTTTCCTCCAGCAACCGCCGCCCCAGCACCGGCGCGGGTACCGTGTTGAAGATCACATCGTACCCGTGGGCAAGCGCGGACAGCCCCGCCGTCTGCCCGTCCGACCGCAGCGGGAGCGTCGCGCAGCCGTCACCCCGCGCGAAGGCAAGGCTCTCTGCCCGGCGTGCGCAAACGGTCACGGACACGCCCATCGCCAGCAGCAGCCGCGCCAGAAACTGCCCGATGCGCCCGTAGCCGATGACAGCCATTCTGCTCCCCAGCAGGGCGGTGTCGGTCAGCTCCATGGCGGTCATGACCGCCGCCTCGGCGGTGATGCGGGCGTTGGGAACCTGAACCGTTTCCAGCGTGTAGTAATCCACCACGCGCGTCCGGGCGCCGTCCGCGCCCAGCCTCCGGGCAAGTTCTGCGCGGAAGTCGGCGGGCAGACAGCCGCCGAGAAGGCGCGTCTCCGGGACGGAATCCAGCACGTCTGCGATGTCGGACAGCGGAATGTGCGCCGTCGGCTCCAGCGGGCAATGCACGGTTTCGCCGTCGCGGCTGACCGGCAGGGGGAGCAGGAGCGTCAGCATCTCGGGCGCCCCGGTTTCCCCTGCGGCGCGCAGGCAGGCGGCAAGACTGCCGCAGAGCCGCACGCCTTCCGGCAGACCTGCCGCCCCGCACAGTCCGGCGGCATACACGGCGCACCCCGCCCCGGTCAGTGCCCGTATGACTGCGACCTGCCGGGCGTCGCCGCCCAGAACGATCACTGCCGTCCGGCCGGACGGTTCTGCCCCTGCGGGCGGGGGCATCGGAAGGGACAGTGTATATTCCATGGCAAAAACCTCACTCGTATTTCGTCATTCGTTTCGCGCTTGACTTTGCTGTCCGGCGGGCGGTGTCCTTTGCCCGGGCGCCGTCTGCCGGTCGCTACACGGACAGAATATGCGAAATCTGACGAATCGGTGACTTTTTTGGGGGCTTGCCCCCGGGGTTGCCGGCTCGACCTGCTGCTGTGGCGCCCGGAGGGGGGTGCAGGGGGGCAGTCGCCCACCAACATTGCCTTTAGTTTGCTTTCTTTCCCCCATCCCCCTTACCCCCTTCCCGGCGGGAAGGGGGAGAATTATAGTTTTCTTATGCAAGGGGCTTCGCCCCTTGCATCCCCGGCATTAGACCGCCTGCGGCACTGGATGCCCCTGCCGTACAAGTGCCCCTGCGGGGGCGGAATCACTCGCAGGGAGCGCTTTTTGCCGGGTTTGAGACCTATGGGTTCAGCCGCAGGGGTGCCGGGGGCGAAGCCCCCGGCGAAATAAAGTAATAATCTCCCCCTTCCCCGGAGGGGAAGGGGGATGGGGGAAAGAAAGCA
>QWCN01006395.1_pt1 | contig 11533 bp, 5 predicted proteins | sample 1972711 | NCBI WGS metagenome assembly QWCN01 (sample SAMN09866707, study PRJNA288562) | Human gut metagenome isolate term1_stool, whole genome shotgun sequencing... | isolation source: gut | host: Homo sapiens | place: USA: California | reverse complement strand
TCCACGTCCATCCCGCTGCAAAACTCCAGTCCATCCGCAAACTCCAGCGTCAAAAATCCATCCGCATGCGTCTGCGTGTAGGCTGCTACTGCCGCGGCTTTCTCCGTTGCCACGGCTGCGTTCTCTGCTGCCGATGCTGCGCTATCTGCTGCCACGTTTGGGCTCTTTTCTGACATAGCTGCGCTCCCAGCACCCGTACAGTTGCCTGCTGCCGCACCCATAGTCGTCACCACCGCTTTTTCCATTCCGGTGCGGATCCCAAGCTGTTTTAACTTCATGCTGCCGCCCAGGCATTCGATACGGATTTTGTTTTCCGCAATGCTCAGTTTGCCATATGCGCCCGGCACAAACCACGGCGCGGTGAGTTCAGGCAGGGCGGGCGAAAAGCTGAGCTTTTCTCTGGGCATATCTGCCTTTAGACCAGTCAAAGACTGTAACACTGCCCAGGATGCCAACGCACGATAGTAGTGTTCCCCACATTCCTCGTGGTTGAAGCGTCTGCCATTCTGTGTGTGCCGTCTTTCGACCGTTTCCACGATCTGAGCTGCTTCCTTGTATCTGCCGTTTTCCAGCAGGAATGATGCGAAGGAATATTCGATGCCGGACCAGTTGCTCTCCATCTGCACATTTTGTATACAGTGTCGGAGTTGCCTGCGCCGGATAGGAGGCGTTGACCAGACCGGATTCTGGGCTGAAATTTTCCGAAAGAATGCAGTCTGTCGCAATGTCGATCTTATCCTGGGGCAGAAAATTGCCCAGCCCGAGCAGACGCGCATACCACTGTCCGTCTATCTGGTCCGTCATGCAGCAGTCGTCCCGCTTGTCGCCGTCCGCCCAGAGACTGAAATATCTGCCGTTCCAGAGCTTTTCCACAAAGGCCTTGCTGCCCTTTTCCAGCAACGCTTCCCACGCTGCTGCACGATCCTGCACCCCGAGATCCTGGGCCATGCGCACTGCCGCTTTTAACGCTGCCAGCCACAGGCTTGCGATATAAGCGGGCGTGCCCTGCATCGCCCATGCATCGTAGGTGTTGGCTCTCGTATCATGATCCGGCAGACCGTCCCCGTCGCCGTCCAGAAGCTGTGTGTTGTCCATCGCCTTTTCAATATGCGGCCACATCCGCGCAAGATACTCCCTGTCACCTGTCCAGAGGTAATCTCTACACACCAGCAGCACAAACTGCGGATTCATATCCACACGATCATACCCGTCGTCCACGCCGGATAGGTCCGGTGTGAAGAAATGATGCACGCGCCCGTCCTCACGCTGGAATTTTGCGCCCATTTCCATCTGTTTTTTCTGAAGGCCTGGAAACAATGCCAGAATACCAAATGAACCCTGATAAGTGATGTCTGTCGTATGGAAGCCGCAGCTGCCGTAGCCTTCCCACATACCGAACTCGCCCCGCTTTGTCCACCAGGAGCATTTGATCAGCGTGCTCAAATGATCCGACCACGCGTCCGCCAGCTCTTTTGAAACATTCGTGCATTTCAGTAATGTAGAAAATTCTTTCACCGCTGGAAGTATCGCATCGCGCTCCCGATCCAGATAGGAAACGACCTCACCTGCGTCTGCAAAATGCTTTGCATACCAGTGTCCCTCAAAGCGTCCGGAATCGCCGAAATGATTCGGGAAATACCAGCCGATCACAAAACGGATCTGTTTTCTTTCGCCGGGTGCAAGCTTACAGCTGCCGCAAAGTGCGGAATCGCCCCAGTTTTCCTGTCCGTTTTCATCCGGAAAAATTCGTTTTATCTGACGAATGCTCGCAATGATAAACTCCCGTTTCATTTCCGGCTGCGTCAGCAGCTTTTCGTCAAAGTGGTGCACTCTTTCATACGGATGTCTGACGCATGCGATCTGCAAAAGCTTTTCAAAAATCGCATCCAGCTCCTGCTCATCCATCAGGGAAATTTCTTCTTCCGTCAGCTCTGTGCCAAACTCCGGCAGTGTCTCTGTCCCGAGGTTTGTCAGCTTTCCGGTATCCTGAAAATCAAACAGATAGGATTCCTCCGTCACGCCGAACATGCTGTGCATGACATAATTGGTAAAATACGGTGCAAATTCCCCTAAAATCCAGCTGACCTCATCCGCAGAAACGCTCCATGCAAGGCTTCCGTTGGATGCGTTCGGCTTTTGGGAATCGCTTTTCATCACGATCTGTGCGCAGCCTTTTTCAGCCGTCAGCTGATTTTTCAACCGTCTATGTTCCATCCCGCGGTTGACCGGATTTTTCAATTTACCCAGAATCGAAACCTCCGCTTCCTGATCGGAAGGATTGGCGATTGTAAAGGTCACATAAAAACCCGGCGTCCCTGCGATTTCTTCTTTTCCGGGTACAAACGGAGATGCAAACTCTGCCTCGATTTCCACCGGGAGCGCGCTGTCCTCATACTGCAGCCTGCAAACCGGAAAATCCGGATTCCAGCAGATTTTTTCGATTTCTTTGTACCACGAATACATCAGTGACCGAAATTCGCCGTTGTCCCGGTCATGACAAAGTCTGCGTACAACAGGCTCTTTTCCTGCAAGCTTGGCGCGAACTGTAAACGGCAGCACATGGACGTCGTAATCATATAGCTTTTTCTGTTTCCGCACATCCGGGCTTCCCCATTTGCCCATGTTGCAGATGTCCCATTCCCGCAGCTCTCCGTTCTGGCAGATTTCCACGCTTCCCGCGCCGATTCCCCCCAGCGCCATACCGTTTTTCTGCCATCTGTAATCTAAAGTCCCCTCCATGATATTCCTCCTTTTGCAGGCAGCGCCCTGTCTGCTGTCTGGCATAATTCAATTCTGAAAGATCCCACGAATTGCTCCGCCGCAAAGCCTGACAGCGAAAAGGGATGCCGCCCGACAAAACAGCAGCTTCAAATCCCTGTTTGCCGATCCGGCATCCCTTCTCTTCTTTTCCATTTGCCTGCATGCGGTCAGTGGGACTCGAACCCACACGGTTGCCCATTGGCACCTAAAACCAACGCGTCTGCCAATTCCGCCATGACCGCTCACCGCTCCGGCAGCCGGTTGTTTCGGCTGCCGAACGCTTCTCTTTCGTATAACTTAATTATTATATCGAACTTTTGAAACTTCTGTCAAGCATTTTACGGCATCAGCTCATAGATTCCACGATTCTTGTTGTCGCGCACGGACAGCCAAAGGTAATTGTTATCATCGTCCACATCCTGGCAGACCGGTACCTCCTTGCGGTTCGAACCGGCTCCGTAGGGGCTCCAGATTCCCGCGTCCGCAAAGCCGTTCCACTCTTCCTGATTGCCGTCCCAATTTAACGTCGTCAGGTACATTTCTCCGCTGTAGAAGCCGCTGCGGAACGTTCCGATCACATTCTGGATGTAGCGCTCCTTTTTGGCAGCCTTGCTCATATCCAGCTCGTAATGCTCCTGTCCTTCACCGTCCGGCAGATCGTTTTTCCATTCTCCGGCATACATATGCTCGCGGTACGCGCGATCCGACGTGGTGTCATCGTCATAATAAACGTAAAAGCGCACCCACTTGCCGTTGCCTTCGCGTTTGCCATTCGACCACTCGCCGTAGTAATAGGCGTTATCCGCATAGCAGGCGATTCCGGTTCCGTCCGGCTGTCCTGCGCTGCTGCGCTCGCCATAATAATAAAAGCTGTTTGCATCCGAAATATCCGACGACATCCTCATATACCAGGGAAGCATTGCCAGATCCTCCACCGCGTCCATATTATCCTGTTCCCAGTAACCGGACATCTCCAGAAGCATCTCTTCGTTTGTCTTGTTCGCACTCTCCGCGCCGGATAACGGATCGTTTCCGCTCACCGTCCGGGGGTTGCCCTCCTGCTTGGCACCCTGACTTTCCTTCCCTTTGCCTGCGGGAAGTTTGCTGTCCGGATGCTCTGTCAGCGCCTCATCCTCCTGCTGTCCCCTTTCCGCCGTCTGCTTTTTCTCTCCTGTCGTTTCTTCCGTCTGATCCGCTGCGTCCTTCGTCTCTGATTCTGCAGACTCTGCCGGTTCCTCGCTGTACCATATCTGCGTGCTTTCCGTCTCTGCGATCTCTGCCCGTGTCTCCCTGCGCTGATGCAGCCGTACTGCGCACAGCGCGATGATAATTACCAGAAAAAGAGCAATCGCCGCCACCGGGATCAGATCCCTTTTTTTATCGTCCATGTCCGCATTTCCTCCAGTTGGTTTATTGTAACATAGGCTTTCTTTTTTTCCCATTTAAACTTTATTAAGAAAAACGAAAGCTTTTTCTGTTTCTTATATATATGCGTTTTCCTCCCTTGACATCCCTCAAAGTCCTGACTATTATGGAACAGAAAACGAATTTACCTTACACGAAAAGAGGAGTTTTATGAAAAAATGGATTGTCTGGCTGAAAAAAAACAGTCCCTGGATTTTTCTGCTGATCGGCCCTGTTCTGAATTTTTATCTGCTGGAATGGTACACGCATAATCCGTTCCAGACCATGAAACCGTATATACAGGGGATGAATCTGGCGCTGTTTGAATTTGCAGCACTGTTTTTATTTGCACTGACCGGCAGGATCAGCCGCGCACTCGGCATCGAAACCGCCTTCTGCGCCATTTACGGTCTTGCAAACTATTTCGTCCTGGAATTTCGCGGCGCGCCCATCCAGCCGTGGGACATTCTTTCGATCTCGACCGCTGCCAGCGTCGCGGACAACTACGAATACAAATTGAACCGCACCGCAGTAATCGTGCTGATCTGTTTTGTCCTGCTTCTGGTTCTGGAATTTTTCCAGAAAAAAGGCTTTCCGAAAAAAAATAAAAAAGCCCGGATTGCCCGCATCTGCCTCGCGCTTTCCTGCGGTCTTTTATGCTTTGGCTACACGAAAATGCTGCACAGCGAGGACATCGTCGAGCAGAAGCTTCACCTTTACAACAAGCTTTTCACTCCGACGACGATTCAATTTAAAAATGGTACTGTAACTGCGTTTTTAATGGAGCTTCAGTACATTTCTGTCGATAAGCCCTCCGGTTACAGCGCAGAAAACGCCAAGGAGCTGCTGGCATCCTATGATACCGGCTCTCAGGAAGCCGCTGGAACATCCTCGGACAATGCACAAAAGCCGAACATTATCGTCATCATGAACGAGGCGTTTTCCGATCCGTCCGTGCTCGGCGATTTTACAACGAACGAGGATTATATGCCCTTCGTGCACAGCCTGCTCGACGGCGCGGATAACACGATTTCCGGTCACTTAAATGTCTCCGTCAAGGGCGGCAATACTGCCAACACAGAATTTGAATACCTGACCGGCGCTTCAATGGCGTTTCTTCCTTATGGAAGTATCCCGTATCAGCAGTATGTGAAAAAAGAGACGCCTTCGATGGCCTCCTATCTTTCCTCCCTCGGCTACTACACGATTGCGATGCACCCGTACCGCGCCGCCGGCTGGGACAGAAATCTCGTTTATCCCAAGCTCGGCTTCGACGAGATGCACTTTCAGGAGTTTTTCACAGATTCTCCGCTTGTGCGCAAATATGTCAGTGACGAGGGCAACTATGAAAAGATCATAAAGCTCTACGAGGAAAAAGATGCGGACACGCCGCTGTTTTTATTCAACGTGACGATGCAGAACCATTCCTCCTACAGTGACTGGGCGGATTACGACAACTTTTCCCCCGATATCACGGTAGAAGGCTCGGATTCCAAGCTGCTTCCGGCGTACCTGTCCTTGATCAGGCTGTCTGACAGCGCCATCCAGAACCTGGTTTCTTACTTTGAAGCACAGGAGGAACCTACCATGATCGTCTTTTTCGGAGATCATCAGCCTGCCGATTCCGTCGTACGTCCGGTCTGGAAATTAAACGGCAAAGATGACGCGGACTTAACCGACGAGGAAGAGGCGCTGCGCTACAAGGTTCCGTTCTTTATCTGGGCAAACTTCGATATCGAAGCGGAAAGCGACCTGGAAATCAGCGCAAACTATCTTGCGGCAAAGACGCTGGACGCCGCCGGGCTTCCAAAATCCGCTTACGATAACTTCCTGTCGCAGCTGCGCACGGAAGTACCCGTCATTTCAGCCAACCATGTAACGCTGTCCGACGGAACCTTTACCACTGCATCCAAGCAAAAAGATCTGCTTTATGATTATCAGACCCTGCAGTATTACCTGCTTTTTGACTAAACCGCGGAGGATTTCCTTTTTTATGAAAAAAAAGATCTGTTTCTTTTCCTTCCTGCTGCCGTTTCTTTCCATGATGGCGATTTTTATCGGCAACGGCATTTATCCCTTCGGAGATCAGAGCTTCATGCACTCCGACATGTACCATCAGTACGTCCCCTTTCTGGAAGAATTTGTCCGGAAAGTGCGCGACGGCGAACCGCTCTACTACTCCTGGCGCATCGGTATGGGCTCCAATTACCTGTCTCTTTACGGCTACTACAGCGCAAGCCCGTTCAACTGGCTGATGCTCCTTTTGCCCGAAAAATATTTAATCGAATTTATGAGCTACATGGTCGTTTTCAAAATCGGTCTGTGCGGCTTCACCTTTTCCTGGCTTTTGACAGAAAAATTCCACACAAACGACCTTTCTGTCCTGTTCTTTTCCACATTTTATGCGATGTCCGGCTTCGTTGCCGCATATAACTGGAACGTCATGTGGATGGATACCCTCGTCCTCGCTCCGCTGATCGTTCTCGGTCTGGAAAAGCTGGTCTTCGAAAAAAAATACAGCCTCTACTGCATCACCCTCGGGCTGTGCATTTTATCGAACTATTACCTTTCCATCATGGTCTGCATCTTCCTGTGCCTGTACTTTCTCGTGCTCGTGCCGAACCTGTTTGGCTCTGATGGCTGGAAAGCGTTCCGCACAAGGCTGCTTGGCGCAATCGGACGTTTTGCTTTATTTTCCCTGTTGGCTGGCGGTCTCGCCGCCGTGCTGCTGATCCCGGAAATCGCTGCCCTGCATGCGACTGAATTTTCCGAATTCAACTTTCCGGAAAAGATCAACTGGTACTTTTCCTTCTTCGACGTAATTGCGCGGCATGCGACCGGTGTATCCAGGGAAACCGGTCTGGATCACTGGCCGAATATTTTCTGCTCCAGCGCAGTCTTTTTCCTGATTCCGCTCTATATCGTCAACCGAAAAATCCCTCTGAAGGAAAAGCTCGGCAGACTGGTATTATGCGCCTTTTTCATCGTCAGCTTCTCGGTCAATACCCTGAATTTCATCTGGCACGGTTTCAACTACCCGGATTCGCTTCCGGCACGTCAGTCCTTTTTGTACATCCTGCTCGTGCTGCTGATGTGCTATGAGGCGTTTTCAAAGCTCGACGGCTTTACCATGCGCGAGCTGTTTGTCTCCCTCGCCTGCGGGCTCGGTTATCTTTTGCTGGCAGGAAAGCTCGTGGAGGACGACGCCTTTACCCAGGGCACCTTTGTGCTGAGCGCCTGCCTGCTTGCTGCCTACGCGCTGCTGCTCTATGCCTGGAAAAAAGGGAAAGAAAAACAGCCTGCAGACAGCCTCCCGTATCAGCGAGCGATTGCAATCGCCGTGCTGGCGCTGGTCGCTTTTGAATCCACCTACAACATGGCGCTGACGAGCGTTTCCACCACCAGCCGCAGCAGCTATCTGGAAAGCATTCCCGCCTACCGGGAGTTAGTTGCTCGTAATGAAGAAAAAGATTCCGATTTTTACCGCTACGAAAAGCTCAGCCGCGTCACCAAAAATGACGGTGCGCTGGCAGGCTATCCGACAGCGTCGCTGTTTTCTTCCACCTCCAACGCGGCGGTTCAGGACTGGTACGACCGCATGGGCATGAGCGAAAGCAAGGTATTTTACTGCTTTGACGGTCAGACGCCGCTTTCCGCAGCACTTCTAAATGTCCGCTACCTGTTTTCCCGCTCCGATGCAGAGGATTCCAGCCTCTACACGCTGATCGACGAGCAGGACGGCGTTTACCTGTACCAAAACAACTATACGCTGCCTGCGGGATTTATCCTGCAGGATGGACAGGATTTTTCTTCCTCTGATTTTTCTGAAGAGACCTCCGACCCGTTCGAGGTACAGAATCAGATGGCGGCTTCTGTTTCAACCTCCGATCCGCTCTTTGTTCCCATCGAATCAGAGGAATCCGGCAATCAGGCTTTCTTTGATGTATACACGGAGGGGCATTACTACGCTTACTGTAAAAGCTCCAAAATCGATACCGTTTCGATCTCTTCCGCCAGCGTCAACAAAACGTATAAAAAAGTCAAATATGACTATATTCTCGATCTCGGTCGTCACGAAATCGGCGACCATGTAACACTGACCAACGACGAAGATAGCGTGCTGAATGCCGTTGTTGTGCGCCTGGATGAAGCAGTTTTGTCCCGCACACTGCAGACGCTCTCTGAGCAGCCCTTTACGGTAGATTCTTATGATTCCAGCCATGTGACCGGACATGTCGACGTCACCAAAGCCGGTCGGCTGATTTTATCCATCGCAAACGAACCCGGCTGGACGATGAAGGTGGACGGAGAAGCCGCAGGCTACGACGTGTATGATGGTGTATTTCTATCCGTTCCGCTGACGGAGGGCAGCCACACGATTGAGCTTTCCTACCGCCCTGCAGGTCTGACTGCCGGTCTGATCGTCAGCCTGATCTGCCTGCTTGTGTTTATCGGAATCGGAGTTGCTCAGAAGCGTTTGGGAAAAAAATCCTGACACCCGGCTGATTTTATGCTATAATTTTTAACTGGTGCAGCGTTTCGTACCTGCACGATAAGACGTTTGATTCCTGATTTCCTGAGCTTCTGTCAGAAGTCAATGTCCGCTACACTTTTTTACAGCTTCCTAAGATTATTGAAATATGCCGCCCTGCGGCAGAAAAGAGGTAATATGGAACACTTAATCATCCCGGGGAATTATTCCTCCGCCCTGAACCTGCACGATACCCAGATCGGTATTAAGACGGTGAAAGACTTTTTCCAGAGTCTTCTGGTCCGTCATTTAAACCTTCTGCGTGTCTCTGCTCCGTTATTCGTCGATCCCGCTTCCGGCATGAACGATAACTTAAACGGTTATGAGCGCCCGGTTTCCTTCGGCATTCTCGAGCAGAACGATTACCGCGCAGAGGTTGTACAGTCCCTTGCAAAATGGAAACGCTACGCGCTCAAGGAATACGAATTTTCTCTTGGCGAAGGTCTTTACACGGATATGAACGCCATCCGCCGCGACGAAACGACTGACAACATCCATTCCATTTTCGTCGATCAGTGGGACTGGGAAAAGATCATCGATAAAAAGGATCGCAACCTGGAAACCTTAAAGGCAACCGTCCGCGACGTTTACAAGGCGCTGCGCAAAACGGAAATGTACATGGCGATCCAGTATGATTACATCGAAGAGATTCTGCCCCGTGAGATTTTCTTCATCACCACCCAGGAGCTTGCAGACATGTTCCCGGACAACACGCCCAAGGAGCGTGAATATTTCATCACCAAAGCAAAGGGCGCTGTCTGTATCATGCAGATCGGCGATAAGCTCGAAAACGGCGAGCCCCACGACGGTCGTGCACCCGACTACGATGACTGGGCATTGAACGCCGACATCCTCGTTTACTATCCTGTTCTGGACATCGCCCTGGAGCTGTCCTCTATGGGTATCCGCGTAGACAAAGAGGCTCTGCTGTCCCAGCTGGAAAAAGCCGGCTGTCCCGAGCGCGCAGAACTTCCGTTCCAGAAAGCAATCCTCAACGAAGAGCTGCCTTACACCATCGGCGGCGGTATCGGTCAGTCCCGTATCTGTATGTTCTTCCTGCGCAAGGCGCACATCGGAGAAGTACAGTGCTCCATCTGGCCAGAGGAAATCCGCAAAGAAGCGGAAGCCCACGGAATCCAGCTGCTGTAAACAATAGAATGCACGCTTTGCGAGCATTCTATTGTCATGAACAATAGAATGTACGCTCTGCGAGCGTTCTATTGTCATGAATAAGGATAAGCGGCTGCGCGTTGTCCTGTTATAGAATGCACGCTCCGTGAACCTTCCATTGTCATAAAAGAGCGAGAAAGCTGTATCGTACAGCTTCCTCGCTCTTTTTGGTCAGCACATCACACAAAGGATCTTCTTCTCGTCGCAATGCAGGCGCTGTCACCAGCTAATCTTAACTTCTTCTCTGCTCATCCTTTTTGCCGCAATGCCGCCTTTCCCTGCAGCATCCACAATAAAAACAGGCTTCCTGCTGACAGCACCAAAAACAGCACACAGGACGGAACGCTTAAAAATACGCTGCCAAAGGGCAACAGCTCTAACATCACATACACAAACAGGTTCGCAACGCTGTGGAACAGCATCGGCGCTGCAATCGTTCCATACCATTCATACACCAGCGCCAGCAGGCAGCCGATTACGGTCGCATAGACCGCCTGAACAAGATTTCCATGGAACAGACCGAACGCCAGTCCGGAAAGCACCACCGCATACGGCACTTTCAACACCTTGCGCAGCTGTCCATAGACCACGCCGCGGAAAACGATCTCTTCGCCCAGCGGCGCAAGAATGCCGTAGGAAATGATTCCCAGCCACACCGGCGTATCGAACTGCATCTCCGAAACCCTCTGAAAGGTCGGAGAGAACCGATACAATTCTGTCAATGTCAGAACACCGTTCATGCCGATTGCAATTGCCGCCGCCAAAATCACCATCGGAACGATGGACAGTTTATCGATTTCTTTTGTCGAATGGAACCGGATCTTTTTGTGCCAGATTCCGTAACAGATTATAAATGCACCGAACGTCGAGAGTGCGCTAGCCACATTCAGCCAGAAATTGTAGGAAGAACCCTCCAGCTCCTGCAGCCCGATCGCATACACTACCGATATCGCCGTCAAAATTGCGCTGCTGATTAGGAGACTGATTACATAATAGGCAAACATCGCCAGTGCGCTGGTTCCAACTGCACTCCAGAACTGCCCGGATTTGGTCTTCGTTTTGGCAGCGCTGCCGCGGTAGCGCTCTGAAAGGGTATTCGAGCCAGTCGCCGTGCTGTTTCCTGCCTGCGCGCTGCTTCCTGCCTGCGCGCTGTTTCCTGCCTGCGTGCCACTTCCTGCCTGCGCACTGTTTCCTGCCTGCGTGCCGCCCAGCAGTACGCTTCGCAGTCCTTCCACATCCCGGACAATGATCTCCGCACCGGCATTTTCCAGCTCTCCCGGCTGTGCATACCCATACGACACCGCAATGCAGTGTGCACCGATCGCTTTCGCACCCTCCACATCGAAGCTGCGGTCGCCGATCATCACCATCTTATCCGGATCGCTTTCGCCCCGCGCTGCAAGCTGGGACAGCACCTCTGCAACCACCTCTTCTTTGTGCACTCTCCTTCCGTCCAGCTCGCTTCCGACCACGATGTCGAAATATTCCCGGATTCCGAAATGCACCAGAATATCCTCCACATAAACGGTCGGTTTGCTCGATGCAATCGCCAGCGTCGCACCGGATGCCTTCAGATCATGCAAAAGCGCTCCCATTCCGGGATACAGCACATTTTCGTATTTGCCGGTTACAGAAAACCGCTCCCGGTACTTCTCAACTGCCTCCTGC
>QWCN01009747.1_pt1 | contig 11535 bp, 6 predicted proteins | sample 1972711 | NCBI WGS metagenome assembly QWCN01 (sample SAMN09866707, study PRJNA288562) | Human gut metagenome isolate term1_stool, whole genome shotgun sequencing... | isolation source: gut | host: Homo sapiens | place: USA: California | reverse complement strand
CGTTTCCCGTTTTGATATTTCGTTCAACAACCGTTTGGGACAATACGAACTTAGGGGATAAGCAAATGAATAAAAAACAGAGAAAATACTTATTCATAAAAACGGTTGGTGAAATTGAAAAGTTAAAGGACTTATGTCTGACGGATCGTGTAGATTGTTGGTGTTAATGAATTGGATGAATTGCAATTCATCATATGTACTCTTACATGCGATATTTGCAAAAAAAAATCGGCATTTGCAAACAAATGGCAGGAAACCGGTCAATGAACATGACAATATGCCACGTTGTAAGGTCGTCCCAAAATTCTCCGATTTGGAAATTATCGCATTGAATATGATATCCGAAGCGAATGGAAGCCAACATTCTCTCGCTTTGCCAAAGCAAGAAAAAGGATAGAGATTCTATTCTCGCAGCTGTGCGACCGGTTCATGATTGTACGCAATTATGCAAAAGATACATAAGGGTTTTGTTCACTCGAATCGTCGGAAAGATTAGCGTGTTGACAATCTTTCAATACCTTAACTGCAAAAATGAGCAACCGATCGGAAGAATCAAATATGCGCTAATTTAATTCTGCAAACAGGGCGTATACGCTTTTATCATAAATTTATTTTTGGCAATTATATACTTCAACATACCGAGCATGTTCGCACCCGGAAAAGTCATTATGTCTGTTAGCTGCGGCATGCGGCCTCTGGTTTCGTGTCCGGTTAGGTTCCTGCCGTGAAGTCTCCTCCGTCGGAGGGAATTGCGTACGTGGAGCCGGTTATATGATTGGAATGTCGATTGTCGGAGCCGTGGCCGTTATTTGCCGCATTCGATCGCCACTTTGATTACTCCGTCCTGCCGGTTTTCGAAAAGGCGATAAGCCTCGTCGATACGGCTCAGTGGAAAACGGTGCGTAATAAGCGGCACGGTGTCGATCCGGCCCTGTTCGATCAGGCGTAGAATCTCGGCGCAGTCGCAGCCGTCCACGCCGCCGGTCTTGAACGTGAGATTCTTGCCGTACATGTCCGGCAGAGGCAGTGTTTGAGGCCGGTCGTAGAGCGCCACTACGGTAACGACGGCATGGGGACGGGCGCACTCCCATGCCAGACGGAACGTATCGTCCGCTCCCGCCACTTCGAGCACTCTGTCGGCTCCGCCGTGATCGCTGTGGCGGGATACGAAATGCCGGCATTCCTCGGGCCCGCAGACCAGCACTTCGGGATAATGCTCTTGCACGAAACGGATTCGTTCGGGCGACTTTTCGCAGATGATAATGCGTTTCGGATGCCGGAGCATGACGCAGAGCAGGGTACAGATGCCCGTAGGCCCGGCGCCGATAATAAGCACCGTGTCCTCTTCGGCGATTTCCGAGATCCGGGCGGCCCAGAAACCCGTGGCCAAAATGTCGCCCACGAAAAGCGCCTGTTCGTCGCCGACCGTGTCGGGAATACGGTTCAATCCCTGATCGGCATGGGGCACGCGCACGTACTCGGCCTGGCCGCCGTCGATACGGCAGCCTAACGCCCAGCCGCCGACCGGATCGGCACAGTTGTTCACATACCCGCGCTTGCAGAAAAAGCACTCGCCGCAGAAAGTTTCGACATTGACCGTTACCCGGTCGCCGGGCTTGGTCGAAGTGACGGCCGGGCCGACTCGTTCTACGATACCTACCATTTCGTGGCCGACGGTAACGCCCGGTACGGCGCGAGGCACGCTGCCGTGCTTGATATGCAGGTCGCTGGTGCAGATACTGCCCAGCGTTACGCGCACAATGGCATCGCGCGGATCTTCCAACTCCGGCTTCGGTTTGTCCAGCAGCTCGAACTTTCCTCGTTCGATATAAGTATAGGCTTGCACGGGTAAAAACGTTTTTCTCCACGAATTTAAACAATTTTTCGACGATATATCGAAAAAAGACGCGCTCTGTTGTTTTTCACGGTACCGGATCGTATCGTTCGGACGGTCCGTCAGGTTGCCCGTCTGTGTCGGTGAGGATCGTCGGTCCGTATTCTCCGACGGCGTGCGGTCGGAAAAATCCGATGTACGGCGGAAGGGATTCAAACCGGGGAGATGCGAAAATCGGGACCGATTCGGAAATAAACGCAGTGAATTTTCGCACGGTGATTGGGCGGGCTTTTCGCTCCCGAGATCGCAAGGACGTTCCGAACGGGGCGCGGAGGTCTCAGTGCGGCGGTCCGGCCGTGGCCTCTCCTGTACGTTTCGGTCGTGCGGCGAAAGAGAATTCGGGCGTCTTTCCGGTAGAGGTCGTACGGCGTCCGCTATGACGGCGTATATGGTGCCGACGGGCGACGGCAGGGCTTTCGCACGATGTTTTCCGGTGCGGTCTGTTCGGCCTTTCCGATAGGCCGTTCCGTCCGATCGATGGATGCCGACATGCGAGGAACTGTGCCGGAAAGGCAGGAATACGCCGTTTCGGCCGCACGGCGGTCTGCCGTATCCGGTTGGTCGTTCTGTCGTTGTGCCTTTTCTGCCGTCCGGCTGCGACATGCGGGAAGCGCTGCGGAGCGTGGCGACGCCGATTTTCGCATCCCGCAAATAAAACCTATCTTTGGGCTAAAAATACGGCTATGCATAGATCAGGTTTCGTCAACATCATAGGCAATCCGAACGTGGGCAAGTCGACGCTGATGAACGCGCTGGTCGGCGAGCGACTGTCGATCATCACCTCGAAGGCCCAGACCACGCGCCACCGGATACTGGGCATCGTCAACGGCGACGATTTCCAGATCGTCTATTCCGATACGCCGGGCATCCTGAAGCCCAGCTACAAGCTGCAGGAATCGATGATGCGCTTCGTGCAGGGGGCGCTCAAGGACGCCGACGTCATCCTGTACGTGACCGACGTGGTCGAAGGGACCGACCGCCGCAGCGAGATTTTCGACCGTATCGCGCGCAGCGGTATCCGGACAATTCTGGTTATCAATAAGATCGATCTGACGACGCCCGAGCGGCTCGAGGAGCTGGTCGGGCAGTGGCGCGGGATTCTGCCCGACGCCGAGATCGTTCCGGTCTCGGCCCTGAACGATTTCAATATCGGCGGGCTGTTCGACCGGATTCTGGCCGCTTTGCCCGAGGGCGAGCCGTTCTATCCGAAGGATGCGCTGACGGACAAGACGCTGCGCTTCTTCGCTTCGGAGATCATCCGCGAGAAGATATTCCTGAACTATGAGAAGGAGATTCCCTATTCGGTCGAGATAGCGATCGAGGAGTATAAGGAGGAGCCGTCGATCGACCGCATATCGGCCACGATCTACGTGGCGCGAGAGAGCCAGAAAGGCATCGTGATCGGTCATCGGGGCGAGCGCCTGAAACGGGTCGGAACGCAGGCCCGCGAGGAGCTGGAACAATTTCTGGGCAAGAAGGTTTTCCTTCAGCTGTTCGTCAAGGTCAACGACAACTGGCGCAACGACGACCGTCAGCTCCGCCGGTTCGGCTATATCGAACAGTAGGTACGGGGCGTTGCGTGGCGAGCGGGGCCGCGCGCTGGCAGCCGGGGCGGCATGTGGGGGAGGCGTCGGTCCGCTGTATCGTTCGGGCCGGTTCGCTTGCCGTAACCGTCGCCGTATTCGTCCCGTTCGCCGCGATCCTGAGTTTCCGGTAATTATAATGCTTTTTTGCGGCCGTTCCGGACGGTTCGATCGTTCCGGACCGCTCATGGAAAAGAGTCCTGTGGTTCGGTAGCGTATCGATAGTCTGATTGAGATTATGAAAGTTGCGACAACAGGGTGTGGGAAGCGGCAGGGCAGAATATGTATGTGATCGGTCGGAATCGTCGCTCCCGATGCTTTTTCATTCAGTACGGTCTTTATGAATCGCGCGGGCAGATCGTCTTCTCGTCCCGGGGCGTCTGCAACCTGAGTTCGAAGTGTTAAGAGTGCGGAAGCACCCGCCGCCGGCCGACAAGGATCGAAAGTCATATGATCGGGGGGAATCGACCGGTCGTTATACGTTGTTTCGATTCGTATCGGAGCTCGGGCCGGACAGGACTGCGTCCTCCGTACCGGAGCGTTTCCTCGCTTCTTGTCGACCCGTTGCCGGAGGCGGCCGGCGACCGAGAATTTTTTACCGATTGTCCGTTTAAATTGCTACCTTTGTGACTCTTGAAACCTTAATCAGCAAATAAAAAATGGAAAAGGGACCTGTTTCACAGTTTATCACGCATCACTACCGCCATTTCAACGCGGCGGCCCTGATCGACGCCGCGAAAGGATACGAAGCCCATATCGACGCCGGCGGCAAGATGATGATCACGCTGGGCGGCGCGATGAGCACGGCCGAGCTGGGCATCTCGCTCGCCGAGATGATCCGCCGGGACAAGGTGCAGATCATCACCTGCACGGGCGCCAATCTGGAGGAAGATATCATGAATCTGGTGGCTCATTCGCACTATAAGCGCGTACCGCATTACCGCGACCTGACGCCTCAGGACGAGTGGAACCTGCTCGAGAATCATATGAACCGCGTGACGGATACCTGCATTCCGGAGGAAGAGGCGTTCCGCCGCCTGCAAGGGCATATCTTCAAGATATGGAAGGATGCCGACGACAAGGGCGAGCGCTATCTGCCCTACGAGTTCATGTACAAGCTGCTGCGCAGCGGCGAGCTGGAGCAGTATTACGAGATCGATCCGAAGAACAGCTGGATGCTGGCCGCCTGCGAGAAAAACATCCCGATCATCGTTCCGGGCTGGGAGGACAGCACGATGGGCAACATCTTCACTTCTTATGTCATCAAGGGAGAGCTGAAAGCCTCGACGGTCAAGGGCGGTATCGAGACGATGATCTTCCTGACGGAGTGGTATCGCGCCAACAGCGGCGGGAAAGGCGTCGGCTTCTTCCAGATTGCCGGGGGCATTTCGGGCGACTTCCCGATCTGCGTCGTGCCGATGATGTATCAGGATCTGGAGTGGGAGGACACTCCGTGCTGGGCCTATTTCTGCCAGATTTCGGACTCGACCACTTCGTACGGTTCCTATTCGGGCGCCGTGCCCAACGAGAAAATCACCTGGGGCAAGCTGCTGCCCGATACGCCGAAATTCATCGTCGAGTCGGACGCCACGATCGTCGCCCCGCTGATCTTCGCCTATGTGCTCGGCTGGTAGCTTGCCCGTAAGCCGGGCGGACCGGGTGTAGAGACAGACCGGTTTTCTGGAGACGGGATATGGATAGGCAGCGGCGTCTTATGCGGACGCCGCTGTTTTTTCGTAGGTTGGGCCTTGTATCTATTGGGTATTCGGTAGGGAAAGAGAGGATTGGTGCATATCGCGGGGGGGCAGTTTTGCTGTACGGTCCGATTCAGACATCAGAAAAGGTTTCCAAGTAATGCCAATTAGCGGCTGAGAGGCTTCGTTTTTGGAGGGACGGATATAATGATATAATGAGGACACAAAACTCATTTCTTTCATAGATGCACTGAAAGATTTTTTATCTATTTTTGGTCAGAAGCAAATGGATTGAACTATTTAAAGATACAAATACATTATGATATACAATATTGGTGACATAGATAGAGAGCTTGCCAACAATATGAAAGGTTCAGGTGGCAAGCGATTAAAAGAAACTCTTGCGAAGAAGATTGCAGAACAGGAAACAATGCTGGATGTATTTGAAGTGAGTATTAAGCATTGCAATCAACAAATTGAACTCTGCACTGATAAGGCTGCTGCCGAGCAGAATGAATTGAAGAGACAAGAATACGATAACACACGAATAGTTTTTGAAGACAATAAGCTAATTTGGAATATTTCAGGGTTTATCACTTTGATTTCGATAGACGTAAAAACTATTCAAGCTGGAATGTACTTTGCGGAAACGGAATGGCATAAAAGATTTTATGCGAGACAAATCTGTACAATAATGTACGAATCCGCGAAAGATATATTTGAGTTACTCGGCAAAGATTTTAAGGCTATTATCATTAAAAGAATTGATATAACACCTTTTGAGCATGAGCTGAGAAATATTCGCGCTCGGTTAAGGCAGTTTCAAACCACCTATTCTGATTATCTACAGTTGGTAAGAAATAATACAGCGGCACATAAAGACCAAGATGTCTTGAAGCAGTTGGATATTATTACTAATATTAATTGGTCAGAGACAATTCAAATGACGATAACGTTTGAGAGAATCATCAATGACTTAGGTGCTTTTCTTCAAAAGTTAATAAGTTCGGGGTTAGTGAGTCTAAAAAGCTCTCCTGTAGAGTACGGTAAACGTTAGCAAATTTCGCTTCGAATAAAAATTTTTTACCACCTAATGCCCGAAAAATCGTGTCCAGTTTGTAAAAAATTTTCTCTTGCTAAAGCCAGAGGGAATATACATATCATACAACCATTTGCGCTTTCGTAGCAACAATGGATTATTACGTTTGTACTTCCCTTATACTCGATAGCGATTTGGTTGCGGATTCCACCATTTACAAGAGAAACGCAATGGCCACCACCATAATATTTGGAGAAGAGGCTCAATGCTCGACTATACAGTGTTCGGCGTACAATATGCAAAGAGCTTCATTTCTCTCAGGGGCCTGTTTTTGATTCCATGTAGATGACACCAATGCTGTATTATCAAGGGAATTTTAGCTGTATAGAAATCAATTATATAAAATTAACTATCAGATAATCGGGTATATGAACTTTCTCTTCCTTTCGTGATGCGAGAGTGCGAGTCGAAACTTTATAGGAGGATTGCAGGGGGGAATAAAGAAAAGCGAGGACAGGCGTCCACCGTAAAACGTTCCGGGCCGTCCGTTGGGGCAGGCGTTGGGGGGCGGCACTGCCGGCGGGGCGTCGTCTCTGTTTTGTTTGGCGAAATACGGGCCGTTTCGGGTCGGAATCGGCGGCATGGAAGGCGAGGACGTCAGCGTGTCGTTTCTTTGGCGGATGTCGCGTGCATGTCGTCTCTTCCGGGGAAAGGCTCGGCGGTGTCGGTCTGTCGCGGCATACGGTTAGTCCCGCTTTTATCTTGAGGTCGAGAGATCGCCCGCTCGTTCGGTAGGTCGCGGATGCCTTTTCCCTGCAAGCCGTCCGGGGTCGGCAGAATATCCGTGATCCTTTGCCGCACGCTCCCGGGCGTGCCGGTTCTCCGACCGGGCAGTCGTAACGGCGCGCCGGGAAGAAGCAAACGGGTTTTGTCCTTCCGACTGTCGTGCGGTCCGTCACTGGCCCGGAGACGGCGGCCTTGCCGGGCGGGTAGGGGAACTTTGGTTGGGACCGGTAAAGGCGCGTTTGCTCAGGGCTTCTTGCGCCGTTTGGCGCTCTCCGTGTCGAATTCTTCCTGATCGAATCCGGCAGCAAGGATCTCTTCGGCCTTCGCGGCATCGGCCTCGTTGACCACGAGACGGATTTTCGACAGGTCGCCGCCCGCCGATGAAAAGGTTTTCAGAACCGATAATTTCGAGTTGTCCATGGCTTTGCGTATTGAGGGTTTGTTCGGTCGGGGACCGCGCGGATCCGGATGCCGGATTTCGGTCCCTTTCCCGATACAATGTACGAAATATTGTTGATAAAATGCACTTTCCGTGCCCGGTATTTCCGTTTATTTTTCGTTACTTTTGTATCGAGGCATAATATATGGGAAACAATGGGGCAGTTCACTCATCTTCATGTACATACGCAATATTCGATTCTGGACGGCGCGGCGGCTATCAAGCCGCTGCTCAAGCGAGCCAAGGAGCTCGGCATGACCGCGCTGGCGATCACCGACCACGGCAATATGTACGGGGTCAAGGAGTTTCACGACGCGGCCGAAAAGGAGGGGATCAAGCCGATTCTCGGCTGCGAGGTCTACGTGGCCGGAGGCAGCCGCTTCGACAAGAGCGGCAAGGACGACCGGGGCGACCACCTGATTCTGCTGGCCAAGAATCTGGAGGGGTACCACAATCTTTCCAAAATCGTGTCGTATGCCTTTACCGAGGGGTTCTACTACCGTCCCCGGGTCGACAAGGAGCTGCTGCGCCTCTATCACGACGGGATTATCTGTTGCTCGGCCTGCCTGGGCGGCGAACTGCCGCAGGCTATCATGAGGGGCGACATGCAGGAGGCGCGCCGCGTCGTCGAGGAGTTCGTCTCCATTTTCGGCGAGGATTACTACCTCGAGCTGCAGCTTCATCAGAGCGGTATTCCGCGTATCGACGAGCAGGTGTACGAGAATCAGAAGAAGGTGAACGCCGTGCTGTTGCAGCTTGCCGCCGAGTACGGCGTGAAATATATCTGCTCGAACGACGTGCACTTCATCATGGCCGACGACGCGCCGGCCCACGACCGGCTGATCTGCCTCAATACGGGCCGCGATCTGGACGATCCGAACCGTATGCGCTATACGTGGCAGGAGTACCTCAAGAGCGAGGAGGAGATGGCCGCGCTGTTCCCCGATCATCCGGAGGCTCTGGCCACGACGGCCGAGATCGCCGGAAAGGTCGAGGAATACTCGCTCGAGCATAAACCTCTGATGCCGAACTTCCCGATTCCGGACGACTTCGACGTACCGCTGGACCAGCTCAAGGAAACGTTCCGCAAGAAGATCAAGGACGAGGCCGTGCTCGCCGAGATAGACCGATGTACGGATTCGCTCGATGAGGTGGTCGGGCGGCATCCCGAGCTGTCGGACCAGCTGACGATCGCCAAGCAGTTCCGCTATCTGGAGCATCTGACCTACAAGGGGGCCGAGAGACGCTACGGCACGCTGTCGGACGCTGTCCGCAAGCGTATCGAGTACGAACTGTCGACGATCGAGTGGATGGGTTTCCCGGGGTACTTCCTGATCGTGTGGGACTTTATTCGCGCCGCCCGGGAAATGGGCGTCTCGGTGGGGCCGGGCCGGGGCTCGGCGGCCGGGTCGGTCGTCGCCTACTCGCTGACGATCACCAATATCGACCCGATGAAGTACGACCTGCTGTTCGAGCGCTTCCTGAATCCCGACCGGATTTCGCTTCCGGACGTGGACGTCGATTTCGACGAGGACGGCCGCGCCGACGTGCTGCACTACGTGGTCGAGAAGTACGGCAGCAAGCGCGTCGCGCAGATCGTCACGTTCGGCACGATGGCGCCGAAGGCCGCGATCAAGGACGTCGCCCGCGTACAGAAGCTGCCCCTCTCGGAGAGCAACCGCATCTCGAAACTGGTACCCGAAAAGCCCGGGACTACTTTCGCCAAGGCCTACAAGGAAGTTCCCGAGCTGGTAAAGGAAAAGGAGTCGGACAATCCGCTGATCCGCGACACGATGAAGTACGCAGAGAAACTCGAGGGCTCCGTGCGCCAGACCGGCGTGCACGCCTGCGGCGTGATTATCGGACAGGACGATTTGGAGAAGTTCGCTCCGATGGCCATAGCGAAGGACGCCGAGCTGAACGTCGTGCAGTACGAGGGCAAGCTGGTCGAGAGCGTCGGGCTGATCAAGATGGACTTTCTGGGTCTCAAGACGCTGTCGATCATCAAGGATGCGCTCGAGAACATCGAGTCGACGACCGGCAGCCGGCCCGACATCGACGCGATCCCCCTCGACGATCCGCTGACTTACGACCTCTACAGCCGGGGAGAGACGACGGGGCTGTTCCAGTTCGAGTCGCCCGGCATGAAAAAACACCTGCGCAACCTGAAGCCGAACCGTTTCGAGGACCTGATCGCGATGAACGCGCTGTACCGGCCCGGTCCGATGGAATATATTCCGAACTTCATCGCCCGCAAGCACGGTCTGGAGCCCGTCACGTACGAGATACCCGACATGGAGGAGTATCTGAAGGACACGTACGGCATTACGGTCTATCAGGAGCAGGTCATGCTGCTGTCGCAGAAGCTGGCCGGCTTTACCGGGGGAGAGGCCGACACGCTGCGCAAGGCGATGGGAAAGAAGAAGCGCGACGTGCTGGACAAGATGAAGCCCAAGTTCATCGAGGGCGCGAAGAAGAACGGGCACGACCCGAAAATCTGCGAGAAGATATGGGGGGACTGGGAGGCGTTCGCGTCGTACGCGTTCAACAAGTCGCACTCGGCTGCATACTCCATCCTGGTCATGCGCACGGCATACCTGAAGGCGCATTATCCGAACGAGTATATGGCTGCTGTTCTGTCCAGTTACATGGGCAACAACGATCGCCTTATCAAGTACATTGCGAGCTGCAACCGCAGCGGCATTCCTGTTTTGCCGCCTGATGTTAACTCGTCCAATCTGGAATTCACCCCGCTTGAAGAGGGGATCCGTTTTGGCTTGGCAGGCGTTCGCGGTGTAGGCGAAAAGGTGGCTCAGTGCATTATCGACGAGCGAGAGAAGAACGGTGAGTTTACTTCGCTGCATGATTTCGTGAACCGCGTCGACTCTTCGGCTTATAACCGCAAGACGCTCGAGGCATTGGTTAAATCAGGAGCGTTCGACTCTACGGGCTATACTCGCAAGCAGCTGATGCATCTTATTGACGAAACGTCTCTCCTCGAAAGCGCGGCGAAGCGCCAGAAGGACAAAGCGGCTGGTCAGCTTGATATGTTTAGCATGTTCTCGGATGTGGATGAAAGCTTCAAGGACGATATTCCCGAGCCCGATGGCGTGGAGTGGGACAAGAAGACCTTGCTTGCCTTCGAGAAGGACATCTTGAAGATGTACGTTTCCGACCATCCGTTGCGACGCTACGAGAACTACCTTTCACGTACTATGAAATACACCTTGGGCGAATTGAGCGAGCGAGAGCAGGGCATTAAGTCTGCTACATTTGCTGGAATGGTTTCCGAGACGAATGTTCGGCGAACTAAGCGCGGTACCCTGATGGCAAGTTTCACGCTCGAAGACACCTCAGGGCATGTTGAGTGTGTCTGCTTCAACTACGACAAGTTCAAGGAAGCCATTCAGGAAGATGCGATTATCACCTGCAAGGGTAAGTTCGAAGTAAGCGATCGCGGCAGCCAGATCATCGTGTATGAAGCTGCTCTACTGGAGCTTTCCGACGAAGACGCTAATGTTGCCCCGCTTCAGCTTGAGTTGAGTATCGCGACGCGCGAGCTTGATTCGGTGACCTCCGATAAGCTGATGCGCATCCTGAAAGACCATCCAGGAAAAGACCCGGTAGTGCTCTATGTGCGTCAGGCCGATGGACGACGTATGCGCGCCGAGCTGCCCATGACGGCTGATTCGGGCAATCAGCATTTGAAGGCGCACCTATATGACCTGTTTGGACGCACGGTTTGGAGGGCTTCTTAGTGGAACCCGGTAACAACGGCAATGCAATACAGAAGGCAACCGAAGAGGGAAAGGGCGAGGTGATCCTTTCCCTCTTGGTTTCGTACAACGGAGAGCCCTTTGCCGGTTTTGCGCGACAGCCCGGCCAGCTTACGGTGCAAGGAAGCATCGAAGAGGCGCTGGGGCTGGTGTTCCGTCGCCCTATCGAAACGGTATGCGCAGGACGCACCGATTCGGGCGTTCATGCGCGTGGTCAGGTGGTGAGCTTTTCTCTTTCGGAAGAAGAACTTGCTTGTCGCAGCGAGTTCAAATTGCTGCGATCTCTGAACGCTCTGACTCATGAGGATATTTCCATTAAGTCGG
>QWCN01005982.1_pt1 | contig 11539 bp, 10 predicted proteins | sample 1972711 | NCBI WGS metagenome assembly QWCN01 (sample SAMN09866707, study PRJNA288562) | Human gut metagenome isolate term1_stool, whole genome shotgun sequencing... | isolation source: gut | host: Homo sapiens | place: USA: California | reverse complement strand
AAAAATTGAGTCTTAAATCTTTTGATTAGACTCTTTTTTTTAAAATAAAAAGCTGTAAGAGAATAATAATAAAATATTATTTCTTTACAGCCCCTTTTATTTGAGTCATTAATAATTAATTCAATAATTTGATTGTTTAATTTAATGAATATTAACCATGTAAACCTTTAGCTTGTCTAACCATATCTTCAACAACGATATCGTAGATTTCACCTAAAGATGCACAATATTCAAGAACTTTCCAAGGTTCGTTAGTGTGAAAATGAATTTTAATTAATTCATCATCGCCAACTGCTAATAAGCAATCACCTTTGAAATGTGTTAAAAAATATTCATTGATTTTATCTTCATTGAGATTTTTTCCTTCAATGAGCAATTGTGTGTCATAACGGAATTCAATTTCTTCCATAGTTAGCTCCTTTACAACATAATTTTATCATTAAAGTTTAAATAGTCAATAAATAAATAGTTAAATATAACTAACTGAATGATTTTAGTATTAAAAATATTTTGATAAAAAATAGTAAAAATAATGATTGCTTTTAATAATGTATATAGATATATTTAATATGTAGAAAGATTATATCTTTCTTTAATGAAGGTTTAAGAATGAAGTCATCTAAACAAAAAAAGACGCCTTTATTAACGGCGATTAAAAATTATATTGATTCTAATCCTGTTCCTTTTGATGTGCCTGGACATAAAATGGGAAGGATTCATAATGAATTTACAGATTTAATAGGTATTAAAGTTTATCAAGCTGATATAAATGCACCTATTGGAATAGATAATTTATATAAAGGTACTGGTGTTATTTTTGAAAGTGAAATGTTACTAGCAGAAGCTTATGATGCTGATAAAGCAATATTTTTAATTAATGGTACCACTTCAGGAATAATGACAATGATTATGGGATGTGTTAATGCTGGTGAAAAAATTATTTTACCAAGAAATGTTCATAAATCCGCTATTAATGCTTTGATTGTTTCAGGAGCAATACCAGTGTTTGTGGAGCCTGATTTTGATCCAGAAAATGGTATTAGTAATGGTGTTAAAGTAGAAGATTATATTAATGCAATGGATAATAATTTAGATGCTACAGCTATATTTGTTATTAATCCAACTTATTTTGGAGTATGTTCTGATTTAAAAACTATTGTAGAAGAAGCTCATAAAAGAAATATGATAGTTATGGTTGATGAAGCTCATGGAGCGCATTTACATTTTAATAATGAATTGCCTTTATCAAGTATGCAAGCTGGAGCAGATATAGCTTCTTTATCAATTCATAAAACATGTGGTTCTCTTACTCAATCTAGTGCTTTATTAATTAAAGGTAATAGAGTAGATTATCAAAGAATTAGAAAAACATATTCAATGTTTGGCTCAACTTCACCTTCTCATTTGTTGCTTGCTTCATTAGATGCAACAAGAAAATATATGGTTTTTGAAGGTAAAAAAGTTTTAAAAGAAAATTTAAAATTAGCAGAATATGCTAGAAATCATCTTAATAAAATACCTGGTATCCATGTTTTAGATAAATCATATTGCGATAATGATAATACAGGAAGATTTTCTTTTGATGAAACTAGATTAGTTATTAAAGTTGATGGATTAAGAATGTCTGGATTCCAAGTTTATTATGAAATAAGAAAAAATTATAATATTCAATTAGAATTAGCGGAAACTTATTTAGTATTAGCTATTTTAGCTATTGGCTCTACTAAAGAAGATGTAGATAGGCTTATAGAAGCATTTAAAGATATGTCTAATAAATATTATCAAAAAGGTAAAAGACATCGTGTTCCAATCTTAAATTATGATTATGCTGATTTGGCAATTTCACCTAGACAAGCTTATTTTTCTCAATATAAAGTAGTACCTATTTCTTCAGCAGAAGGACAAATATCTTGTGAAAGTGTAATGATTTATCCCCCAGGAATACCAATTTTAATTCCTGGAGAAAAAATTACTAAAAATATTATAGACATGTATAAATATTATGTAAGATCAAAAGGTACAATTATGTCTGATTCAAATGTAGGATTTATAAAAGTTGTAGATATTAAAAAGGAGGATTAACTTAATATGAATCATTTTGAAAGAAATTTATCAGTGTTTCAAAGTTGTGATAACACTTATGAAGAATCTAATGTTGTAATATTTTCTTCACCAATGGATGCAACATGTTCATTTAGACCAGGAACTAGATTTGCAGGTCCTGCTATAAGACAAGATTCTATTGGCTTGGAATGGTATTCACCATATTTTGATATGGATTTAAAAGATGTTAAAACATGTGATATTGGTGATTTAGATTTACCTATGGGTGATGTAGAAAAAGATTTAGATGAAATTAGTAGAGTGACAAAATGTATTCTTGATGATAATAAAAAAACAATGATGATAGGTGGAGAACATTTAGTTACTTTAGGAACAATAAGAGAATATATTAAAAAATATCCTGATTTACATATAATTCATTTTGATGCTCATACAGATTTAAGAGAAGAATTTTTAGGTAGAGAATTATCTCACGCAACAGTTTTAAGAAAATGTTATGATTTATTAGGTGATGGAAGAATTTATCAATTTGGTATTCGTTCTGGTGATTCTAGTGAATTTAAATGGGCTAGTGAAGGACATACACATTTAAGAAAATTCGATTTAGTGGGCTTAGATAAATGTATTGAAGCATTAAAAGATAAACCAGTTTATATTACAATTGATTTAGATGTTCTTGATCCATCAATTTTCCCTGGCACAGGAACTCCTGAAGCAGGCGGAATTACTTATAAAGAATTACAACAAGCTATCTTAGATATGAAAGGATTACATAATATTGTAGGCGCTGATATTGTTGAATTATCACCTCATTATGATGCAAGTGGTGTTTCTACTGCTGTAGCTTGTAAAGTCTTAAGAGAAATGGTTTTATTATTACATTGCTAATTATTAAAATATGTAAAAATTAAAAAAATCTAGTTAAGAGATAATATCAATTAACTAGATTTTTCATTTCTAATAAATAATATTGTTACACTAAATACATTATTTTTAACATTAAGTTTTAAAGTACCATTATATTTCTTACAAACCATTTTTATACTTTTCATACCAAATCCATGATGGATATTATCACCTTTTTTAGAAATAGGTAAATTATTTTCCATTTTAATTGTACCTTTATAACCATTCTTTATAGATACAGAAACTATATTTCCTACTTGTTTAATTTTTAAAGAAATAATTTTTTCATTATCATTTAATTCACTAACTGCATCAATAGAATTATCAATTAAATTACCAAATAAAGAATATATATCTTCATTTTCAATAAAATTAAGCGCATTACCATCAACTATACATGTAAAACGAATATTTTTATTGTTACATAATAATGTTTTTTCATTTAATATAACATTTAATGCTTCATTTTCAGTATGATAAGTGGAATCATAAATACGAATTAATTTATTTAAATTAGTAATCGCTTCTACATCAATTTTTTGATTATCACCAAATTCTCTAATTTGATGTCTAAAATCATGACATTTTATATTAATCATATCGATAGTTTCTTTAGATATCTTATATTGACTACTTTCTTTCTTTTGTATTTCTTCAATAATTTTCATTTGATTTTTAATATTGTTAGAATAGAACATTTCAAAAATATAAAATAAGCCAATAAAACAACATAAAACATTAATTAAGGCGACTATACCTAAATAAATATTTTCAAAATGAATGGTGCTATACCAAGAAACAATACTATTAATAACAATATCACTTAAAATAAAAACACAACCTACTACTAAGAATTTGAAATCATATTTTGCTTCATAAAAATTATTTTTATTTAATCTTAAAGCAAACATAATAAAGATAAGATAGTAAACAATTATATAAGAAAAGAAATATATTAAGATATCTTGCCAACCAGTAAATAAAGATATTTTTCCATAATCATATAATCCAGATAAACCATTTTTATTAATATTTAATAAATTAATAACAGAAAAATATGTTTCATAAGCAATATGTTCACATGTATATCCACAAATCATAGAGAATAAACGTATTTTCCAATTAGCTTCAAATAAGAAAAAGCTAGCAAAATAAGTGAATAAAAACATTAAAAAGAACATCATCATTGAATAAAATGAATTAGATGTTGGAATTGGAAAAATTAAAGCAAAAACAAAACATGATAACAAAACTAAAGGTAATTTTATTAAAAAATGTTTTTTTCTTTCAAATTTAAAAAGAAAAAGGGCTTCACCAAAAATTAGCCAAGCCATAAATATTAATCGATAAAAGAATAAACTATTAAGAGGGTATATTTGTTCAATCATAAGCCTAAATACTCGTTCAAATCATTTATAAATTGTTTTTTCTTAGGTCTTGAAATAGCTAGTGTAGTGCCATGCACTATAACATCAAAACCAGAAATAGTTTCTACATATCTTAAATTAACTAAATAACAAGAATTGCATAAAGAAAAATAATTTTGGGCAAGACTTTTAGATAATTCACCTAATGAACCTAAAGAAACAAAATCACCTTTTGAAGAATGATAAATTAAAGTGTGATTATTAACTTCAATATAATATATTTGTTTAAGAGGTAAGATAATTTGTCTTCCTTCACTTTTAACTAAAATTTTTTTAGAATTATCTAATAAATTACTATTTAATAAGGCATTAATTTTTAAGCAAAAATCATAATAAGAGAATGGCTTAATGATATAATCATAAGCTTTAACTGTATAACCATCTATTGCGTATTGAGCTAAATTAGTGATAAAAATTAGGATAACATCATCATCAATTTCTCTCATTTTTTTAGAAACATTAAGACCATTTAACTTATTTTGTCCTAAATCAATATCCATTAAAATAATATCAAATTTATTGTATTCAAAGTCAAATAAAAACTCTTCTCCAGAATTATATGTCTTGAGGTTAATAGTAATATCTTTTTCTAACATTAATTTTTTAAAAGAACTAATTAAGAAATCTTGTTCTTTTTTTTCATCTTCTACTATTGCTATATTTATCATAATAATTAATTAAAGAGCATGGACAGGATGTCCATACTCTTATTATACTTTAAATTCCTTTTTTATCAAGTTTTGAAATTTTATAAATTTTTTAATTTATCTTCTTGATCTTTTCTATGTAAGATTACACATGCACTTGGATATGAACAAATGAATGTTACTAAAGCAAATACAGGGACTAAGATATTACCAGCTTTAATACCCCAGTTTCCTTGAGTAAATCCTAAAGCTGAATTTGATTCATTTAAGCCAGTAATAAAGATGCTACAAGCAAGTAAGATACCACCTACTAAGATAGATAAACCACTGACAATACCGCCGATAGTAAGTATTTTTTCAATATCTTTACTATTTTTAATAATTAATAAAATAGTTAATCCAATTGCCACTATCATACCAATAGCTATAAGAATAAAACCAAATATTAATATTCCATTAGTAGGTAAACGATCTTCAACACCGATTGCCATTTCAAATAGACTTAAATCTGCTTTTGATTCTTCAAAATATGCTTTTACAAATGTAAAGACAAATGTAAGTATTGCGCATATAGAAGCAATTGCTTGAAAGATAAATAATCTTAAATTTGATTTAATTTTCATAAATTTATTCTCCTTCGCGTTTAGTAAGTTTTTTATGTGGAAGTACCCAAGTTAATAATACGCTAGTTGTTACCATGCCGATAACTGCTAAGCCTAATACTACATCAGCACCAATTAAGACACCTCTCCACCAAGTACCATCATTTGTTGTTTGTCTAGTTCCTGAAGTACTACCAAAATCAATATTTTGAGCTTTTTCTGTTCTATTTACAGTATCAATATAAGTAAAGAGAATATTATGAGCTGATTTTTGTAAAGCTTTAACTCCAGTTGCACTCCAAGTACCTTTATCTTCATCAAATACAGTATGAGTTCCACCAGGCAATAAAGCTAAGTCATTACCTGCTCTAATACCTTCATCTAAATCGTTAACATTACCACCTTGATAATAATCTGTAATAACAGAACCTCTAAAACCCCATTCACCTCTTAAAACAGTTTCAAGCAAAGCATAAGAACCAGTAACTCTAGTAGCACCAACTCTATCAACTGATGCCATCATTGCATTAGCACCACCAACTTTTGTAGCAATTTCACCAGGTTTAGCCCAAATTTCTCTTAATGATTGTTCAGTCATCCATTTAAATTGACCATTTCTTCCTTCATCAGTATCATTACCGGCGAAATGTTTCATATATGCATATACACCATTTTCAGTACAACCTTTAACAGTATATGCAACAAAAACACCACACATATATGCATCTTCAGAAAAATATTCAAAATTTCTTCCACCTAATGGAGAACGATGTACATTACATCCAGGAGCATACCAGCCTTGAATACCTAATGCTTGACCTTCATCACCAATAGCATGACCCCATTTATATGCTTCTTTCCAATCCCAAGTGCCTGCTAAAACATTAGCGGCAGGATATTTAATGGCATGTCCATCTTCACCAGTAGAGACACCACTAGTAAATCCTGTACCACCATCACTATCTGTACATTTTGGTTTCTTGATTGAATTAATTGCCATTGTACCAAATCCACCATTAGCACATAAATCTGCTAATTGTTGAATACTTAATTGTTCAATTAATTCTTGCCATTTTGGATCTTCATAAGCTAAACCTTTAACATCATCTAGAGTCCATGAAGTAGATGTTGAAGATGTTGTAGGCATTTCATCATTATTATCCACAAATGGACTATGTACTAAGAAAACATTTTTAAACATATTATTAGACATTGTTCTAGTTTCTGTTACTTGAGGGAAAGTAGAAGCAAAATCAGCTCTAGTTAAATATGTAATATTTTGATTATAATCATCTGAAACATCATTACCATCAATAGATAAAGCATAATTTGTTTGAGGCTCATCACAAGTTGAACTTGCTCCTGAAGTAGTGTTAGTGTAAGTAGTAAACCTATTTTTTACTTCACTACCAGTTACTTCATCAGTTGCGTATTTATATCCACCATCTGGTACTTTATAATCATATGACATTGGTTGATTTAATTTATCTAATTTTACATTATGAACATCTGACCTTAAAGATAAAGTATATTGACCAGCTTCAAGTTCATAACCCATAAATCCATTGTTATTACGATCATAAGTATCATAACTAGTCATTTGTGAAGCTTTACAAGTTAAAGTTAAATATTGACCCTTTTGAGGTTCTAATAAATCTGTTTTTTGAAAGTCGGCAAGATTAATACTTGATTTTTCAATACCTCCTTTAGTATAAGGAGCACTATAATATAAGCCAACTACATCTTTACCTGGAACTGAACCAGTATTTTCAACCCAAACTTTATAAGTAATGACATCATTAGCTAACAAAGTTTGATTTTCTTGTAAATTAGTTGCTTCAGTTAAAGATCCATCATCAAGAGTATGTTGAACTTTAATTTCTTCAATATCCCATGAAAAGTTTGTATATGCTAAACCATATCCAAATGGATATTGAACTACTGCTTCATATCCACGTCTATTTTTACCATAAATATTTAATTCACAACTATCAAAATATCCTTCTGTATTAGCAGTTTCATACCATTTATAACCTACATAAATATCTTCAGCATAATCAGTATATCTACCACCTTTACCATTATAAACATGAGTTGCATCAGGACCAGCATTAACATAACTTGGAGCAGTTCTAAGGTCATATGCTACTGTATCAGTTAAATGACCACTTGGTTGAGTCTCTCCTGAAAGTATTTTGGCAATGGATTCTGAGCCATAATATCCAGGATAACCAATGTATAAACATGCACCAATTTTATAATAATCAACAAATCCTAATTCCATTGGAGCAGATGAATTAACTAAAACAATTACATTATCAAATTTATTAGTTACTTTTCTTAACATAATTGTTTCTCTAGCAGATAATGATAAATATCTTCTTGAATAATCAGCATTACCATTCTCGTCATAACTTACTTTTGGTAAATCATCACCTTCTGTTGCTCTTCTAGATAAGACTACAATAGCAACATCAGAAAATTCAGCAGCGTTATTCATTAAAGAATCTGTATAAAAACTTTCATCTGGATCATAAGCACGATAATAAATTGAATGTTGGTTTTGATCTGGTGCACCTTCTCTACGATAAGGTAAACCATTATAAGCATTAGCTAATTCTTCATTAATTTCAAAACCATTATTTCTAAAAGCATTATATAAAGAGATTTTATCAAGAGAATAGCCACCTTCACTTGATCCACCACCTTGATAAAGGAAGCCATTATCACTACCTCCCCAACCAAAAATATTAACTCTTAATTTTTCTTGGCCTTCTGCTTTTTGTAAAGGCAAAGTATTATTTTTGTTTTCTAATAAAACTGTACCATTTTCTTGAATTTCTTTAGCTAAATCTTTACCTTTTGTTAAAGCGTTTTGAGTTTGCTCATCCATTATAACATTACTTTTGCTAAAGAATGTATCTATAATTCCACCATATGCACTAGCAACAACATTACCTACTGTAAGTAAAGCTGTTAACATAACTGCGGTAGAAATAATACCTACTGCACTTGTTCTTTTCATTTATTTAATCCTTTCTATTTATCAAAATTAGTTGCAATTAATTTAAAACAATCAGTATTTGGGAAATCTCCCTTAACTTGAATGTACATAGTATGTGTACCACGATTTAAAGATAATTTTCCTAAAGAAACATTTTTAAAATTGTACCATTGATTTTCATTTGTATGGCCAAAATCTGTATAACCATTTGAAGATAAAGTATGAACAAAATTATTACCATCTTTATCAACATAATAAGAAACGTTTTGATCTAAATTCCATGGGTTTTCGTACTTAGCACTGACTGTAACAAACTCGATATCACAACTACTTTCTAAATCAAAAGAAAAAGCTAAAATTGAAGGAGCAGAAATACAAGCAATACACATATTTCCACTTGCAAATGATGTTGATTCAAAAAATCCAACACAACCAGTTTGTAATGTACAACCTTTTGTATCACAATCTTCGGCTTCAACTAAAAATGTTCCATTATCATTTACAGTTGTTAGTACTTCTATATCTAAATCACCATAATTATCTTTACGAGTTGATGTTGAAGAAGAACTACTAGAATGACTTGATTCAGAAACAATATTAGTTTTAGGATCTTCATAATCAAATTCTCCATTTGAAGGAGTGCTGCTACTACTTGAAGGGGGAGTAACAACATTACAACCAACTAAAAGAAGGGTAGATAATAATCCTAATTTTAATTTTTTATTCATTTAATTTCCTCCTTAGATTTCAGTAAATGTAAATTGGATATAATCTGTATTACAACCTGCTGTATCTTCTGTACCGATTTGAACTTTAATTTTATGTGTACCAGTTTGTAATGTTTGTTGAACATAATTTGCTTCTTTAAAATTAAACCAATCATTACCATCTGTTCTTCCTAACTTTAATTCAGGATTTTGTAAAGAGACTTCTACATTATCAATAAAGATTTTGAAATAATCTTTAACAAAATAATCTTCATATTTACATACTACACTTAAGATATCTAATTTCATTTCTTTAGTTAATGTATAAGTCCATTCAATTGTACCATGTGTACCATTACCTAAACATTTTCCGCCACTTGCAAAACCTGTATTTTCAACAAATCCATTACCATTATTTTGAAGATTTGTTTTATCAAAATCTTCAGCTTCTAATTTAATAACTTTTGATTCAGAAATTGTTTCACCTTTATTAATAACAGTAATAGCAACAGTAGTGGTAAATTCACCATGTTTTATTTCAACATTCTTTGTTTCTTCTGTTAAAGGTGTTGTGGTATCACAAGTAAAATCTTCACTAATTTCATAAGTAGAATCAGAATAATTTAATTTAATTTTCATACCTTTTGGATCAAAAACTTCTCCAACATTGTAAGTAGTTTTAGTAGGCATTGTATCAATAGAGATTGATGTTAATTTATGTTCTTCAACTGTTTCGCCATATTTTTTAACATGGAAATTAAAGCAATCTAAATTAGGTCTAGCGGTGTACATTTTAATTGTAAGTGAATGGCTACCTTTTGTTAAATCAATTTCATTAAATAATGCAGTTTTCCAATTCCACCAATCACTAGAATTTCTATGGCCAAGAGTAGGATTATCGGATACTAAAGTTGTATCATCAACTTTAAAAACAACTGAATCATTCAAATTAATTTCATCATAATTAGAAACAACTGCAGATAATTTTAAAGTAATATCTTCATTTGTATAGAAATCTAATGTAATAACAGTATTAATGTCATATCTTTCAATAGATTTTCCATTACTTGAATCAGCTGAATCAACTACATAATTTGTATGACCTTGACTAATCATATCATCTCTCATAATCCATTTTTCATCTGGGACTAAATCTTCAGCTTCAAATATATGATCACCTAATGAATCAATAGTTAAATCATAATGTTTTTCTATAACTGTAATTTTAATAGATGCAGTGAAACCTTTATAAGAAACAATTACTTCTTTATCTTCTAATTTTAAAGGTGTCTTTTCTTTATCGATAGTGTAATCTTTGATTATTTCATCTTTGTTATCAGAATATTTTGCTTTAACTTCTAAACCTGATTTATCAAAAATGTCGCCTTCTTCATATTTAACTTTTTTAGGCATTTTACTAATTTCAATACCTGTTAAATTTTTTGTAATAGAAGATTGAGGCTTGCTTGTTGTAGCTGAACTTGTAGTTTCTTGACTAGAAGTAGTAGGTTGATTACTTGATGTTGTAGTGTTACAACCTACTAAAAGTAATGCAGATAAAACGCATAAAGCTAATTTAGATGTTTTTAGTTTCATTTTTCCTCCTTGTTATCAAGACTTATTTTGTTATAAAATTTATTTTCAAACGAATAATAATTAACAAAATTTCTTGATTATAATGAAATAAAATTGTTCTCTTGAGAACTAAACTTATATTAAATTAAAAAATATAAAAAAAATTAAACATGTTCGTATTCTTATAAAAATTCAGCGTAAGTTGTAATCGCTTTCAAAAAAGCTAATTAAATTTTTTTTTAAATTTTGCTAAAATTAAAATAAACCAACGAAAAAATTATTTAAAATTGTCTTATTAATGTAAGGAGAGAAAAATGTATATCACTAACAAAGATTTAAAAGATTTAAAATCTTCTTCAAAACAAGTCATGGAAAGAGCGTTTAATGATATTTATCAAGAATATAAATTACTTGTTTATTTTGTTAGTTTTGATATTTTAAAAAATCAAGAAGATGCTAAAGATATTACTAATGAAACTTTCATGCAATTCTTTATTAATAAAAATAAAACGCAAGTTTTTAAAGTAAACGCAGTTATTATGCTTTAAACAAAATAAATGCAGTTTTTTGCTTGTTTTTATTCTATACTAAATGCAACTTAAAAAAA
>QWCN01005979.1_pt1 | contig 11543 bp, 9 predicted proteins | sample 1972711 | NCBI WGS metagenome assembly QWCN01 (sample SAMN09866707, study PRJNA288562) | Human gut metagenome isolate term1_stool, whole genome shotgun sequencing... | isolation source: gut | host: Homo sapiens | place: USA: California | reverse complement strand
GGACGCGCCGATGCGCGTGAACACGCGGTCGACCACGCCGATGACGGCGCTTTTCGCCGGGACGAACGAGCCCATCTGCGCCATGAGCACGATGAGCGCAGTCTGGCGCATGTACGTAGATTTACCGGCCATGTTCGGCCCGGTCACGATGGCGACGCGGTCGTCCGCGTCGTTGAGGAACGTGTCGTTCGGGACAAAGAGATTGTCCTTCTGCGCCTGCTCCACGACGGGGTGGCGCCCCTCGCGGATGTCGAGTGTGCGCGAGAGGTCGACCTCGGGGCAGACGTAGTGGTTTTTCACCGCCGTCTCCGCCAGCGAGCACAGCGCGTCGAGCCGGGCCACGGCGTCCGCCGCCGCCTGCACGCGCGCGACCTCGCCCGCGACGAGCTGGCGCACCTCGTTGAAGAGCGTGTACTCCAGCTCCGCGATGCGCTCGCGCGCCGTCAGGAGCGTGTTCTCGAGGTCCTTGAGCTCGCGCGTGAAATAGCGCTCGCTCGAGACCAGTGTCTGCTTGCGGATATAGTCCTCCGGCAGCTCGGTGACGCCCGCGCTGTTGGGAATGTCGATGTAATAGCCGAAGACCTTGTTGTAGCCGACCTTAAGCTTTTTGGCGCCGGTTCGCTCGCGCTCGCGCTGCTCGAGCTCGGCGACGGTCTGCGCGCCGTGGTCGCGCACGTTGCGCAGGCGGTCGACCTCCTCGCTGTAGCCCGGGCGGAGGATGCCGCCCTCGCGCACGGAAAACGGCGGCTCGTCACAGATGGCGCGGTCGATGCGCGCACAGAGGTCGGCGAGCGTGTCCATCTGCGCAATGTCGCGCAGGGCCGCGCTGTGCACATCTCGGAGCAGCGCTGTCAGGTTCGGCAGCTGCGCGCAGCACAGGGCCAGCGCGTGCAGGTCGCGCCCGTTGGCCGAGCCGTACACCGCGCGGGAGACGAGGCGCTGCATGTCACCGATCTCGCGCAGGCAGTGGATGAGCTCGCCCCGCAGGACGTTGTCGCCCACCAGCTCCTCCACCGCGCCGAGGCGGCGGCGGATCTGCACGGGGCTGAGCAGCGGACGCTCCACCCATGCGCGCAGCAGGCGGCCGCCCATGGGCGTTTTCGTCTTGTCAAGCACCCAGAGGAGGCTGCCGCGCTTTTCGCCGGAGCGGAGGTTTTCCGTCAGCTCGAGGTTACGGCGCGTGGTGTAGTCGAGCTCCATGTAGTGGTCGTCGCCCAGCAGCTCCAGCCGCCGGATGTGGCCGAGGTCGCACTTTTGCGTCTCATGCAGGTAGGCCAGCAGCGCCCCGGCCGCGCACACGGCCGCCGGCGCCTCGCCGAGGCCGAGCGCATCCGTGCTCTGCACGCCGAACTGCTCGCACACGCGCGCGGCCGCCGCCAGGTATTCAAACCGATCGCCGCCCGCCTCGACCAGACTGCCGAGGCGCTTGGTGAGGAAGGTGCGGATCTCGTCATGTTCCGCCGCCGCGTCGGCGCACACGGCCTCGCGCGGGGCAAAGCGGCCGAGCTCGTTGAGGATGTGGCTCACGGCGTCGGCCGGGTAGTTCGCAGCGCAGAATTCCCCCGTCGAGAGGTCGCAGAACGCCGTGCCGCCGGACTGCCCGCTGAGATACACCGCGCAGAGGTAATTCGACTTATTCTCCTCGAGCATGGACGAGGCCGTGACCGTACCGGGCGTGATGATGCGGATCACGTCCCGGTCGACCAGTCCCTTGGCCAGCGCTGGATCCTCCATCTGCTCACAGATGGCCACCTTGTAGCCCTTGGCGATCAGGCGGCCGATGTACGCCTCGGCCGAGTGATACGGCACGCCGCACATGGGCGTGCGCTCAGCCGGGTCCTCGACATTGCGGTCGCGCGTCGTGAGCGTGAGGTCAAGCTCGCGCGCGGCCAGACGCGCGTCGTCGTCGAACATCTCATAGAAATCGCCCAGCCGGAAAAACAGCAGGCAGTCGGGGTTGCGCTGCTTGATCTCATAATATTGCCGCTTCATCGGCGTCAGTTCCGCCATGCGTCATACCTCCTCGCCATAGAGCGCCCAGGTGTTGCTGCCGGTGATCTTCACGTCCACGAACCGCCCGACGAGGGACGCGTCCCCGCGCATGTGCACGAGGCGGCCGCCCTTCGTGCGCGCCGTGAGCGGATGGTCGCCCCGGCCGTCGGCCCCGTCGACGAGCACGCGCTGCACGCTGCCCTCATAGGCGCGGTGCTTTTCCTCCGAGATGCGGTTGGCCGCCGCGACGAGCGCATCAAAGCGCACCTGCTTCTGCGCGCGGGTGTAGGGATCGGGCATCTTCGCCGCCGGGGTGCCGACGCGCGGCGAATAGATGAAGGTAAACATCGCGTCATAGCGCACGGTCTCGATGAGCGAGAGCGTGTCGTCAAATTCGGCGTCCGTCTCGCCGGGGAAGCCCACGATGATATCCGTCGTGAGCACAAGGTCGGGCATGTACTGCCGCGCAAGCGCCACCTGCGCCAGATATTTCTCGCGCGTGTAGCCGCGGTTCATCGCGTGCAGGACGCGGTCGTTGCCGCTCTGCACGGGCAGGTGCATCTGGTGCGCGCACTTTTCGCACTCGGCCATGGCGCGGAACAGCTTTTCCGTCGCGTCCTTCGGGTGGCTGCTCATGAAGCGGATGACAAAGTCGCCCGGGATGGCGTTGATGCGCCGGATGAGGTCGGCAAAGTCCACGTCCTCGTCAAGGTCGCGGCCGTAGGAGTCGACGTTCTGCCCCAGGAGCGTGATGTCCTTATACCCCGCTGCGACGAGCTCGCGCGCCTCGCGCTCGATCTCCTCCGGGTGGCGGGAGCGCTCGCGCCCACGCACGTATGGCACGATGCAGTAGGTGCAGAAGTTGTTGCACCCGTACATGATCGACAGCCACGCCTTGACGCTGCCGTCGCGCTGCTGGGGGATGCCCTCGGCCACGCTGCCGTCCGCGGGCGCGATGGCGAACACCCGCCGGTGCTCGGTGCAGACGGTGTGCAGCAGCTCCGGGAAGCGCCACAGCTCGTGCGGGCCAAAGACGAGGTCGACGATGCGGTAGGACTTTTTCAGCTTCTCGGCCACGTGCTCCTGCTGCGCCATGCAGCCGCAGACCGCGATGATCTGATTGGGGTTGCGCGCCTTGGTGTGCGTCAGCGCGCCGACGTTGCCGAACACGCGCGTCTCGGCGTGCTCGCGCACGGCGCACGTGTTCATGACGACGACGTCGGCCGCGAATTCGTCCTGTGTGAAGTCAAAGCCCATGGCGCGCAGATAGCCGCGCAGCTTTTCACTGTCGGCCTCGTTCTGCTGGCAGCCGTAAGTATCGACCATGGCCAGCGGCTGGCGGCCGCCGGCGGTGAAGTGCGCGCGCAGCTGCGCGCAGATATCCATCTGGTGCTGGATGTCCGATTCGGAAATCTCCGTTCTCTGATAGCTCATGCAATGCTCCTGCCTGTCCGGCTCCGGCCGGATAAAATTTGAAGTGTGATAGAATATTGTAGCATTTCGCGGTGGAATTTTCAATGACAATCCTTTATAATATACGTGCGGGGCGCTCGCGCCCCCTGGACTGTACTTAAAGGAGGGCAAACGATGCCCGAGATTCAGATTCTCTCTCCGCATCTGGCGGATCTGATCGCCGCAGGCGAGGTCGTGGAGCGGCCCGCCTCGGTGGTCAAGGAGCTGGTGGAAAACGCATTCGACGCCGGGGCCCGCACCGTGACGGTGGAGCTGCGCGGCGGCGGCGCGACGTATCTGCGCGTGACGGACGACGGCTGCGGCATGGCGCCCGAGGACGCGGGCATCGCGTTTTTGCGCCACGCGACGAGCAAGCTGCACGACGAGCAGGGGCTCGAGGCCATCGGCACGATGGGCTTTCGCGGCGAGGCGCTGGCCGCGATCAGCGCCGTGTCGCACATCACGCTCACGACGCGGCAGCGCGGCGCGGCCGCCGGCACGCACATGACGCTCGACGCGGGCGACATTCAGGACATGTACGAGACCGGCTGCCCCGAGGGCACGACGATGATCGTGCGCGACCTGTTTTTCAACACGCCCGCCCGGCGCAAATTCCTGAAGTCCGACCGCGCGGAGGGCGCGGCCTGCGCCGCCGCCGCGCTGCGGTGCGCGCTCGGCCGGCCGGATGTGTCCGTGCGCTGCATCCGCGACGGGGAGGAAGTCTTCTTCTCCCCCGGCGACAACAAGCTCGACAGCTGCGTCTACAGCCTGCTCGGGCGCGACCTCGCCATGAGCCTGCTGCCCTGCGCCGGTGAGGCCGACGGCGTGCGCGTGCACGGCTTTATCTCTTCGCCCGCCGCCGGGCGCGGCAGCCGCGCGCAGCAGTATTTCTTCTGCAACGGCCGGTGGATCAGATCCGCCGCGCTGCAGGCCGCGCTCGAGCAGGCCTATCGCAACACGCTGCTCGTGGGGCGCTTCCCCGCGTGCGTGCTGTATGTGGAGCTCAGCTGCGCAGTCGTGGACGTGAACGTTCACCCGGCCAAGACCGAGGTGAAGTTCACGCACGAGCGCGCGGTGTTTGACGCCGTGTATTACGGTGCGCGCGCCGCGCTCGAGGCGGAAAAAGCGCCCGTGACCACGCTGTCGAAAACGGCGGCCAAACCGGAGTCCGCGCCGAAGGCAGACCCGTTCGTGCCGTCGACCCCGAAAGCGGCACCGGCCGCAGCACAGCACCCGTTCGCGCCCGCAGCGCCGGCGTTCGCGCCCGCGCGCACCTACGCCCCCGCCGCCCCGGCGGAGGAAGCGGTCGCGTTCCGCTCGCCGACGGCGTCGGCCTTCGCCGCGCCGCGCGTGGCCCCGCCGCCGGTGTTTGTGACACCCGCGCGTCCCATACCGAGCACACCGCCAGCGCCCGAGCCGATCGTGCCGGTCGCGCGGCCCGTGCAGGCCGCCATCGAGCCGGAGCCGATCATCCCCTCCCCGCTCGAGTGCGCCGCGCCCCCGGCCGAGCCGCCCGCCCGCCTGATCGGCGAGGCGATGCACACGTACATCCTCGTCGAGAAGGGCGAGACGCTCATCCTCATCGACAAGCACGCGGCGCACGAGCGCATCAATTTTGACCGCCTGCGGCAGAGCCCTGCCGACATCCCGTCGCAGACGCTGCTCGAGCCGCTGCCTTTCACGCCGGACGCGAGCGATGCCGACGTGCTGCAGCAGTACGGCGACGTGCTCGCGGAGCTCGGCTTCACGCTCGAGCCGTTCGGCCGCAACGACTACATTCTCCGCGGCGTGCCCGCGCAGCTCGACGCGGCGGACGCCCTGCCCGCGCTCGAGGAGATCTGCGCGCAGCTGCGCCATGGTGCGCAGATGGACGCGCAGTCCGTGCGCGACGAGGTGCTCAAGACCGTGGCGTGCAAGGCAGCCATCAAGGCCGGCTGGCAGACCGAGCCCGAGGAGCTGCTGCGTCTGGCGGATGCAGTGTGCGCCGGTGAGGTGAAATACTGCCCGCACGGCCGCCCCGTCGCCGTGACGCTCACGCGCCGGGAGCTGGACAAGCTCTTCAAGCGCATTGTTTAAAAAGACTACAGGGAGCGCCGGAACGCGCTCCCTGTCAGACTGTACAACTCTGTTTACTTGTGGTAGTACAAAATGCCCATGCAGCCGGGGCCGCAGTGGTTCGACACCGTGCAGCCGGCCTGCGTGTGGAGAACCTCCTCAAACGGCTGGCACGCGCGCACAACGCGCTCGAGCTCCTTCCACGTGGCCTCATCGATGCCGGAATCCGTGATGAAGATGCGGTGGCAGTCAATGTCGTCGCGGCCCTTGAGCCGATCCTCGATGTACTGCACGTAGCACTTTTCAAGCTTGCCGCGGTACTTGCGGCCGACGCCCATCTTCCCGTCCTTGACCTCGATGCACGGCTTGAGGTGCAGGAGATTGGCGCTCATGGCCACGAGCGCCGAGCAGCGGCCGCCGCGCTTGAGATATTCCAGCGTGTCGATCACGAAGCTGACATCAAGCTTCTCGCGCTTTTTCTCCAGCGCCGCCACAATGTCGGCCGCGTCCATGCCCTGCTCGGCCATCTCGGCCGCGTTGAGCACCAGGTGGCCGATGCCGGTCGAGAGGTTGCGCGAATCCACGGGGTAGACGTTCGTAAACTCCTTGGCCGCGATGCAGGCGTTCTGATAGCAGCCGGACATGTCGCTCGAGATCGTGAAGTGGATCACGGCGTCATATTCCTCCCGGCACGCGGCGAAGTACGCCAGATAGTCTGACACGTTCACCGCTGCGGTCTTGCAGAGCTTGCCCGTGGCGTTGGCGTAATCGTAGAGCTCCTGCGGGTGCACGTCAATGCCGTCGCGCAGGGTCTCCTCGCCGCGGATGATGTACAGCGGCGTGATGCCGATGTGATAGCGCTCGATCAGCTCAGGCGAGAGATCGCACGTGCTGTCGGCAGAAATTTTGATCTTCATGGGTTCACCTTCTTGAAAACTGGGGAATGTGCTTTCATTCTAACACATTTCTAATACTTTTCAACATAATCTTTCTGAATTCTCCCCCACGGAAAGGAGACTGTCACGATGCAGCCAAAACTTGTCGTCATCACCGGCCCGACCGCCTCGGGCAAGACCGCGCTCGGCGTGGCGCTCGCGCAGCGGCTGGGCGGCGAGGTCGTCTCGGCCGACTCGATGCAGATCTACCGCGGCATGGACATCGGCACGGCCAAGCCCACGCCGGAAGAGATGCAGGGCGTGCCGCACCACATGATCGACATCGCCGACCCCACGGAAAACTACTCCGTCTCGCGCTACGCTAAGGAGGCGGCCGCCTGCGTGGATGACATCCTCGCGCGCGGAAAACTGCCGGTCGTCGTCGGCGGCACGGGGCTGTATATCGACTCGCTCATCGCCGGGCGCACATTTGCCGACGGCACGGCCGACACAGCGCTGCGGCAGGAGCTGAGCGAGCGCTATGACGAGATCGGCGGCGAGGGCCTGCTCGGCGAGCTGCGCAAGGTCGACCCCGAACGGGCAGCAAAGCTCCACCCTGCGGACAAAAAGCGCATCGTGCGCGCCATGGAGGTCTACATCCTCACGGGCAGAACCATCACGCAGCACGATGCCGAGACCCGCGCCGTGCCGCCGCGGTACGACGCGGCGAAGATCGCGCTCGATTTCGCCGTCCGGCAGGATCTCTACGACCGCATCGACCGGCGCGTAGACATCATGGTGCAGCAGGGCCTGTTTGACGAGGTGCGCACGCTGCTGTCCGCCGGTGTGCCGGCCGACTGCACGGCCATGCAGGCCATCGGCTATAAGGAGGCCGTCGCCGCCGTACAGGGCAAAGCCGCGCCGCAGGACGCTGTGGCCGCCATTCAGCTCGCCTCCCGGCGCTATGCCAAGCGTCAGCTCACGTGGCTGCGGCGGGATGCGGACCTGTTCTGGCTCCGGCACGAAAAAACGCCGGACATGGACCGGGCGTGCCGCCTTTCGACGCAATTCTTATCCCCCCGCGGTATAGAATAGGGGCCTGTACGAATCCGGTGGAAGCTGCTATTTCTACCGGATTTGTATAAATTCACTATTTCACGGAGCGGCAGATTGTGCTATGATGAATGAATGTACCCGCTCCGGCCAAAGGAGCGGCGATCATGCAAAAGACACAGAACCTTCAGGACGCATTCCTCAATTACATCCGGCGGGAAAAGATCCCCGTGACCCTGTTTCTCATGAACGGGTTCCAGCTGCGCGGTGTTGTGCGCAGCTTTGACAGCTTCGTCGTGCTCATCGACGCCGACGGCCGGCAGCAGATGATCTACAAGCACGCGATCTCGACGGTCGCCCCGGCGCGGCCGGTCTCGCTCGAGCTGCAGGGCTGATCTCCCCGCCGCCCGCCGAAAGGAGGGCCGGATTTGAAGAAAACAAATACCTTCACGAACATTGCCATGTTCGTGCTCTTCGCGGCCATGCTCGTGTATCTGGGCGTGTATCTGTTCCGCTCGACGCAGCAATCCTACGCCACCGCCCCGGCGGTGCTCGTGACCGTCAGCGAGAGCGGGCAGGCCAGCGGCATCGTCGTGCGCGAGGAGCAGGTCATCGCCTCGGACAAGGAATTTCTGTCCCTGTCCGTGGATGACGGCAAGGAGGTCGCGCGCGGCGGCGAGATCGCCATCGGTGTGGACTCCAAGGCCGCGCTCGACAGCGCCAGCCGCGCCCGCGAACTGAAAAAAGAGATCGCCTACGTCTCGAGCCTGCTCGCGCGCGCGGGCAGCGCCTCCGGCGCGTCGGACCGCGACAGCGACGTGCGCAGCGCCATCCTGCAGCTCAACGCCGCCGTCTCCGCCGGCAGCACATCGGATCTGGACGACATCTGTCTGGATCTCAGCTCCCTGCTCTTCGGCTCCACGAGCGGCAGCATCTCGCAGGGTGACCTCGACGCGCTCAACGCCGAGCTGCACCAACTTGAAAACGCAGGTGCCGGCCGCGGCAGCATCACGGCTCCGGCCGCGGGCCTGTTCACGTCCATGACCGACGGATACGAATCGCTCACGCCGGACATGCTTGAAAACCTCACGCCCGACGGCGTGGACGCGCTCGAACGCACCGCGCCCACCAAGACCGCCAGCGCCATCGGCAAGCTCGTCACGGCGAAAAAGTGGTACTTTGCCTCCGTCATGAACAAGGCCGACGCCGACCGCCTGAACCTGAACGGCAGCGCCTCGCTCGACTTTCCGCAGCACTATAACGGCACCGTCTCGGCGACCGTGATGAGCAAGAGCGAGCCGGACAGCAGCGGCAAGGTCGCTGTCGTGTTCGCGTGCAACGCCGCACTGGCCGACACGCTGGCCATGCGCAAGACGACGGCCGACGTGGTCTACAGCGAGCACACCGGCCTGCGCGTCCCGCTCAAGGCCGTGCACATGGACGACGACGGGCAGTCATATGTCTACGTCGTCACGGCGGCGCAATTGGAGAAAAAACCGATCGAGATCATCTATCAGACCGACGACTACTGTCTCGTCGCCCAGAGCACGGAGAGCAACGCCCTGTGCGCCGGCAACGAGATCGTCGTCACCGGCAAGGGCCTGTCCAACGGGCAGGTCGTGAAATAAGGAGGCACCACCCACCATGAGCACCATTGCCGAAAACATTGCCGCCATCCGCGCGCGCATCGACGCCGCCGCCCGCCAGACGGGCCGCACGGGCGCCGACATCACGCTCGTGGCAGCGACGAAGATGAACGACGCCGCGCGCGTGCGCGAGGCCGTCGCCGCCGGGATCGACGCCTGCGGCGAGAACCGCGTGCAGGAGATGACCGAAAAGCTCGCCCAGGGCGCCTATACCGGCGTGCCGCTGCACTTCATCGGCCACCTGCAGACGAATAAAGTCCGGCAGGTCGTGGGCAAGGTCGATCTCATCCAGTCGGTGGACTCACCGGAGCTGCTGGCCATGATCGAAAAGCGCGCGGCCATGCAGGACATTGTGCAGGACATCCTGCTGGAAGTGAACATCGGCGGCGAGGCCGCCAAGAGCGGCGTAGAGCCCGCCGCCCTGCCGCAATTGCTGGAAACGGCCGCCGGCTGCGCGCATATTCGCGTGCGCGGCCTGATGGCGATCCCGCCCGTGGCAGAAACTTCCGACGGAAATCATGCATATTTTACGAAAATGCATGAGCTTTTTGTTGACATCGGCAGAAAAAAATACGATAATGTTTCTATGGACTTTCTGTCCATGGGTATGAGCGGAGACTTTGAGGACGCCATTTCCGCCGGTGCGAACATGGTGCGCGTCGGCTCGTCGATTTTTGGCGCGCGGAATTATTCCCAGCACTGAGCGCCGCTTCGGCTCACTCCGCAGAGATCAGTGCAGCGGCACGGCAGCCGCCGGCACGTAAAAGGGGGGTCCCGAATGGGATTTTTGGATGAACTGAAAAAAATGACCCGTCCGTACGATGACGACGACGAGTTTTTCGATGATGAGGATGAAGCGATCCCGGTCGCGGAAGCTGCCGCACCGGAGCGTCCGGCCCCGGCCCGTCCGGCGGCCGCGCCCCGCCGCCCGGCGCCCGCGCCGAAAAAGAGCACCTTCATCCGCGACGATCCGGTGACGGAGCCGGAGCGCCCCGCGCCGAGCTACGCGCCGAAGGGCGACAGCCGCGTGGCCGACAAGGTCGTCAACCTCAACAGCGGCGGCCAGCTCAAGGTCGTGCTCGCCACGCCGAAGCAGTTTGAGTCCGCCGGAGAGATCGCGGACCACCTGCGTGATCGCCGCGCCGTGCTCATCAATCTGGAAAAGACGGATCCGGCCATCTCCCGCCGGCTGATCGACTTTTTGTCTGGCGTTGCCTACGCGCAGGACGGCAAGATCCGCCGCGTGGCAAGCGCGACGTATATCATCACGCCGTTCAATGTCGACCTCATGGGCGACCAGCTCGACGACATGGAGTCGGGCGAGTTCCATCTGTAAATCCGGGCATACTGTCCCTGACAGCGCCCGCCGTGTAGTACACCTATAGAAAGAATGGAGGACTATCCAACATGACTCCTCAGGATATTCGGGAAAAAACGTTTGAAAAAGCGATGTTCGGCGGATACGACATGGCCGCCGTGCAGAACTATCAGGAAGAAGTGGCCACCGAGCTTGCCAACGCGCAGAAGGAAGTTGCCGTGCTCAAGGGCAAGATGAAGGTGCTGGTCGATAAGATAGAAGAGTACCGCGCCAGCGAAGACGCCATGCGTCTGGCCATACTGTCGGCCCAGAAGGTCGGCAAGCAGATAGAGGACGACGCTCAGGCCCGCGCCGACAAGATACTCGGTGAGGCCAAGGACACGTCCGACCGAATACTTGGCGGCCTCCAGCACGAAACCGCCAACGAGGAAGCCAAACTCCTCAACGCCAAAACGTCCTGCGCAAAATTTCTGGAAGATGTGCGTAATCTGTGCCTGAACCAGCTCGAGTACCTGGATAAGATCGCCGGGGCGAAGGCTGCGGCCGCGCAGCCTGCCGCCCAGCCGGCAAGCGTGAGCGCCGCCCCTGCCGAGCCGGTGTCCAAGCCCGTGCAGCCGGAAACTCCGGCCGCCGAGCAGCCCGCGGAAGCCGTCCCCGTGTCCGCCGCCCCTGTGGAGGCGCAGCCGGTGGAGGCCGACGATACCGCGGCCGACAGCGCAGCAGATGACGCCACGCAGCTTTATCACTTCCTGCACAACAGCTGAGTGAACATGCAATCAACCAGGGCGGGACGGCCGGTGCCGTACCGCCCTGCGCAATTTTTGATGGAAATACAACTCTGAGAGGAGAAAGATAGAACCATGTCCAAGAACGATTTCAACGCCACGATCAATCTGCCGAAAACAGACTTTCCCATGCGCGCCGGCCTTGCCAAGCGGGAGCCCGAGATGCTCCAGCGCTGGTACGACATGGACCTGTACCACGAAATGCTCAAAAAGAACGACGGCAAGCCGCGCTTCAGCCTGCACGACGGCCCTCCGTTCTCCAACGGCGACATCCACATGGGCCACGCGCTCAACAAGGCGCTCAAGGACTTCATCGTCCGCTCCTACGCCATGCGCGGCTACTACACGCCCTACATCCCCGGCTGGG
>QWCN01005978.1_pt1 | contig 11543 bp, 19 predicted proteins | sample 1972711 | NCBI WGS metagenome assembly QWCN01 (sample SAMN09866707, study PRJNA288562) | Human gut metagenome isolate term1_stool, whole genome shotgun sequencing... | isolation source: gut | host: Homo sapiens | place: USA: California | reverse complement strand
CAAGGGCAAAAACAAAGCCCAGGGTGCAGGCCAACGTGTCATGTACACAACGCACCACAGCTGCTGGGACGCTAAAAACCGTCACGGCCTGCCGGATGAGTTGCCGTTCGATTTTGGCGCTATCGCTCATTTATTTGCAGAGCAAGCTGCAGTACAGCCGCCGATCCAGCAACCGGTCTTACAGACAAAACAGCAGCCAGTCCAGGCAACACCGCCGATCGCTCAGCCAACACCAGTCCCGCAGCCGCAGATGGATATCGCCGCGGGAGACGGTATCCAAGAGGGACAGCTGGTACAGCCCGATCCGCAATTTGATATCGACTATACCGGGATCCCACAATCGCTTGTCGACCTGATGAAAAAAGATAACATCATGCCGATGCAGATCCAGCGAGTGGTAGCGCAAAGACACTATTATCCAGTAGATACACCTATCAGGAATTATGATCCAGGATTTATTCAAGGATCCTTAGTAGGAGCCTGGGATCAAGTTGTAAATGCAGTTTTACACTTAGATGTACCATTTTGAGAAATATTGAGGAGGATAAGAAATGACACAGTATAACCCTTACACCCAGCAGACACAGTACGGACAGCCAGCACAACAGCCAACAACGCAGGATGAATACGAATTAGATTATGAAGGAGTAATCACGAAGGATTCCGAGTTTGTTTTAATCACACCCGGCGAATATGACTTTACAGTGGAGAGTTATAGTTACGGATACTACAACGGAGGTGAGAAAGTACCGCCATGCAAAAGGGTAGATGTGAATCTGATTATCGCTGCACCCGAAGGCAATGTCAAAGTGCAGAAGGGATTCTTCCTTCACAGTAAATTCGAGTGGGCTTTATCAGCGTTTTTCATGAGTTTGGGTATGAAGCGAAAAGGTGAACCATTAAAAATGAATTGGAAAGCAACGATCGGAGTGAAAGGCAGATGCAAGATCGGCCGGCGGTCAAGCAACGGTAGTGAGTATAATGACGTTAAAGAATTTATTCCGCGCCCAGACATGCTGTTGCCGGCAGCCCAAAGTCCATATACGCCAGGAGCATTTTAAAGGGTAAGTGATTATGGAGTTACGTCCATATCAATTAGAAGCCAAAACAGCCATATTTGAACAGTGGGACCAGGGGATAAAGAAAACGCTCCTGGTCCTTCCAACAGGCTGCGGTAAAACGATCGTCTTTGCCAAGGTCACTGAGGAGTGTGTCCGTCAGGGCAAGCGAGTGCTTATCATGGCACACCGCGGTGAGCTGCTGGATCAGGCAGCGGACAAGATCATGCAGGCAACCGGCTTGGGCAGCGCTGTGGAAAAGGCTGAAGAAACCTGCCTGGGTAGTTGGTTTAGGATTGTGGTCGGATCCGTGCAGAGCTTAACCCGACCGCAGCGCCTGGCAAAATTCAAACAAGATTATTTTGACACGATTATCATCGATGAGGCTCATCATTGCCTCTCTGACAGCTATCAGCGGGTACTTGAGCACTTTCCGGATGCTGAGGTGCTTGGGGTTACAGCAACTCCGGATCGCGGTGACATGCGTAATCTGGGGCAATACTTCGAGTCATTAGCATATGAGTACACGCTTCCGCAGGCAATCAAGAGCGGATACCTGGTTCCGATCAAAGCCATGACGATCCCCCTACAGCTGGATCTGACAGGTGTCGGGATACAATCTGGGGACTTTAAGGCAAGTGACTTGGGCACAGCATTGGATCCATATCTTTACCAGATCGCCGATGAGATGCTCAAATATTGCAAAGATCGTAAGACAGTCGCATTTTTACCACTCGTAAAAACCAGCCAGAAGTTTTGCGAGATCCTCACTCAAAAAGGGTTCCGGGCTGCTGAAGTCAACGGCGAGAGTGCTGATCGCGCACAGATCCTCGCTGATTATGATTCCGGCCGATACAACGTTTTATGCAACTCAATGCTTTTAACAGAGGGATGGGATTGCCCAACGGTGGATTGCATTATTGTGCTCCGACCGACCAAGGTGAGAAGTCTATACAGTCAGATGGTGGGCAGAGGCACGCGCCTCGCACCGGATAAGGCTGACTTGTTATTGCTGGACTTTCTTTGGCACACGGAGCGCCACGAGCTTTGTCATCCAGCTTCCCTAATCTGTGAAAGTGAAGAAGTTGCGAAGAAAATGACGGAAAACCTTGAAAAAGCTGCAGGATGCCCAGTGGATCTGGAAGAAGCAGAAGCTCAGGCATCATCAGATGTCGTTGCCGAGCGTGAGCAGGCGCTGGCAGATCAGCTGAAGCAGATGAGAGCGAGAAAGAGAAAACTTGTGGATCCGCTGCAATTTGAAATGAGTATCCAAGCTGAGGATTTAGCCAGCTATGCCCCAGCATTCGGATGGGAATGTGCACCGGCTACTGAGAAACAAAAAGCCTCATTAGAAAAATTTGGAATTAAGCCGGATGAGATTGATAACGCTGGCAAAGCTACGCTATTGCTTGATCGACTCCATAAACGACAAGAACTCGGACTTTCAACGCCAAAACAAATTAAGTTATTAGAGAATTACGGATTTAAAAATGTTGGATCGTGGCAGGTTGATGCTGCAAGTAATATGATCGCTCGAATTAAAGCTTGTGGATGGCATGTTCCACGCGGCATCGATCCACAAAACTATATACCGGAGGTAATGAATGATGGATTTGAAGGAAATTTTGGAATATATTGATCCATCAGACTGCAACTACCAGGAGTGGGTTAACGTAGGCATGGCGCTTAAGCATGAGGGATACACCGCGGCAGATTGGGATACCTGGTCCGCTCGTGATGTTGGCAGATATCATGCCGGCGAATGCTTTAAAAAGTGGAATAGTTTTGAGGGATCGAGCAATCCAGTGACTGGCGGAACGATAGTACAGATGGCCCGGGATCGTGGCTGGTCTCCGGCGTCATCCGAACCAGGCTATCTCCTGAACTGGGACAGCGTTATCCAGCGGGATGATTATCTTGTTATCGACAAAGGCTGGCTTGAAGGCCGAGAAATCCAAGAGCCGGTCAATTGGGATCCGGTTAGGGATCTGACAACTTATCTCGAAACGCTGTTTGAACCAGATGACATTATCGGCTATGTTACACGTACCTTTGATGATGAAGGCACATTGAAGCCTACGAAGGGCGTTTGGACGCGGTCTGTTGGAAATTTACTTACTGATATAAAGAAGCATCACAGTATTGAAAATGCTTTAGGCGACTATAATCCGGCTGCTGGAGCATGGATCCGAATTAACCCTTTGGATGGTAAAGGTGTAAAAGACTTTAATGTAACAGATTTCAGGTATGCATTAGTTGAATCAGACAATATTGATGTGGAAAAACAGAATGCAATTATCCATGAGTTGGAGCTGCCAGTCGCTTGTCTTGTTTTCAGTGGTCGGAAAAGTATCCATGCCATCGTTAAGATCAACGCAGCAGATCATGCAGAGTATCGGAAACGGGTTGATTTCCTGTTCAAAGTCTGTGAGAAAAATGGACTTGCAGTAGATTTATCCAACAAAAATCCATCCCGACTGTCTCGGATGCCGGGTGTGATTCGAGCCGGGCGAAAACAATTTCTCATGGAAACCAACATCGGAAAATCAAATTGGGACGAATGGCGAGAATGGATCGAGGCGGTCAACGATGATCTGCCGGATCCGGAGCCGCTGGAAGCCGTCTGGGATAACTTGCCAGCACTGGCTGCACCACTGATCGATGGCGTGTTGCGTCAGGGGCATAAGATGCTGCTCGCTGGTCCGTCTAAAGCAGGAAAAAGTTTTTCCCTCATTGAGCTGTGTATTGCGATCGCAGAGGGAACTTCCTGGTTCGGGTGGCCTTGTACCCGCGGCCGTGTCTTATATGTCAACCTGGAGCTGGATCGTGCCAGCTGTTTGCATCGTTTTAAAGATGTTTACCAAGCGCTTGGGATTAAGCCGGAACACCTGCAGAATATCGATATCTGGAACCTCCGCGGCCGCTCCGTGCCGATGGACAAGTTGGCGCCGAAGCTGATCCGCAGAGCTGCAAAAAAGGACTACATCGCCATTGTGATTGACCCAATTTACAAGGTCATTACAGGCGATGAAAACAGCGCTGATCAGATGGCCAACTTTTGTAATCAATTTGATAAGGTCTGCACGGAGTTGGGGGTCGCAGTAATCTACTGCCATCATCACAGCAAAGGCAGCCAGGGCAGCAAGCGCAGCATGGACCGTGCGTCTGGATCTGGAGTCTTTGCCCGAGATCCTGATGCCTTGTTGGACCTCATTGAGCTAGACCTGCCAGAGAGCCTGCAGAAGCAACAGGATGACCAGATGGTCTGCCGGGTATGCAAAGACTACCTGCAGCGTGCCGGGCAGCTGTACAAGCTGTCCCAGGATGATCAGTGCAGCGCGTCGCGGATGACGCAGACCTGCAGAGAGACCTTTGACGATCGGGAGTATCAACGGCTATGCGATGAGATTAACGCCGCTAGAACGGCAATGCAAGGGCGCACGGCGTGGCGGATCGAGGGCACGCTCCGGGAGTTCCCTAAGTTTGCCCCCGTCAATCTTTGGTTTGATTATCCGGTGCATCATGTGGACAATATCGGAGTGTTGGCAGATGTTGAGCCGGACGGTGAGGTGCCGGCCTGGAAGAAGGCTCAGGAGAAGCGGAAGCCGCCAGGCGAGAAAAAAGCGGAAAGAAAAGCAGCCATCGAAACTGCATACAGCGCATGTACGATCGACGGTGATGTGACCGTCGAAGCTCTTGCGGAATATATGGGAACATCGGAAAAAACAGTCCGCAGAAAGTTAAAAGAACACGATAGTTTTGTAATTGAAAACGGTGTCGTAAAGCAGAGGGACAAGGGACAAAATTAGAAATTGTCCCTGTCTCAGTGAGGGACAAAAGGGACAAATTACGTTTTTGTCCCTGTCCCTGAAAAATTTGAGGGACAGACAAATACATGTTTTTGTCTGTCTGTCCCTAGGGACAAAAATCGGGACAAAATATATTACTTCGTAATATATTAGTGTCCCTGTCCCTGACGGGTCAGTAAGGGGTACAGGAACAAGGGGCGTGTGACGTCCGCCCCCTTGTAACCCTGTCCCCTAACTCACTGACAAAAAATTTTGACCCCAAGAAGGAGAACTTGAAAATTATGAAAGTAAGTGAATTGATAGAAATTTTAGAAACCTGTAATCCAGATGCGAAAGTTGCATATGCCGAAAACTGCGACAGTTTGATGCCATACGATGAAGGCTTCTATATGGAAATTACAAATGTCATTGAGAGAAAAGCAAAAAAAGATAACCAAGAGGGCTGGGTGCATTTGTGGTAATCGAGTTTTTTTTGCCAATGGTCCCGCCGACGGTGACCGCCCAGGAGCACAAGGTTACAGTAGTCAACGGTAAGCCCCGGTTTTACGATCCCCCAGAGCTCAAGGTGGCGCGTAGCAAGCTGACTGGGTCGCTTGCCTATCACCGACCGGATACGCCGCTCAGCGGGCCTCTGAGGCTTGTGGTCAAGTGGTGCTTCCCAGCGAGCAGGCATTTGGATGGCCAGTACAAGGATACTCGGCCGGACACTGACAATCTGCAGAAGCTGCTCAAGGACTGCATGACGGCTTGCGGGTACTGGCATAACGATGCCCAGGTCGCGTCAGAGATTGCCGAGAAGTTCTGGGCGGATATCCCAGGGATTTACATACAAGTGGAGGAAATATCATGAGCAAGATATTAGACGATGCCTACAAGGCGCTTAACTGGATGGGGACCAACATGCGGCCAGTCTGCATTAACGACATGGACACAGGATACAAGATGGAGCTAGCGGTTAAAGCCGCTTTGGATGAGCTAAAGGCAAGGGAGAAAAAAGATGAAATGTAGCGAATGTAAACACTGCAAATTTATGGAGTCCAACGGAAGCCCTAACCGGTATTACTGCACACATCCCATAGCAGCTCAGCTCGTTTGTGCAGGGGCAAGGATGATCTGCAGAACTGAGCGGGGATCAAGGGAGATCACGGTCAAAACGGCACCAAAGTGGTGCCCACTTAAAGAAAAATGAAACAGGTTTTAAAATATCCTGGAGCTAAAACTAGGCTGGCGCCCTGGATCTGCTCATATATCCCCGATCACAAGGTATATCTGGAGCCATTTTTCGGATCTGGCGCGGTGTTTTTTAACAAAGTTCCATGTCGAGTAGAGACTATCAACGACCTTAACGAAGAGGTCTACAACTATTTCAAAGTGCTGAGAGATTGGCCTGATGAACTGATCCGGTTGATTGAGCTTACAACTTACGGTCGCGCAGAGTACGTTACTTGAACAGCGTCGTGCAATAGAGAGGATGAAATACTGATGGCGTCATCCGCATATACGATAAAGCAAGAACAATATGAAAAAAATATCAAACTTGTTTACGAGTATGAAAGCGAAAGAAATATGAATCATACGGAATTTGCCAGAATCTGCGGAATTAACTATAACACATTTGCGCAAATTGCTTCTGGACGGTTCAGCGGAACAATTTTTACATGGAGAAAGATAAAAGCCGCAACAAACTTAAAAATCGAATATGATCAAAAGATATGCGATTGCCTGCCGCCAAAACTGAGCAAAAATGAAATATTTTTGACGGATTATGTTATTCCCCATATCGTGAAATTTGGGAATGTGTATATGAATCCGATGAGAGTGAAACAGTTAGGAGGCAAGAAAAACAATAGATGTGATGAAAGCATACGGGCTTAATTGCCAATTTAGAAACGAAAGTGAAGGGAAGGGATTTACCTTGGAGGTAGTCAAATAATGAAAATTGAATTATACAATGATCACTTTGAAAACGCCAAACGATACCAGATCCCACGGGCGCAGTTGATCATTGCGGATATACCGTACAATATCGGGATCAACGCTTACGGAAGCCGTTCTGATTGGTATATTGGCGGCGACAACAAAAATGGCGAAAGTGATAAGGCGGGAAAGGAATTCTTTGACACGGACAAGGATTTCAAAATTTATAACTTTTTCCAGTTCGGCACGCGGCTTCTCAGGCCGGAGCCGAAGGAAAGAGGAAAAGCGCCGTGTATGATCATCTTCTGCAGTTGGCAACAACTGAACGAGATCACAGACTATGCCAAACAATTTGGATTTAATCATACACAGCCGCTGTTCTTCATAAAAAAATCATCGTCGCAGGTATTAAAAGCAAATATGCGTATCTGTGGCGCAACAGAAACAGCGCTTGTCCTGTATCGTGACAAACTGCCTAAATTTAATAACGGTGGGAATATGATTCTGGATTGGTTTGAGTGGGATAAGTCAGGAAAATACCCGAAGATTCACCCAACACAAAAGCCAGTTCCAGTGCTAAAACGACTGATTGAAATCTACACGGATCCAGGCGATGTTGTAATAGATCCGGTGGCCGGCAGCGGAAGCACATTAAGAGCGTGCGCTGAACTGAATCGGAACTGCTATGGGTTTGAGATCAAGAAAGAGTTTTACAGAGCAGCTAAAGAAAAGATGTTGTCGGATGTGCCTGTATGCTTGAATTTGTGAGGGAAATGAAAAATGATCAAATTTAAGAAATCAGAAAAAATTGCAGCAAAAGATCGAACAGTCTTTTGCGGATGGGAAAAGAAAGCGATCCAGCCATCGACGGCAATGAAAAGAATTGCAGAGAACAATGGAATCGATCCGGAATTGATAAACATTGACGAATTTGAAGAAATGGCAGCCAGTCTTGGGTATTGGAGGACGAGATGAAAAAGAAACTGAATCTCATCAGCAAAACGACGAACATCCGGAGCCCTAAAAAGGGACGGAGAAAGGAGATAAGCGATGAATGAATATCAGAGAGAGCTTGATATGCTAACTAAAACTGCAGGGTTTACCAGCGACGTTTTGCAAGTGCTGGTAGACAGAGCGATGCCTATGAAGCTCAACGAAGAAACGACAACTGCTAAATTTATAGACGATCATCCAATAACGGTGATGATATACCGCTGTGCAAAATGTGGCGGAAGAGTATATCCGCGTGATGGAGATTTGTATTGCAGCCATTGTGGCCAGGCACTGTGCTTGGACAATTACGAGGAGGAAACGAAAGATGAAATGTAAAGATTGCATTTACTGCGAATTTCTTGAGCGTAACGGCGACCCTAATCGGTACTACTGCACTCATCCAGTGGCGGCCGAGATGGCCTGCGCTTGGGCTAAGATGATCTGCAGGACGGCGAGAGGATCAGCGGAGATGACAATTAAACGCACTCCGCGATGGTGTCCGCTGAAAAGAGCGGCGGGGGAGATACGATGATCCCCGCGCTGCTCGCCGTCGCCTTTGTGGCTGCGGTGCTGTTGATCGACCGGATCGGAGGTGACCGTTGATGACCGCCTCTGAGCTCCAGGCGGCCATCCTGGCCACCAAACAACAAATAGCCAACACGATGTCGCCGATGCGCAAAAGAGACCTGCAGCGCCACCTGGCACGACTCAGGCGCAAGCTGCGAGCCGTAGATAGGAGATAGGCGATGAGTAAGATAGTATCATTTGACTTTGATGGCACCCTGGCGGTGACCAAGTGGCCGGAGATTATCCGGCCGATATACCCGGTTGTTGAGTACGCCAAGCAATGCAAGGCTGCGGGCGATCAGATCATCCTCAACACGATGCGAGAGGGCGAGCGGTTACAGGAGGCTGTTGATTGGTGTCTGGCACAAGGCATTGAGTTTGACGCTGTCAACGATAATGTGGCGTGTATGCAGGAGTTTTACGGTAATAATCCACGCAAGATTTTTGCGAATGAATACATCGATGATCACAATCTGGTGTTTGCTGGTGTTGGCAATGGGAGCCGACGTAATCTGGATAAGTATGTCGCAGAACTTTGTATCACGGTGGCGAGGAGCAACTCTTGTTACTTTGACCGCGAATGCGAATCTTGTGAATTGAATGGACTTTGTTGTGATGAGGATAAGCTGCTGGCATTTATGATGCAGCCTGCAGCCGATGACGATCAGCAGCTCCTGCAGGAGCCACAAGGCACAGTATAACCGATAGAGGAGGGATAGCGGTGGACGAGAGGATCAAACGAACCAAGGATAAGCTGAGGGTGTTTATGATGCAATCTGCGGAAAAAGGAGGGGAAAGACAATGGAAAGAATCAGTAGAGCAAAAGCGATCAGGCTTAAATGTCTTGACTGCAGCGCGCAGCAAACACACGAGGTAAGACGGTGCACATGTACCGACTGTCCGCTGTGGCGGTATCGCATGGGACGCGAAGAAAGAGATGAACTGTACAAACCGCGTAATAATGGAGCTAGTACACGTTTTAGCGAAGAAACAGAAGAAGACGAACAAGAACCCTCGGAAGATGAGAATTCTTGAGAATCGTGCTCTATGGTGACGGTTGTGACGGCAGAACGCAAATAAACGAAGCTTGAGGGACGGAGGAATAGCGGATGCAATTCATTTCAGAGGAAGAATACAAGGAACGGTACAAGAAAAAGCTGTGGTTGTGGGGAAGCTACACCCGAGAGAAGGAAGCGGCGGAACGTCGCTTGCACGAAATTGAAGATGAGCTTCGTTGGAATGCAGACTTTCCAAAGAATGCAGCCAGGAATTGTCATGTGAGAAGTATAGATAATAAGCATACTGAAGTTGAGCAGTTGCAGCTTGATTGTGCGAGTCTCCCACATATAATCGACGATATTGTTCAGGAGCGCAGTTATCTTGGGCTTGACGAGTTCATTGCAGGATTGCAGCCGGCGGATCGAGAATTGATTAAGCAAGTATTTACCCAACGGATCCCATATCGAGACATTGAAATGATGCTTCCTCGCAGTAAATCGAACGTCGGATACAGAATAAATCAGCTAATTTTGAAAACTTGGGACACGTCCCATTGACTTTTGTGGTACTATACGCGTGTAAGATGCCAGTGGGTATCTACAGCCGCCCGGAGTACCCGCGTGGACTCCGGCCGGATTTACACAGGACAGTACCGCCGGTGCCTCTGCTTTCAAGCGTACCAGCGGCGGTCAGCATACTAAGCACTCAGTGATGGGTGCTTTTTTGTTGAAAAACACCAAAAAAAAGACATATTTTATGATTTGTAATAAAACTTTCAGTTGTAGAGCGTTACGAACTGTGCGAAAATGTGTATAATAAAAGTGGAGGATGATATGGTATGACGATTAGAGTAAGCAAGTCTTTTCGCGAAGGCATGAAGTACCCTAAGCGCAGTTCGGAGTCTATCAATTACGTGAAGGCTATTAGACAACAGTCTGTAAATGAAGCGTGGATCAATACAGGAGAGCGCATAAGAAAGGCTTTAGATGATTATGGGAAATCCTTCAGAAGAAAAGACAAATGATTTAGTCCTTGAACCTGAATCTGTCCAGGCAGCTCAAGAAACAATTGAAAAAGCGCAGAACGTTGTAGATCAGCTGGATCCAGAACAGAAAAAAGCGATTATGACACTGCAAGCGGTTGAATATCAGGGACCGCTCCCTCCGCCGCAAATGCTTCAAGGCTATGAAGATATTGAAAAAGGTCTGGCTTCAAGAATCGTAGCGATGGCTGAAAAGGACCAGCAGAAAGCATTTGAACACAGAGAAAAAGTTTTGAAGTTCCAGGGTAGAGATAGTCTTTTAGGAGCTATATTCTCATTTTTGACAGTCATCGTGACCTTAGTAGTGGGAACAATTTTGCTGCTAAATAACAAAGATGTTGGTGGCCTAGTAGCCTTGATAACTGGTGTAGGAACTATCATAAAATTGTTTCTAGGAGATCGTAACAAGAAAGATGATTCAGAAAAGCACTCTTAGCGGGGTGCTTTTTCTTTGGTTTCCAGCTGGTTCTTTCTCCTTCCCCGACTGGATGCGGCAGGCGCCCCATCTTTTCTCCTTTCTATTTTCTGACCTCCCTTTCTTTTATACTTTAGCCTGCAAACTCACAGCCCCGCGTATCGCCTTGCGGGGTTTTAATTTAAATTTGACGCGTTGGAGGTGATAGGATGCGCGGTAAATATGAGACACATGTTAAGCCAAAGCTGGATCTGATCGCTCAGTGGGCGCGTGATGGCTCGATTGAGCGGGACATCGCTAAAAAGCTCGGCGTATCCGAGAGCACGTTCAGCGGGTATAAAAAAGAGCACGAGGAGCTGATGCAGACCTTAACAGTCAATAAAGAGGTCGCAGATGCTCGTGTCGAGAGTGCGCTGTATAAGCGTGCGATTGGATATGAGTATGATGAGGTGTGCACTGAGGTTGGTCCTGATGGTACAAAGACCAAAACAACAACCAAGCAGGTCGCACCTGATGTCACCGCACAGATCTACTGGCTCAATAACCGCCGCCCAGATCGTTGGCGCAACAAACAGGACATCAGCATCGAGGGCGCATCTAAAGTGGAGATTATCAATGATATCCCAAAACCTACCGACACGGATTAAACTGACGGAGCTGATTGCCCCGTCTTTTTACGATCTGTACTGGGATATCACAGAGCACAAGCACACTCATTACAAGCTGGCCGGCGGCCGTGGATC